>PDWJ01004996.1_pt1 | contig 11225 bp, 10 predicted proteins | sample 1430881 | NCBI WGS metagenome assembly PDWJ01 (sample SAMN01162460, study PRJNA174530) | Oral metagenome, whole genome shotgun sequencing project. | biome: Marine environment; feature: Marine mammal; material: Swab sample of the gingival sulcus; isolation source: swab sample of gingival sulcus... | reverse complement strand
GTTCACCAAACTCTTCTTTTATATCTGTAGGAGGTTTACTCAGAGGAAAAAACTTCATCAGCAGACCAGCTCTTGGGGTAATTTGAACTCCTCCTCCCTCAAAGCCAGGAGTTCTCTTTTTTCTTCATCAAGACCAATCTCCTCATCGGAAAGATAGCACTGAGGGTCGGGTGCCCAGGGGTCTCCATAGGCTCTGAAGGCTCTAACTCTCATGGAACCATTACAGATTTCCCTATATTTGCAAACACTACATCGCCCCTTGAGAAATTTTGCCTTATTTTTCAAGCCATGCATGAGCTCATCACTTTCATCGAGCCATATGTCGCCAAAATTTCTCTCGCGAACATTCCCAAAGGAATAATCCTGCCAGAACTGATCGGGATGAACAAAACCGTTAAAGTCAATGTTTCCGATTCCCACCCCCATGGAGTTGGCAGCTCCGCCATTCCATTTTAGAAGTTCGTAGGTCTCCTCTGCCTCTTCCATGCCTCTCTCTTTCATCTTCATATATATATAGGGTCCGTCGGCATGGTTATCAACGGTGAGAATATTCTTGTCCAGACCTCTGTTAAAAAAGTCGGCAGTTCTCTCCAGCAAAATATCCATGGCGTTGCGAGATTCCCCATGAGAGAGGTCATGGTCAAAGATATTGCCCCCGCGACCGGAATATACCAGGTGATAGAAACAGGCTCTGCTGATTTCCTCCTCTTCGATGAAATCAAAAATTCGGTGAAGGTCATAGTAGTTATGCCTTGTGAGAGTAAGTCTCAACCCAACTCGTTGGCCCACTGCACGGCAGTTGTTAAAGCCGGACATTGTCTTTGAAAAGGCCCCTTTTACACCTCGAAAATGGTCATTGGTATTTTCCATGCCGTCCAAACTGATGCCCACATATACAACTCCTGCATCCTTAATTCTTTGGGCAGTCTCCCTGTTTATTAAAGTCCCATTGGTCGATATGACCGGTCGAATTCCTTTCTTGGCTGCGTATTCCAGAAGAGGAAATAGATCGGGACGAGACAGGGGCTCTCCTCCTGAGAAGAGAAGAGAGGGTATTCCAAACTCGGTGAGATCATCTATGAGCTTAAAGGCCTCCTCGGTGGAGAGTTCATTCTTATACTTTTTATTGTCAGAGTCGGTGTAACAGTGAACACATTTTAAATTACAGGTTCGGGTGGTGTTCCAAACAACAATGGGCCGCCTCTCCGATGCTGATTTCACAACTCCATGGGGAGCATTGCCATGACAGTCAGGACCGGACTTTCTTCCATATCGAAGACCATCACCGGTGGAAGATCCTCCGCAGAAAAGTTTTCCTATATCAATCATAGTGTTCTCCTTTCCATTTTGAAAATTCAGGTGAGAAATAGCAAACCCTCTGTTTTTTCAACTCCCGAACCGATTGCAAAGAGATAAACTCCTCCGCTCCACTTCTTTGAAACAGCTCTTCCACAGTATCGGCAAGTTCAGACTCCGTTTTGGAATGAATCATGGCGAAGAGAGGATACTCCCACTTTCCCGGATAAACAGTGCGCGTGTAGAGATGGGAAACTGCGGAAGACTGCATGAAAACATCAAGATCGAAGTTACTCCCGGGCTTCCACACAGTCATGGAGTTCGCCCTATAGCCCGCATTTCTGTGTTTCAAAACGGCACAGTACCTGCGCATAATTTTTCTCTCCAAAAAAGAACTGTAAAGATCAAGTAATTCCCCAAGAGAAAGAAATGAATTGTTTTCCCGTAGCAATGCTTCAAAGGGATTCTTCTTAACCGGAAGATCTCTTTGCAAAAGCCGAATCGCTTCCACTTCCCGAGGGGAGAGACTTTCGGGCACCACATCTCCTCCTCCCTTTTCAAAGGCTTCGCCTGCACCACTCTCTCCCCTGCCCACCTTAAAGAGAACCCCTATTTTAAACAGCTTTTCCTTTCTCAACACCAGAGAATCTTCAATGCCGGTTTTTTTCTTAATCACAGAAAGGGAATGATAGAAGAAATCTTCATTTTCTTCGGCAAGGGTGAACCACATATTGTAGTCATGGTTACGCACATAGTTATGGCTCACCCCGGGGTGGGAACTGATAAAAGCCCCAACTTCATCTATTCGGTCAGGGGGAACCTTCAGGGCAACCAAACTGAGGAAAAATCCCAGAGCTTCTCCACTGAATATGCCAGAGATATTTCGAATTATATTTCCTGCTTTCAGAGATGTGACCGTTTCGAGCAACTCCTCCTGGGAAATGCCAATCTCATGAGCCAAACCTGTAAAGGGATCTTCAACAGGAGGAAGACCTCTTTGTAAACCATCTAAAATTATTCCTTCCCTTTCACTAAAAACCATCAGCCCTCCTGGCAGGTTCGTAGAGACAATAGGGCTCTTCTGCCAAAAAATCTCCGGACTCATAGTAAGCCCTTGCCCTACAGCCTCCACAGACACCACTGTAGCCACAGTTACCACATTTCCCCTGTAGCTTGCTAAAATTTCTCAAATCGGAAAACAATTGAGAATCTTTCCATATATCCCTGAAACTACTCTTTAACACATTGCCCGCAGAAATGGGGAGATAGCCACAGGGTTGCACCTCTCCCAAGTTTGAAATAAAGCAGACCCCTGTGCCGGCCAGACATCCCCTGGTCATGGCAGACATACCGTCTCTCTCAAATGAAAGAACCCTGCCCTCTGCCTTGGCTCTTTGCCTGATAATTCGATAATAATGGGGAGCACATGTTGCCTTAATTTCCATACTTGTTTCCTTTGACCTTTCATAAAACCAATGGAGAACCTCTTCATATCTTTCCGATGAAAGCATGTCGCTCTCTGCAATTTCAATTCCGCAGCCAACAGGGACAAGCATAAAAACATGGAGAGCTACCGCTCCCTCCTTTTCCGCAAGTTTCACAATATCATCAACCTGGTCAACATTTCGCTTCGTAATGGTGGTGTTAAACTGAAATTCCACCCCTGCATCCTTCATATATCTGGCTCCGGCAAGGGCACCGTCAAAGGCACCGGGCACTGCCCTGAACTTATCGTGGAAATCTGCCGATTTCCCGTCTATGGAAATACTCACTCTGGAAATACCGGAATCAGCAGCCAACTTGGCAACCCGAGAATCAATGAGTGTTCCATTGGTGGCAAGAGCCATTTTTAATCCACTTTGGGAGCCATATTTTGCTATATCAAAAATATCCTTTCTGTAAAGAGGCTCTCCCCCCGTGAGAACAAGAATGGGGGAGTACTCGGCAACAATGTCATCTATTACGGAGCAGACCTGATGAAAATTCAATTCACCGGGATAGGCATTATCTCCGGCAATAGCTCGGCAATGAGCACAGTTCAAGTTGCAGCTCTTGGTCAACTCCCAGAAAACAAGTCGAGGAATATTCCTCTTCATCATTTTATAAATATCCTCTATAAATTTATCACTTCACGAAAATTTGAATCTTTTATATACAAATCCATTTAAAACGCTATTTTTTAAACTCCTCCCAAAAATAGAGCATGTTACTCTCACAATATGCAAAGTTTTTAGCAAGAGAAAAATTTTATTTTCAATAGCTCAATTTTATCTACCATATCTTTTAGGCAATAAGGCAGAGACAATAGCACCTTTTCAAGTTAAGGGACTAGAGGGAGTTTTTTAAAAAAACCATTTTTTTCGCACAAAACTCCCCCACCGTCTTTTATATTGAGTTCAATTATGAATTTTTATAATGACTTCAAGTTTGAAGCGCAACTCTCAAGCGGTAGCGGTATAATTTTGGGGTTATGCCGCTCCTTTCTGAACTGTATAATGATACTCCAGATATTCAGACAAGAACATATTATTCCAGAAAGACTCCCATTGATTTTCAAAATACTCACCTTTTAGCCATATTATGGCATTTGCCTGCTCTAAAGTCCAAGGTATGCCTGTTCGCTTCAACCGGCCAGCAAAAATATATTTTTTTGCACTTTCAATTGCCCACCCCTTCATGGAGGGTAATGGTCGGGCAATGCGTATTTGGCTCGATATGATTCTTAAAAGAAGACTGAAAAGGGTGGTGAACTGGCAGTTCGTGGACAGAACTCTCTATTTTCAGGCAATGGAACGAAGCCCCGTGAACGACTTGGAACTTCGCACATTGCTTTCCCAAAACCTCACAGACAGGGTGAACGACCGCGAGGTCATCTTTAAGGGAATTGAGCAGTCATATTACTACGAAGGGTTTGGGGAGTGAGCCCCCCGGAAAACCCTGCTGTGGCCTATTCTGCCTCATGTTTTATGGACAGGGGCAGGGCGATATTTTCGGGAATCCCCGCATCATCCTTGGATATTTCAGTCAAAGGATAGGCCTTGTAATTTTCAGAAATAGATATACCCAACGGAAATGTATTTGATGGATAAGTTTCTTCCTCTCCGAAATTATATAAAGATTTATAATGAGTTATCTCCCCATCAGGTATGGCATTGCCATTTACATCCAGAGTTTCAAATGTGTACAGCCTGTTTTTGTAACGGAAAACAGCTTTACCATAAACTACATTATGGCTTTGAATAAACATTATACCCTGACAGTTTTCCTCTGTAAAATAGAAATACCACTTAGTAACCTGACCATCCCAATTTAAGCTATACATATAGTCTTTGGATGAAATTAAAGAAATACTGCCATAATACACTGAAGTACAGTAACCCAAGAAGACATCATTGGCATCGTACAGCTTCATTGACCGCATGGCAACTGCCGAACCACTGCCATTTCCCGAACCATTGCCATTGTTTCCTGAATCACCCGATTGAGTCCAATTTGCTCCGGCTGACGAGTCTCCTTCCCCGCTTCCCTCGCAGGCAACAAAAGAAACCATGGCGAAAAGAAGCATAATTGAAAGTAGTTTTTTAAAAGCGATAGAGTTTAGTTTCATGATAGTCCTCCAAAACCATGTTAACAAACTTTAACAAAATATCAAGTTAAATTTAATTTTTTAATCTACCCTTAATTCACAAAGAGAGAAAAAAGCCCGAAATTATTCTTGAAAAATAAGCGACCTTTTAAAAAAAATACATTAAAAATAGTATTAGAAAATTTATTTTTAATTGTTTAATTGTATTTTAATTTTAAGGAAGAGACCATGCTGAAAGTAAGAGATTTAAGAAACTCATTCACCGACTATTTCAAGAGCAAGAACCATAAAATAGTACCATCGAGCTCACTCATTCCCAAAGATGACCCCACCCTTCTCTTCACCACGGCAGGCATGGTGCAGTTTAAGCCCATGTTTGCAGGCACGGTCGAACTTGAATATACCCGGGCAGCCTCAATTCAAAAATGTCTCCGTACAAGTGACCTTGAACAGGTTGGCCGAACCAAAAGACATCTCACATTTTTTGAAATGCTGGGAAACTTTTCATTCGGAGACTACTTTAAAAAAGAAGCCATTGAGTTTGGCTGGGAATTTTCCACTGAAATAATCGGATTTGAACCGGAAAAAATCTGGATAAGCATCTACCACGATGACGATGAGGCATTTGAAATCTGGAACAAGGGCATTGGAATACCTGCGGAAAAAATAATTCGTCTTGGCAAGGAGGACAACTTCTGGGGCCCCGCCGGCGACACCGGAGCATGTGGTCCCTGCTCGGAACTTCACTATGACAGGGGTCCCGAGCATGGCTGCGGTTCTCCCGACTGTAAGCCCGGCTGTGACTGTGACAGATACCTTGAATACTGGAACCTGGTCTTTAACCAGTTCAATCAAAACGAACAGGGCCAGCTAACCCCGCTACCTCGTACGGGAATTGATACGGGCATGGGACTTGAAAGGCTGGCAACCCTGATTCAGGGAGTTGACTCAGTATATGAAACCGATGAACTTCAAAATCTCATAAACTTTGTGAGCAAAGAGTCGGGAAAACCCTACGAAGGGAAGAACATGCTGCCCATTAAGGTAATGGTGGAACATGGAAGAACCCTGACCTTTGCCATGTCTGACGGTATTTATCCATCCAATGAGGGAAGGGGATATGTTCTCCGCAGGGTTCTAAGACGGGCTCTGAGATATAGCCGTCTTCTGGGTCTCAAAGAGCCCTTTGTTTACAAAATCGTTGACCCCATAGTTGAACAAATGGGACAATTTTACCCCGAAATTACCGAAAGTGTTACCAATATAAAAAAGGTCATTGAATCCGAAGAACAGAGATTTCTTGAGACCATTGAAAATGGCATGGATAGAATTGAAGAGCAGATGAAAGCCATAAAGTCAAAAAATGAAGGGGTTTTCCCTGGAAAAGAGGCATTCACTCTCTATGACACATTCGGGTTTCCCCTTGAAATGACCACTGAAATGGCACAGGAGCAGGGACTGGAAGTTGACATTCAGGGTTTTGAAGCAGCCATGGAAGAGCAGAGAGAGCGGGGCAAAAAGAGCTGGAAGGGAGCCGAGCTTTCCTTAGAAAAGGCATTCGATGAAATATCAAGCACATTTGGAACCACTGAATTTCTTGGCTACGAAGAGGATAGATGCCATGCAACGGTTAAGTCCCTCTACCGCAATGCAGAAAAAACCGAGAGCCTTAAAGCCGGCGACCAGGGACTTCTCGTTTTAGACAGAACTCCTTTCTATGGGGAGTCCGGTGGACAGGTCGGCGACATTGGAGAAATAAAGGTTGATGATGCCATTTTCAAGGTCAGTGATACAAAGAAGATAAACAAAACGGTTATTCATATAGGTGAGGTTGTAGGAGGTTCAATCTCCCTGGGAGATAAGGCCTTGGCGGAGATTGACTCAAAGAATAGAAACCTCATTCGGGCAAATCACACGGTGACTCATCTTCTTCAGGCAGCACTGAGACAGGTTTTGGGAGAGCATGTGAAACAGGCGGGGTCCATTGTGGAGGCAGACCGAATGCGTTTCGACTTTTCCCATTTTCAGGCAATGACTGAAGAAGAAATCGCCGAAGTGGAAAAACTGGTGAACGATAAAATTTGGGAAAACATAGAAGTTGAAACTGAAATCATGAATATAGATGATGCGGTGAAAAAGGGAGCCATGGCTGTATTCGATGAAAAATATGAAGATATTGTGCGAGTGGTCAATGTGCCGGGCTTTAGCATGGAGCTCTGTGGAGGAACCCATGTGAGCAACACCGGAAAGGTGGGACTGTTTAAGATTATACGGGAGGCCTCGCCCGGAGCGGGAATAAGACGAATTGAAGCCATAACCCTGCGGGGAGTAATGGAAAGGTTGAACAAACAGGAAAAAATTGTAAAAGACCTTGAAAAGGCAACGAGCACAGCCGATGAAGACCTGGTAAAAAAGGTAAAGGAACTGATTCAGAGCAACAGACAGCTTGAAAAAGAACTGAGCCGCATGAAAAAAGAGAGTTTAACCTCAGGTGTGGACAATCTCCTGAAAGATGCTCCTGAAATAGGCGGAATAAAAGTTGTTTCTTTGGTAATGGATGAAGGAGATGTGAAGGCCATGCGTGACCTTTCGGACAAAATAAGGGAAAAGGACCCCAATGTGGTGGTGCTCCTGGGGGCAAAGACCAAGGGCAAGGCAATGCTCCTCTATGCAGGCACAAAGAACTCCGTGGAGAAAGGCATTGACTGCGGTCAGCTGGTAAAGGAAACCGTTTCCATTGTTGGCGGTGGAGGAGGCGGCCGCAAAGACATGGCTCAAGCAGGGGGCAAAAACCCCGAAGGCCTCAACGAAGCCATTGAGAAGGCACGGGAACTGGCCTGTGAAGCCTTGAAATAAAACAAGGGCCTTAAACGAAGGCAATCACTTCCTTTCGTTTAAGGCGTGACCACAGTATTTACAAAAAACTGCATTGGAATCGTGGCCTTCCTCACAGCAGTATGGACAGACTTGAGTTGTAATATCTTCCCTGGCACTAGCCCTTGCCAGTTCCGCAGTAACAATTCCCGTGGGAACGGCAATGATTCCATAACCTATAATCATCACAAAGGAGGCGAGAGCCTGACCGGCAGCAGTTTGAGGAGTAATGTCTCCATAGCCCACGGTAGTTAGAGTTACAATTGCCCAATATATGGCACGGGGAATGCTGGTAAATCCACTCTCAGGCCCCTCAATGATATACATTAAAGTTCCCAGAATTATTACAAGAATTACCACAGTTTCAAGAAAGACAATTATCTTAAAACGGCTTGCCCTCAATGCCTTTTTTAAAACATTTGCCTCTCCCAAATATCGCACAAGTTTAAAAATTCTAAAAACCCTGAGCAGCCTGAAGAGCCTGATTACCACAAAGAAATGAGAGCCGGCAAAGAAAAGGGTCAAATACGAGGGAATAACTGCCAATAAATCAATTATGCCATAGAAGCTAAAGATATACTTTCTTGGCACAGCCACACAGTAAATACGGGCAAAGTACTCCAGTGTAAAAATAATGGTGAAAAACCACTCCACCTTTAACAAGAAACCGCCATATTTGGAGTCAATGGATTCAACACTTTCGAGCATAACAGCAATGATACTGGTTAGAATGACCACTAAAAGAGAAATATCAAAAACCTTACCCCAAAAGGTATCGGCTTCAAAAATAATCTCGTGCATACGAAATTTAAGAGATGTTCTCCCTCCTCCCTGCTTTGCCCTTACTTTGCTCTTTTTCATTTATTTCCGAAAAACTCCCGATGCATAATATCTGTAACAGTCCTTCTCTCAGGCTGCTCGGTCTTTATTGTTTCAGGTTTTCCAACGACCAAGATTGCCGCAAGCTTATAGGGATTACTCACTTCAAGAATTTGAGCACATTTTTCATGGTCCAAAGAACCGATAATTACCGACCCCAGACCCATGTCATGGGCTTTAAGTGAAAGGTTCTGTGTCGCAATGCCCAAATCAAACATAAACCATTCATTGAACTCCGTTGACAGAACCCCCTTCTTATGCCCTGCCTTTGTTGTATCAGCACAAATGGCAATGAGAAGCGATGCATTCTCAGAACATCTCCTGCCGGGATTTGAAGGAGAGTAGGTATCTGTAACTGCCTTTATTCTATCAGAGTCCCGGATTACAATAAATTCCCAACTCTGAGTATTTGCCCATGTGGGAGACCAACGAACAGCCTCAAGAAGCTCCTCAACCTCATTGTCTGTGACTCTGTAATCGGTAAACTTTCGCACAGTCCTTCTTGTAACAATTGCATCTTTCAACTCCATGTAAATCCTCCCCTTTCCAAATTTATTATGAACTTATACAGCCCGTCCCGTATTATACCCAGAGCATTATCCCTGTCAACAGATAATACTCCCTTCGCAGAGTTAATGACAGAGATAATTTCATCCATGGAGTGGCGACCAAAACTGTCATAGATATAATTCCCACAAAGAGAGAATCTATCCTCCACAGAGCGGGCAAGGTCAAAATGATACTTGCCGGGATTAACAGTGATGACCTTGCAGCCACAGAGCAAAGCCTCAAACATGGTAATTCCGAAATATGTCAAAACAAATCGAGACCGACACATCAGCTCGGCAAAACCAATACCCTCCGCAACGGGAACATTCCCTGAGAACTCTCCATGGCCATGCACAAAGACATATTTCAATGAATTCTCAAAACTCCCCACAATTAGCTCTGCAATATTTTCCCCGGGCAGGGCTCCGAGATAACAGACCACATCTATATCTTTATCAATAGTTTCAGGCAACTCTTCCATGGATTTAGAAAAGTTATACCCAAATATGAAGGGAGAAGAAACATAAGAATATTTCAAATTAGGCAGGAGGTCAATGGCAATATCCGCCAGACCCCTCCCCGGACCAAGGTCGTCAATGACCGCAACAGGGGCAATCTTTTTCAGTTCAGCAACGGTTTCTTGAGAAGAATCTCTCATATCTCGAATTATGAAAAAGGATTTCTCCACATATTCGGAGTGAAATTCCCTGAGCTCCATGGGAATTTTATGGGGAGCATTGGAACAAATGCGAATATCATGTCCCATTCCCCGAATAAAATGGGCAAGGGAAAGCATTCGCTGGAGATGTCCCGTTCCCAGGCTTTCTCCCGTTCCGGTCACTATTGTTACCGGCCTCTCCACAAAAACTAGTCCTTTATTTTGATTGAAGAATGTTTCATGGGTCTCTGCTCAACATTGCTGTTAAGACCCTTCAAATGGGGGTTCCTTTCCAAATAGTCAATGACAGCCGAAAGGGGAATGGGCTTATCTCGGTAAAGAGCATCATAGATATGAACCTGGAGTTCATAGTCCTCTGCAGTATCCACGGTGAGCCTGTAACTCTCTCTCACAGGTTTTTCAACCCTGTACTCCGCCAGTTTAAACATACCGGGGTTTTCCTTTATAAAGGGAGTAACATGCTCAATTTCATAGTTTTGGCTGCTCCTTTCGTAGGCAAGGTCGAGGGCCCCATGACTTATTATCTCAACTCCCGTTCCCAGGGGAATACCGGAAATAAAACAGTGGTCGGCTCCCCTCTCTTGGGCATATTTCAATGCCTTCCCTGCGGAGTCATGGTCAATGAGAGGATTGTCTCCTGTAATTCTAATATAATATTGCGAACCATATAGTTCAGAGACATCATGAAACCTCTTGAGAACATTTTCCTGGGAGCCTTCAAAAAAATCTATTCCCAGGCCTGCGGCAACCTCCTCCAAGGGAGAATTATCACAGCCTTCCCCGGCAGCGAGAACCACCCAACTCACGCCAACTATGTTTTTCGCCCTCTCTGCCACATGATAGATAAGAGGCCTGTTCCCAAGAGGAAGGAGAGCCTTCTCTTTAAGACGGCTTGACTGCAACCGAACCTGAATAATTGCCGTTGACTTCAAGAGTTCTTTCCTCTCTTAAAAATTAAAGGTGTACCACTCATCACAGAGACTGCAATCAGGCTTAGTGCAGAGATTTCCAGCATAATCTTTGATAAAAAAATCTCCCTGCCTTTGCCAAATTTCTTTCAATGAATCGCTTCCGATTTTACCATGACTATTGACTCCGTCGATGTCCTGCTTACAAAAAGCCACTGTTCCGTCGGAAAGAACATAGAGGTCTCTTTGCAGATGCCAACAGGGAGTTCTCTTCACTGGAGAAAGGTCGGAATATCTTCTATCCTCTATTCTGCCCAAGTATGTATTCTGCTTTTGAAGAATAATGGGAATGGAGGTGTTTTCCCAGAAATCATAGTATTTATCGAGAAAGGACTTGGCGTCTCCCTCATTGTCAAAACCATTTGTTTCATTTATTTTCATAACCTGAACATAG
>PDWJ01004995.1_pt1 | contig 11228 bp, 9 predicted proteins | sample 1430881 | NCBI WGS metagenome assembly PDWJ01 (sample SAMN01162460, study PRJNA174530) | Oral metagenome, whole genome shotgun sequencing project. | biome: Marine environment; feature: Marine mammal; material: Swab sample of the gingival sulcus; isolation source: swab sample of gingival sulcus... | reverse complement strand
CACTAACGCCTGCAAGCAACCACACAAGTTATCTGGCTCGCTTGTTAAATTACGCCTGAAACCTGTGCCTCAGGAAAGGTCGCGAATTATACCTACATAAACTGAGCCGTCAACAGCCCAAAATAATTTTTTTGAATTTATTGCAAAGTAACCTTAGCAAACTTACGTTTACCAACCTGATATACTGCTCTCGAAGCCTTGCTAATCAACAACTTCTGGTCTTCAACCTTCACCCCATCAATTTTCACCGCCCCCTGTCTAATCATCCGGTAAGCATCGGATGTACTCCCTACTAATTGCGCATTTTTAAGCAAATTAGCAATTGGCAACCTTTCACCCTCGCACTCCAAAGTGACTTCAGGAATCTTATCCGGCATTTTTCCTTTCTGGAAGCGGGCAATAAATGTTTCACGCGCTGCAGTGGCGGCAGCCTGGCTATGGAAGCGGGCAATAATCTCTTCCGCCAACAGGAACTTCATATCCCGTGGATTTGCACCATCGGCAACATCACACTTAAATTGTTGCACTTCACTCAAAGGCCGGAAACTCAGCAGCTCAAAGTAACGCCACATCAAATCATCCGAAATCGACATTATTTTGCCGAACATATCATCAGGCGCATCAGTGATACCAATATAGTTACCCAATGACTTTGACATTTTATTAACACCATCCAGCCCTTCCAGTAACGGCATAGTCATCACCACCTGCTGCTCCTGACCGTACTGGCGCTGTAACTCACGTCCGACCAATAGATTGAACTTCTGATCAGTTCCACCTAATTCCACATCAGCTTTCAGGGCAACAGAATCATAGCCCTGCACCAGCGGATAAAGAAATTCATGAATCGCAATGGACTGTCCACCCTTATAACGTTTATTAAAGTCATCACGCTCCAGCATACGCGCAACGGTGTGTTTAGCCGCCAGCTTAATCATGTCGGCCGGTGTCAGCTTATTCATCCACTGCGAATTGAACACGACTTCCGTTTTATCCGGATCGAGAATTTTGAAAATTTGCTCCTGATAGGTCAGGGCATTTTCTTTTACCTGATCTTCTGTCAATGGCGGACGGGTTGCAGACTTGCCGGTAGGATCACCGATCAGGCCGGTAAAATCACCGATCAAAAAAATGACCTCATGACCAGCATCCTGAAACTGGCGCATCTTATTGATAAGTACGGTATGACCAATATGCAGATCCGGTGCTGTCGGGTCAAAACCGGCCTTAACACGCAGTGGCTGACCCCTTTTCAGTTTCTCAATCAGCTCGCTTTTGACCAGAACTTCCTCAGCACCACGCTCCAGCTCCTGTAGCCCATCTACCATCAATAAACCCTCAAAAGATTGACATTAAATCATTTTTACCCTAAAAAGCGACGATAGCTTATCATGAAACGTCTTTGTGGATAGCCGTTGCGTGGGAGTTTTAAGTACTAGTGTTAGTTAAACAATATGCAAAGTCATACAGTTATTACAGATTTCTGTTCAGTACTTATTAAGTATCTGATGACTAGCCTGCTTGCTACTGAAAAAATCAGGATCAGAGAATCGGTCTGAAGACAGTCGGAAAGATTGGCCTTGCATACATGGAGTTGCTACCTTGTTAATTTCTGGACGAAAGCCCAGCCTCCAAGATAACAATAATGACAGCTGGAGTCAGGCAATGAAACGTTACAATCTCCCTGATGGCGGGATTGAAGTAGTTATCACCAACAAACAAGCGAAGATAGAGGAGACATCAGCAAACGCTACAACAACCTCACTCGAAGAACCGCCCGGGCATATACAGCCCCCTAAACCCTGTAAAAGTAAAAGTCGGCTTTTGCATTACATTGCTACACGTTCACTGGTGATAGCTGGTGTTTTTGCTGTTGTAGGCAACATTCCGGTACATTCCAAAATCAGCATTACTGATGATAACAACGACCACCTGGTCGCAGATATACTGGATGAAACAGCTGCTGAACAACAGACCATTGCCGCCGACAAATCATTTCATACGCTGGAGCTGGAACTGCCCAGCAGCAGCAATATTGAAACCTATTCCGGACACGCCGTAGAAACACTGCCCCCGGCACGTGAAGGTGAATGGGAACTGCACCAGATTGCCCGGGGCGATACACTGGAAGATATTCTGATACCTCTCAAGGTTAGCACAACAGAAAAAGACCTGACCGCTGATGCGTCTGTTAGCAAAGTGCTAAGCCAATTGAAGGCAGGCAAAAAAATTCTGGTACAGATCAAAGATAACAAGGTTGAGCAGCTGATCTATGCCACAGGAAAACGTAAGGCCTTTATTGTCTCAGCACAAAAAAATGGCAGCTACAACGGAAAATGGGACGATGAATTGTTCGAAGAACAACATAACCGTGTCGCCTTTACGATCCGCAATCCCTATCACTATGAGGCCAGTAAGGCTGGGCTGCCAAAGTCCATCTCCCGCCAGCTGGTCAGGATTTTCAAGAATCAGGTCAATTTTCGCAAAATCCAGATCGGTGATCAGGTCAGCACGATTTTCGAAGATTATTTCTATCAGAGCGAACGTATTTACACTGGCAAGGTACTCGCCGCTGAGTTCAATCACCGCAAGAATATTTATCAGCGGGTACGCTTTTCATTGAATGAAAGACGCACGCTGTATCTGGAGCCTGAAGGTGATCTGGCATTAAAAGAGGTAGCTTTTGCGCGTTATCCGGTTAAAGGCCGTTTATCATCCGGCTTCGGAATGCGTTGGCATCCAGTACTGAAAAAGCAACGTATGCACTCCGGCCTTGATATAGCAGCACCCCGTGGCACACCTATTTATGCCACTGGCGATGGTCGGGTCAAGTTTGTGGGCCGCCGGGGCAGCTACGGTAAAATGATTGAGCTGCGTCACGGTGATGGTATCACCACCCGCTATGGTCATATGTCCAAATACAAAAAAGAACTGGGGGTTGGCGCAAAAGTAAAGCGTGGTGACGTGATTGGTTATGTTGGCTCAACCGGCCGCTCAACCGGCAACCATGTTCATTATGAGTTCCGGATCAATAACGTAGCGAAAAATCCACGCACGGTTAAACTGCCCACCAAAGGCGTGTTGACTGCTCAGGAAATGAAAAGCTTTAGGCGGCTGGCAAAAAATATGAGATATCAACTGATTAAACTGCGCGAAACTGCAGCGATTGATCGTAATGTACGGCGTCAGTTTGGCGGTTAATTAATAAGTTATCGTGGCTGCCGTATCCGGGCAGCCACTGCGAAAGGCCCCTTGTTATTACTCTACACCTTCACTTACTCTAATGTGTAGACCAAAATCATTATATGAAAACAAAATCCGACCTAAAACTTGATAACGACACCCTTAGTGCCGCCAGAGCCTTCATCAATCGCATCCGCACGCAATACCCACTGACCCACGCTATCCTGTTTGGTAGCCGCGCCCGAGGTGAATTCCGCCCAGATAGCGACGCAGATATAGCAATACTACTCAAAGGCAAAATGGGCACATTCCTCAAGACCAAATTGGAAATGGCCGACATCGCTTACGACATACTGCTGGAAACCGGTATCCGCATACAACCTCTGCCTATCTGGGAAGAAGAATGGCAGCACCCTGAAGACTACTCCAACCCGTACCTACTGAAAAATATCGAACACGAAGGGGTGATACTTTGACCGTTGATAAACTGTTAGCCAAAGCAGAAACAGCGGTAATTTCTGCACAATTATTATTGAATGCAGGTGATCATGACGGGGCCAGCAACCGTGCTTATTATGCCATGTTTGATGCTGCTCGTGCCGGACTAACAGTCATTTCCGGGGTAAACATTGAAACCATCAGAAGTCATAATGGCTTGATCACTGTTTTCAGCCAACACCTCGTCAAAACTGGCAGACTCGAAGTTGAACTGGGCAGAAACCTCAACCGGGTCGAAGAAATTCGTTTGATTGCCGATTACAAGGGCGACTCGATTGATCAGAAGGCAGCGGCCTGGGCCGTGGAACAGGCTGCTATTTTTCTGGATACTATCAAAGAGTTGATCAATACCTGACCTGCTTTCAAGCTAATCCACCCTTCATCCTCAGGACATGCAGATTGCAAAGAAGAGGCTTTTTAGCACTCTCCCCATAAAGCATCAGCGAATCAAAGCACCGACAAGTCCGCCACCCGCAAAAACAAATCACGCAACTGATTCAGCAGGGCCAGACGATTCTTCTTTAATGCTTCATCATCTACCATCACCATTACCTCATCAAAGAAGCGATCCACCGGTTCCCGCAGCTCAGCCAGTGAAAGCAGTGCGGCTTCATAATCACCGCTGGCAAATAATGGCATTACCTTATCCTGCTGCTCACTCACCGCAGCAGCCAGTGCTTTTTCAGCCGCCTCCTGTAGCAAACTTACAGTCACAGTTTCAGGAATATCATCTTCCACCTTACGCAGAATATTACCAATGCGCTTATTCGCCGCCGCCAGACTCTCCGCAGCGGTCAACTGGCGAAATTTAGCCACTGCTTTTACCCGCCGGTCAAAATCCAGTGGCCGGGTCGGATTCAGTTCAGCCACCGCATCCACCAGCTCCGTACCAATGGCCTGATCATGATAATAAGCCCTCAGCCGCTCCAGGCTGTAAGCCAGTGCCTCAGTGATGTCCGGTTTTTTACCCAGCTGTTCAGTCAGATTCGCCGCCGCCTTATCCAGCAGATCAGCCAGATCCAGCGGTAATTTTTCCTCAATCATAATCCGCAGCACACCCAGTGCCGCACGCCGCAAGGCAAACGGATCCTTGGTGCCAGTCGGCTTCTGACCAATACCGAAAATACCGGCCAGTGTATCAATACGCTCAGCCAGTGCCAGAATGCGTCCGGTGGCGGTAGCAGGCAGCTCATCACCGGCATAACGCGGTAAATACTGCTCCTCCATCGCCGCTGCCACTTCAGCATCCTCGCCATCATGCAATGCATAATAACGGCCCATGATGCCCTGAAGGTCAGTAAATTCGAATACCATATTTGTGATCAGATCACACTTGGCCAACTGTGCCGCACGTATTGCCAGTGTTTCATCTGCATCCAGCTGTTTCGCAATCTCCGCAGCCAGTTTGCTCACGCGTTCCGACTTATCGTAGAGTGTGCCCAGCTTCTGCTGGAAGACCACCAACTTCAGCTGTTCACGGCGCGATGCCATGCTGTGTTTTTTATCCTGCTCCCAGAAAAACGCAGCATCACTGAAGCGGGGCCGGATCACCCGTTCATTGCCTTCGCTGACTTTGGACGGGTCTTTGCTGCTAATGTTGCTGATTGTGATGAAATTCGGCATCAGCTTGCCATCACTATCAGTCAGACCAAAATATTTCTGATCACCCTGCATGGTGTAAATCAGCGCCTCCTGCGGTACTTCAAGGAACTGTTCCTCAAATTGACCGGCAATTGCCACCGGCCATTCCACCAGCGCACTGACTTCTTCCAGCAGGGACTCCGGCATAATTGCCTGTCCACCCAACTCGGCGGCCACCTTGCCTACATTCTCACGAATCATTTCACGCCGATCCGAAAACTTGGCGGACACATAAGCCGCTTTTAGCTGTTCCGCATAGCTGGCCGGAGATTCAATACGCACCGCCTGTGGTGCATGGAAACGGTGGCCGCGACTGTCACGGCCGGCTTTCATACCGAGAATCTCGCAGTCAATCACTTCCGTACCCGCCAGCATGACTACCCAGTGTACCGGGCGCACAAATTCAACATCACCGTCACCCCAGCGCATCCGTTTCGGGATCGGCAACGCAGCCAGCGATTGATTAACTATCTCCGGCAACAAATCAGCCGTTTGTCGGCCTTGCTGCTGTTGACGAAACAGCAACCACGTACCTTTATCCGTTATCTGCTGTTGTAGATCAGCCACCTCAACCCCACAGGAACGGGCAAAACCCTGCGCCGCCCTAGTCGGGTTCCCATCAGCATCAAAAGCGGCCTTAACCGCCGGGCCTTTGCGCTCCACGACCTGATCCTCCTGTCGCACCGGAGTCTGTTGAATCCACACGGCCAGCCGCCGGGGGGTGGCATAGGAAATAATTCCGGCAGCCTCTAAACCCGCTTCCTTCAATCCGTCATGAATCCCTTTGGTAAAGGCTTCGGACAGTGTTTTCAATGCTTTCGGCGGTAGTTCTTCCGTACCAATTTCTACCAGAAAATCCGTGAAATCTGTGCTCATCAGGCAGCCTCCTCTACATGATTATGATTTTGTTGTTTTAACATCGGGAAGCCCAATCGCTCACGAGTATTGTAGTAACCTTCCGCCACCGCCCGTGCCAGTGTCCGCACCCGCAGAATATAACGCTGGCGCTCAGTCACCGAAATCGCTTTCCGTGCATCCAGCAGATTAAAGGTATGTGAGGCTTTCAGCATCTGTTCATAGGCAATCAGCGGCAGGCCTTCCTCACTCATGCGCTTACTTTCGCGCTCACAGACATCGAACTGGTGAAACAGCTCATCAGTATCAGCCTGTTCAAAGTTATAAGTTGACTGTTCCACCTCATTCTGATGATAAACATCACCATAAGTCACCACACCCTGCGGGCCACGTGTCCAGACCAGATCATAAACACTGGTCACATCCTGCATATACATCGCCAGCCGTTCCAGACCATAGGTAATCTCACCACTGACCGGACGACAATCCAGACCGCCGACCTGCTGGAAATAAGTAAATTGAGTAACTTCCATACCGTTCAGCCAGATTTCCCAACCCAGTCCCCAGGCTCCCAGCGTCGGTGACTCCCAGTTATCCTCCACGAAACGAATGTCATGAACCAGTGGGTCAAAACCCAGTGCTTTCAACGAACCGAGGTATAATTCCTGCAGATTCAGCGGTGATGGTTTCATCAGTACCTGGAACTGGTAATAATGTTGCAACCGGTTGGGGTTTTCACCATAACGGCCATCAGTCGGGCGGCGTGACGGCTGCACATAGGCAGCATTCCACGGCTCCGGGCCGATAGAACGCAGAAAGGTCGCGGGGTGGAAAGTACCGGCCCCCATCTCCATGTCATAGGACTGCATAATCACGCACCCCTGTTCCGCCCAGTACGCCTGTAGCGTCTGAATCATGCCCTGAAAGGTTGATAAGTCGTAGTTAGCCATGCTGTTGACCGCTGTTGTGGTTATTGATCAAAAGCCACGGAGTATACTGCACATTGAACGGCTAATCAGTAGTCAGACCCGGATAACGGGACGAATGGAGCTGATCCGGTGCTGACGCTACTCAGGTCGTAATTTCCGTCACCCAGTTTTCTTCCAGCCGCCGTAACTGCTCCAGCTCTTCCGCACTAAACCCGGCCAGTAGCCGCCCCTCATCATAAAATGGCCCACGCAACGGTGCTTTCATCACGTCACGCAGTAACTGCCGGAAATACGCCTCCGGCTCCAGGCCGCGCTGCGCACAACAATAACGATACCAATGTGAACCTATGCGCACATGACCGATCTCATCACGCAAAATAATCTCCAGTACGGCGATGGTCTCGGTGTCTCCGACCTGTCGCAGCTTTTCGATCATTGGCGGGGTGACATCCAGCCCCCGGGCCTCCAGTACCCGTGGCACTAACGCCATGCGTACCAGCACATCATGATCCGTTTTACAGGCCTGTTCCCACAAACCGTTATGCGCCGGTAAATCACCGTAAACACCGCCCAGCTTTGCCATGCGATCACGCATCAGGCCAAAATGATAAGCCTCTTCCGCCGCCACTTGCAGCCAGTCACCGTAATAATCATCCGGCATCTCACGAAAACGGTACACGGCATCCAGCGCCAGATTAATTGCATTGAATTCAATATGGGCCACTGCGTGTAATAACGCCATCCGCCCGCTGGGCGAGGTAAGTTTACGCTGCTTAACTTTCCTGGGGTGGACTAATTGCGGCTTTACCGGGCGACCCGGCACCGGCACTGGCTGTACTGCAGCCGACAACACATCGCGGGACAGGTGCCCCTGCTGCCAGTCGGCATATAGCTGTTGCGTCGTGGTCAGTTTGGCTGCCACTTCTGTCTGCATCAGGCAGGCATAGGCGGCATCATAGACACTGCGTAATGGCTTATTCATCCTGTTTGCGTCTTCGGCTTTAACCCGATCACCACATCCATGACATTGGTGCCGGTCGGGCCGGTATAAACCAGATCACCACAGGCTTCGAGGAAATTACCGGAATCCGCCCGTTGCAGACTTTCTTCCGGCTGCTTATCCACCGCGCGGCCCTTGATGCAGGTTTTACCATTGACCAGCGCCCCGGCATCCTCTGACAAACCATCATTGCCATCCGTGCCCGCCGCCAGCAGCATCAGCGCTGTATTTTCAATCTCCAGTGCTGCTGCCAGCGCAAAATGCTGACTGCGCCCGCCACGTCCCGGTTTTTCCGGCAAGATCACCGTGGTTTCGCCCCCCCAGAGCAGCAGGTCGGCATCCGTATCCTTTAACTCGGCGACACACTTTACCGCTTCCTGTACCGCCGGGCCATTCAGAAAACGTGGCATGATTGCAGCCTTGTAATTCAGCCCGGTTGCCTTGCGCTGCATGGCCGTCAGTGCAACCTGGTTACTGGCGACAATCTGCCACTGAAAGCTATCCGGCACCGTGTGCTGCACCCATGCCGGCAAACGTTTCTGCCACTTTTCAGCCAGTGAGTCGGGCAGATAGTTTTCCTCCGGCGGGAACAGTAAACCGGAACCAATACTGGTCGGCTCATCCCCCTCAACATCCGAAATCAGCAAGGCCCAAACTGGTCGTTTACCCATGTGCTGCCACAGTTTACCGCCCTTGATCGCAGAAATGCGCTGTCGGATGGCATTTATAGCGTGAATATCATAGCCCTCACTGAGCAATTCCTGTGTCAGTGCTTTCAGCTGTTCCAGCGTCCAGCCCGGCTCCAATACCTCACAGAGACTGGACGCACCACCGGAAATCAGAAACAGGCAAGGCTCATTTTCCGGCAGCTTTTTCAGGTGATCCAGTAACATTTCACCAGCCAGCAACGAAGAATTTTCCGGTACTGGATGTGCCGCTTCCAACGTAATTATTTGTGGATCAGCTAATGCTTCAGCCGAATAATGACCGTATTTACTGATTATGAATGTGCTTCTAATCTCTTCATCCAGATAGCGTTTCGCCCCCTGATACATGGCCTCCGCCGCCTTGCCGATAGCGATGACATGACAGGCGGGTAAATCCCCCCGTGCCATCAATGCCTGATAAACGGCATAATCTCCCTTGACCGCTTCCAGCCCGGCCTGGAAGATTTCCAGCATATTTTCACGATCTTTATTCACAATGACTGGCTATTCGTCACAAAAACTTCATGCTAACAAAGAAACACCGGTTTGCCGACTCAGACTAATGATGGCGCACCGCGCAACACCTCATAACCTAAAGCAGGAATTATACAGTCTATGCCTCATTATTCTAACTTTCAGGCCTGATTCTGCTTTAAAAAGGCGTAATGCCGCCTTGTTTGAGCGAACAGAGCCGCCTTAAATTATAAACACTGGCCTGAATGCTCAGCCCGAAAGTAGCACGAGCTAAGCCAATGCTACGCAGAGTTTGCCCTCCCATTGCTTTCATTGCCCTGAACACATGCTCAACACGGGCACAAGAACGGCAATACGCGTGTTGCGGCATTTTTGGCAGTGTGACTTTGTGGTTGACCTCGTTAGCCTTCGCTGCTAAGTCGCAGCTCACGATCCTGATAACCTTTATCTGCTCAGACATCATGATGAGTGTTACTGGTATCCAGCACCTTTTCAAAGGGGTGGGTATCGTGCTCTTTAGCGGTACTCATAATAGGCTTACGGATGAGTTTGTACGGCCAATCTGCACTAAATACTGAGTTTTTAACCGTAATATTAAACCGGCAATAATTTATCCGGTAGCCATTAATTCATAACTAACCAAGAACATTAAATTTTGTTTTTTAGTTAGCTTAAGAACTTCAGAAAAATATTCTCCAAATTAATATTCAAGCCAAGCATCAAAATAGGCATGCAGACTTTCCTTAACACTATCTGCGTATAAAGAACTGCCGAACTCATTGAGATGATGATTATCACTATATATCAAGTTACCTTTGTAAATGGGTATTTCCTTAAACATTGCATTATCAGTAAGATTTAGATAATCAACATATTGATATTGTTGTGCAATATTATATAGATTGTTATTAGCAACGGTTACACTGCCGTCTATATTTGGTAATGGCGCGCCCAAGCCAATTTTTAAGAAACGATAAGCCCTGACGGGATTATAATTTTTAAAATGCGGAATATCGGCTAGTAATAAGATTTTTTTATTGGTAGAGGTACGGAGAAACAAACGCAAGGCATTCTTAAATTCGTCATTTTTTAAATGATAATTCCACATACTGCTAATAATAACTTTATCCGTCCTAAGAAATTGATTGACCTCTTCTATTTGCTCAATACAAGATTTTTGGGCCCAATCAGCTATTCTTTTATAATCAAAACCAGGGATTGTCACACAGCTGCTTGCAGTAATCACACGGAAAGATAACTTAAGTTCCCGACCTATTGCATCAAAGAAATAATTTAACATCGCTGCATGGCTGTCACCCAAAACCAATATGGGTTTTTCTATACTATTTCTATCTCCTCGCAGACAGTCACCAACTATTTTTCCGTGACAGATAGTTGCATGGTCTGCATAGCGGGTAAATTCAACCGGCATAGGCGAAACAAATTTTTTATTAAATTTTTGTGCAAAAATAGCTGTCAGCGCGACAAAAACAAACAAACCCAACCAAGTAAGCTTTTCTGAAAATTTTAGATTTTTTTTCCTAAACCATCGTTCAATAAGGTAGTAAGAGAGGCTGGCCAAAGTAAATGCCACTACCCAATAAACAATAGATTGCCCAAAATTTAATTCGTAGGGACCACTAATATAACGAATGAAAGCTAAAATAGGCCAATGCCACAGATAAAGCGAATACGAAATTGCCCCCACCCACACCAGTACTGGCAAAGACAGCATTCTGGAAAATATACTCTCACCAGCAAAATAAGTTAAGACTAACGCTGCCCCGACAACACTTGGAATGGCATATAAGCCAGGAAAAGGTGTTTTATCATTGATAAAAACACGCGGATTTTAATCGTTAGCGCAACACCGTGTTAATTATGCAGGTACTTTCATAGCTTCGTAAACTTCATTAGGCGTTTTATAGCCCAGTGTCTTTC
>PDWJ01004994.1_pt1 | contig 11231 bp, 5 predicted proteins | sample 1430881 | NCBI WGS metagenome assembly PDWJ01 (sample SAMN01162460, study PRJNA174530) | Oral metagenome, whole genome shotgun sequencing project. | biome: Marine environment; feature: Marine mammal; material: Swab sample of the gingival sulcus; isolation source: swab sample of gingival sulcus... | reverse complement strand
AGCTTTTACAATAGTTCTTTTTGTGAAAATATCACCTTTGGCTTTGAACTTTTCTTCTTCATCAAGAATTTCTATTGACGATACAAGGGGAAAGTTACTATCTTCTCTTAAAGCACGAGTATTACTAAGATTATTAACAAAACCGTGCTTTTTAGAAAATCTGTCATAAACCTCATTTAACCTTGCTTGAGATTCTTTAACTGCTTCATCCGAATAATCTTCTTTTTGACTTTTAATAACATCTTTTAAAGCCTCATTAAGTGAAAGATAATCTCTAATCTTCTCTTTATTTCTATCTGATACTTCTTTTTTGATAAAAAGTGAATTTTCTCTGTAATAGACATCATCATCAATAATCGTGTATGAGAAATTCTTTACGTCATCCGTTGCAGGAATACTTGAAACTTCATCATCAAGTAGCTCTATCTCTTCATATTTCGCATTATCTGATATTTGCTTACTTGATATTTCTAAAAGGTCTTTTATATCTTCATCATTTGATACACAAGCTAAAGTATTTCCAAAACGACCACTTATTTCTGTCATTTCACCTGCTATCATTTCAGGATGATCAACAAAATATTTATTATAAGTAAGTCCATTTTCATCTGTATCAAGATGTACCCAGTCCTCATCACGCTCTCTAATGCTATCACGCTTTTTAAGAAAGATAATATCGCTTGTTACTTCTGTACCAGCCTTACCTTTAAAAGTCGTATTAGGTAGCCTTATCGCTCCTAAAAACTCTGCTCTAGCTGCAATATAACGCCTTACACTTTCATCTTTTTTGTCCATAGTTCCACTTGAAGTAATAAAGGCAACAACACCACCATTTCTTACCTTATCAAGCGTTTTAGCGAAAAAATAGTCGTGAACTAGAAAATTATTTTTATTATATTCTCTATCGTTTACCTTAAATTCTCCAAACGGTACGTTCCCAACTGCTACATCAAAGAAGTTATTGGAAAAGTTAGTTTCTTCAAAGCCTTTAATCTGTATATCAGCCTCTGGATAAAGTTGTTTGGCAATTCTACCACTAAGTGAGTCAAGCTCTACCCCATAAACTTTTGACTTATCCATACCACTAGGCATACTTCCTACAAAGTTTCCTACACCCATACTAGGTTCTAAGATATTACCACTTTTAAAACCCATATCTGATAATGTCTTATAAACTATGTCAATAACATATTTCGGTGTATAAAAGCTAGTTAAAGTAGACTCTCTAGCACTTTCATATTCTGCATTAGTAAGATGTTCTTTTAAAAACGCTCTAGCTACTTCCCACTGACCACCTTTGCTTTCATCAAATACTTCTGATAAACCACCCCAACCAACATACTTTGATAACACTTCTTGAGCATTTATATCAAGTTCTCTCGTTCCATTTTCAAGTCTAGTAAGCATTGAAATAGCTTCAAGATTATAATTTAATCGTTCACTTGGCGTAAGGTTAGTATCAAAACTAGAATCCAGTTTAAAGTTCTCTACACTTATTTTCTTATCATCAATGATTTCTAAGTCAAGGTCAGACTCATTATTAAAAAGTATCGTTTCACTACCAGTAATAAAACCATTCATAAAGCCGACATTATCTTCGAGTTCTATCTCTTTAGGATTACTATCATTTCTTATTTTAGAAATTTCGTATTCTCTATCTTTGTATTTAACCTTCATTCCAACTTTATATTTAGACTCTTCTTTTGATTCATTGGTAAAGTAAAAAATAGTAGGTTGTTCAAGTTTAGGCTCATCATTTAAAACATATTGTTCTAATTTATAAGCATTATATTTAGCCAGATCTATTAAATCATCTACCTTTATACTTTCTTGAAAAGTTCTTCCACTATAAATAGGATAGACTTCATTATTAACTCTAACTTTTAAATCACTTTCAACTAAATCAATATGTTCTACTTCATTTTTACTTGCAAGAACAAACTCAGTCCCAACCTTTACTGCAATAAGTTCATTATCTAAAGTGATTTTAGGTTTTTCTAAACTCTCATTAAAACTAAGTTCCCCACTAAATGCTATTTGTAACTCACTCTCGCTCATTTGATTTTTAAGTTCAGTATCTTTAAGCTCTTTGAAAGTTTTAGGAAAATCATTTAAAACGAATCTTTGAGCTGATAATTCTTCAAGTTCTTTTATGTTGAAATAACCCCATTCTACTTCATAACCACAAACAAGACCAAAAGCATCACCACTTTCTCTATCATATTCAGTCATATACCAAGTCCAAGTGCTTCCAAAAGGTATAAAATATGCAGCGTGTACCTCTTTATCAGCTAGTGGTATTCTTTCACCACTATATAATTTAGGCACTCTTTCAATCATTTCATCTGTCATTAAATTATTTGGATCTTCTTTAGAATAAAATACCCTTTTATTTGCTTCTTCGACTTCGTCAATTTTAGCTAATTCTTCTTCCTTAAAGAATCTATTTTCCTCAATTAGTCTAGCAATTCTCTTTGCTACATTTGACCACGATAACTTAACATCTTCACAGTTTCTTTTGTCATATTTAATGCCTTTAGAATCGTGTTCTTCCCCATTTGAATCTTCACCCACTAAAGCGTGAGAACTACCACCTACACCATATTCATTTTTAAGAAACTCAGCTTTTTCTTTTAATGAATGCTCCTCACTAAAGTAATCATAAATTCTTTTTTTACCACCAGATACATTACTACCACGACTTAAAGCCTGATTTATTTCATCTTCTGTGATAAAACCTTTTACTGCTTGTATTTCCGTAAGATTAGAAGTATACATTTTTCTTGGTATTTCCATTTCTTCTAATCTATTTTGTATATTAAGTACATCGTGATAATGAAACCTTAAAATGTCAGTATTATTCTTATAATCATCTGAAAAATGATTGTATTCTGAACTAAGCTCTTTTCTAAACTCAGACTCTTCTAAGCTCTTTATAAGCTCTGCTGTTCCATCTGGAAAACCACTTTTATCATATACATCTAAAGAAGATAAATAACTGTCTTTAAATTCATCAGCTAAATCACGTTTTAAATACCATAGCTTTTCAGCGAGTTCTTTTCTTTCATAGTAGGGGCTTTCAGCCAGTTCTACATTACTTGCATAAATGCCTTCATCAAGTATTTTTCTTATCCTAATTGCTACTTCTTTCCAAGATAATATGTCTTGAGGATTATATCTTGATTGATTTTCATTCGATAGATAAATGCCATCTTCTTGGTAGTAAGCACAAACCTTTTTACCATCTAAGTAAAAGCCGTTACCACCTTTGAAATTATTTTTTAGAAATTCTGCAACTTCCTCATCAGTTTTTCCTTTAGCAAATTCTGAAACGACTTTTAGTCTTAAATTCGCATCGTTACCACCATTTATAAGTACAAGATTTACTTCATCTTCTTGTAATGGTATAAGCATTCTAGTTTGACCAAAAGAAAAAAGAGCCTTGTTATCAGCTCCATTACTTTCTAAACTTCCACTATCTCCTTGATTGTTATCTCTTTTAAGGTCGAGTGAAGATTGTTCATCATCTTTTCGTATTCCTGTGGCTCTTTCAGCTTCATTTCCTCTGTTAATTGCCACTTGTCCATCATCTTCGGTTTCTCTGCTTTGATAAATGCTATCGCTCTTTTCTGCACGTCCATCAGATGATTTAAAAGCATCTTCTCTTTGTAAAGATCTATCATCGTATCCGTATGTCTGTCCATCATATAATCCATTCTCATCACTGCGTAAATCGGATTCGGATGTTCTGTTATAAATGGCTCTGTCATCTCCATCTGATCTAATATCTTCTCTCGTATCATCTTCAGTATATTGTCCAGACTCTCCATTTCTGAAAACTCTGTCTGTTTCATCATTTCCTCTACTTTGATTTCGTCCATCAACATTTTCACTACCTCCTATACTTCTTTCGGTATTACCTTTATTATAACTCTGATCTACATTTCTTGTCTGCTCTTTTCTTAACTTTTTTTCTTTCGTTCTTCTAATTGTCTTTTCTATAATCTGATTACTTGCTTTTGAAATACAGTTTCCAACGCCAACTATAGAAATACTATCAAGCTGTTGTAAGTTTTCATTTAATAGATTTTCATTAATATCATAATTAGTGTTAAACCTGCTTGCAACTGCAAAACTAATAGATTCTCTCATAAATTCGGTAAACGAAAGTCTATCACTATCTTCTACTCTTAAATCATTGGCAAGTTCATAGATACTATTATCTGCAAACACTCTGGCTAAGGAATATAGGTTGTCGTTTATATCGATACCAACCCTATACCCATTTTCTTCAATCATTTCATAGAGTATGCTCTCATCATTTTCTCTATCAAACTGCCATATTTCTACTTCATTGACATCATTATTTCTTGAAACTGTTTGGCTAACATCAAATACATAACCAACTTTAGCGTATCTACCATAGTCTACTAAAACAGGGATACCTTTTTCACCTTGCATTACTGTCCTATTAAATCGTTCTCGCCAAAAATCAAAACTAGCAAGTGCTTTAGCATCTGAATTTTTGTCATAAATGCTAAGTTGACTTAAAAAGTCATATCGTTGGTTATCACCAACTACTTTTAACAGTTTAAGATACTCATCTTTACTCGATAATACATCATTTTTTGCAAATTCGATTATATTATAAAAATCATTTATTCGCATATAACCCTCGCTTTCTTTTACTTATTTACATATTGCTTAATCGTTGATTTTATTTCATCTTTAATATCACTTAAAAACTCATCTTTTGAAAACTCACCACTAGCAATACGACTTAGTTTCATCTCCCAATCGGAAGTTGTTTCTGCCGATTTAAAACTGTCTTTGACAACTGTTACTAAACTGATAGCTTTATTTGTAGCAAGTAGATTTTTTTTATCTCTTGCTACATAACCTTTATAGATTAAATTTTCTATAATGCCAGCACGAGTAGCAGGTGTTCCAAGTCCTTTACGCTCTACTTCTATCGTTTTATCAATCGCATCACTTCCTGCAATTTCCATCGCTTTAAGTAAGCTATCTTCTGTAAAATGCTTAGGTGGTTTAGTGTATTTTTCATTTATCTTAGAGTCAGTAAGTTTAAGGCTTTCTCCCTTTGTAACTTTTGGTAAAATGTTTTCTTTTTTACTCTTCTGATATTTTACTAGATACTTAGAAAAACCTTCATCTATTAAAACTGTGCCACTAGCTTTAAATTCATAATCATTTAACCTTGCTATAACCTTAGTATTTTTCTCTATCTTATTAGGACTAACGCTCATATACAGATTATCTTTAATTAGGTCAAAGACTTTCTTTTCACTCGTTTGTAAAGTATCTAAATCATAAGACATCGAGCTATTTGTTGGAATAATAGCGTGGTGATCTGTTACTTTAGATGAATTAAAAATACGCTTAAAGTTTTTGTCTGATATTTCTACATCATCAAGTAATTTAAGCGTGCTATTTTTCATATCTTCCGTCAAAAATCTACTATCAGTTCTAGGGTAGGTGATGAGCTTCTTCTCATATAAACTTTGAGCATAATCAAGTGTTTGTTTAGCACTAAACCCAAAGTATTTATTACACTCTCTTTGAAGTGTCGTTAAATCAAAGAGTTTATCAGGTTTTGTGATTTTTTCTTTTTCTATAACATCAGCAACTAAAATATCACTTGGCAGTTCATTTTTTAACTTTGTAAGCTCATCTATATCATCAATTCTGCTAGTAGATAGACTAAATTCATCAGCCACAATTTCAAGCGTATAATACTTTTCTTTCTTAAAATTTCTTATTTCTTCATCACGCATTACTATCATATTAAGTGTTGGTGTTTGCACTCTACCCACTGAATAGTTTTGATTATAAAGTAGAGAATACAGTCTACTTAAATTCATTCCAACAAGCCAATCTGCCTGCATTCTTGCCTTAGCTGAACTATTTAAGTCTTCATAGTCTTTGCTATTTCTAAGGTTATTAAATCCATCTTTAATTGCACTATCTTCCATTGATGAAATCCAAAGTCTTTCTATTTTCTTTTTGCAATTAGCTTTATCATAAACAAGTCTAAATATCGATTCTCCCTCACGCCCAGCATCACAAGCATTTATAACTGTATCTATATCCTTAGCATTCATTAGCTTTTTAAGAATATTAAACTGCTTTTTAGTTCGCTTAGATACCTCATACTTAAACGCACTTGGTATAATAGGTAAGTCATCCATATTCCACTTAGCATATTTCTCATCATACTTATTAGGACTCGCCATCTGCACTAAGTGTCCAACACACCAACTTACTCTATATCCACTACCTTCATAGTAGCTATCACATCTTTTATTTGCTCCTATTACTTTAGCAATAGCAACCCCTACACTTGGTTTTTCTGTTATAACTAATTTCATAAATTCCTCCTATTTTTTTGAATAATAAAAAAGGAATAACCTTTGTTATTCCAAACTTTATCATTATATGCCATTGTTTTTACTTTTTATACGATTCTAAATCATTCCTTACCATATTCTGACCTCATTAAATCCAAACATCTATCTAATATTCTCTCATAACATTCTATCTTAAAAAAATAATATAGCTAAGAATTGTATTAGATAAAATAATATTGAAGTATTTATCAAATAAGATTAGTTTGTTTTGCCCTTTTAGCTAATGCAAAATAATTATTAATTACAATGCTACGTGCACATTCAAGCTCCTTGCAAATTTCATAAATATCTCTGGTCTTTGGCAGAATTTGACACATTCCTATTTTAGAATCATACTGTGAATTCAACCCCTGAATAGACATAAAATAAACGATTCCCCTATATATGTTCTCTTTATATTCCTCTAATATAATATCACGAAAACAAAAATTAGGTTGTTGTTCACAATTATGAATAAATCCCTCTAAATAACACAATTTATCAATGCTGAAAGGTGCTGTTAACACTAAATTCTGCAACCAATTCACAGTATCTGTATCTCCAAGTAACTCAATCACATTCTTTACCATAACTGTATCAGAACTTTGTTCTTGTATAACTGAATTACCACTATCAAATATTTTTTCCGCTAATATCGCATAATAAAGCTCATCTCTATAGTACTCCAATTCCTTTTGAGAAATTCCTTTACTCTGACTATTTTTAGAATCATACTCATCGTGATGTTCAAAACATAAATATAATAAATTGCTTTCATCATCGTTACTGTGATTTTTATCAATATGAGCTATTTGTCCTTTTTTTATTGATGAATCTCTATTTAGTCCATAGCATAAAGCACATCTTCTTCGACTATTCACTAAAATATTCTTTTCTACATTCCTCTTTAGTTTTTTTCGACTCATTTTACGCTCCTTTTAATAACGATAACCTTGCATCTAAGCAATATATTTTCTTATAAACAGTATTATCTCTGACTTCCAAATCAATTATATCATCTTTTATCAAAAGTTCCACCATCTTCTTTATTTCATATTATAAAACATAATTTAAAAGTTAAGGCAAGAGATAATCTCTCACCCTAAGCATTTTCTACAGTAATTCATTATCATCTAATTCTCCATTTTCATTTATTTCTTTTGCTTCAGCAATAAAACCATCATCAGGTTCTTCAAAGCTAAGTAGCTCCTCTTCTTCTTTTTTCTTATGAACCTTAAAATAATAGCCACCTATAATAGCAGCTCCTACAACTAAAAATACAATCAGATACGTTGATAAATTATCCTTTTTTTCTTCTTTAACAGGCTCTGTTTTAACTGGTTTTTCTTCAGGTTTTTTAACTACTTCTTTTTTCTCTTTTACTTCTACCATATTAAGTAGGTCATCTTCAGATACTTCCGTTAAAAGCACTACATTTTCAGACTCTTCATCGTGATTTATGATTAAGTGAAATGTCTTTCCGTTTTTAGTCATAAAGGTTATAAACTGTCTTGCATCAGCTGCATACTTACTTTCTTCTTTTTCTGTTGGTTCTTTCTCCATTTCTTTTTCTGCGTCTTCTATATTATCTCTAGAGATAGGATTTTTAGTATCTTCATCATCTAATTTTTTTTCTATCTTTTTACTTATACCGTGATAAATCGGATACTCTTTATTTGCATTATCTACGTTTTCTGTTACAGTCGCTCTTGCGTTTGATTGCTCCGTTCTGATACCTTTATTTGTATTTGCCTTTTCTGAATTATTACTTGCATTTTCATTTGTTGGCACTTTGGGAACGAGTTTATTAGGATAACGAACTTCTATATCCTCTGTATCCTGTTTTTCTTCCTTAATAATTCTGATTTCTTTCATAAGGTCTTCTTTAATTTCACTTCCAAAACCACCATCTGCATAAACACTATTTGGTAGCATCGTTGAAGCTAGAATAAGTGTAAGTAGTAACACCTTTAGTCCTTTAGTAGTCATTGTTTTCATATGATTTTACCTCCGTTTTTTTATCGTTATTTACTTTCTTTAAAAGTTCTTCAATCGTTATGTTGTTCTTTCTACAAATTGCTATGATTTCTTCATTTTCAAGTTCTTCCTCTCTAATAAATAAAGGCTCTAACTGTTTATCAATTAAAGCCTTTTTATCAAGTAATTTTGCTATCTTTTGCTTGGTTTGTTTAAGTTCTTTTCTCAAATTATTACCTCCTATTTTTATTTCTGCACTGACGGTGGAAAGCCGTATCCCACTGGATGATGTTGACAAAACGCACTTATCCAATTATCTAAGGTAGTAACTCTTATACGACCAATGTTATCCATCACTTTACCATCTCCAATGTAAATAGCAACGTGACCGTAAACTAAACCTGCATTACTACCACTCGAACTACTTTCGACTGCTACTAGCATTCCCACTTCGAGCTTTGAGCGATCAGATGTGTAGGTGTAGCTTCTGTACATATCGCAGGCGTTTCCTCCAATGTATCCAAGCCCAGCGTTTTGGTAAACTTGCGAAACCCACATTGCACACCAACCTGACCCAGGTGATGGTGTAATATATGCAGCATCTACAATTTTCTTTTGAACTTCCTCTGACGCTTCATATTCTTCGCCACCTCCAATTCCACCATTCCAATTAATTAAATCAGTATTTCCAAATAATTCTGCCATATTACCTTGAGCTAAAAATAATCCTTTATAATGCTCTAAATTATCTGGATACATAGCAAACTTTTCTCTGATAATGGTATCCATTTTTGTTTTATCAAGATTCACATAAAGCTTCTTATACTCATAAGGCACTTGATAGCTATAATAGTGTGTATGTCCTTCTGCATCAGTATATGAACCATACTTAGTCCGATACCTCGTTTCAACCTCTGCTCTATAAGTGATCTGATACATTCTGTGATAAATATCAGTAAGTTCAGCATTTACATCACTAAGACTATTTACTTCTCCGTGTCTCGCTGTAATATAAGATAAAAGCTCGTGGACGTTATGACCTATATCATCGTTTTGATTTATGATGTACTCATCATAGTCTGGATAATTATCTGCTACACTATCAAGTTCATTTTGAAGTGAATTTTCATATTTAGAAAACTCATTGTTAATATCTTCAAGTACACTTTCACTAGATAGATAACTCATAGTTGCAACATTTGTTGTACTATTTATAATTGCCATTATACTTGTGCCAGCAAACTGAAAAATAAAGACAAGTAGTATAGCAAGTATTACGATTAGTGCAAGTATTAATTTACCCTTACTTGTAACAATATTTTTAAGAGCTTTCATTACCTTCGTTAAACCTTTTTTGACTCTTGATTTAAGACTGTTATTCTTATGCTTATAGATTGATGTTTTCATCTGCTTTTTCTTTAATGATTTCTTATAAGCCTTTTTCTTTTGAAACGCTTTATTCGTCTTAACCTCTTTTTTTCTTTCAAACTTTAACTTCGATGTTTGCTTGCTCTTAACACTTGCTTTTTTAGACTCGTTTATAGTCTTTTTAGCCTTTCTCTTATCAGAATAACGCTTGATTCCGTGTGTGAGTTTTGAAGATATATCTGCTGTTTTTTCTCCTGCTTCAGTACCTACGTTTTCATCACTACCATTAGCAAGATAATCTCTAACATTTTCACTCGTTTTCCCTACACCAAGATAGGCTACTGCTTCAAGTGTTTTAGAATCTATACCATCTGTAAGTTTTAGCTTGTTTTTAGATTTCTTATCACCTCCAACCTTTGTTTTTTTACTAACTTTATCTTTAATATCACTAGACTTATCATCTTGTTTTGTCCTAGTATATAAAGACTCCGTATAGTTTTTTCTTTTGTACTTGTTAGTCCTATGAATCTTTTTTGACTTATGTTCTAGCTTAACTTTATCATCAACATCATAAGTAGATTCAAAGTAATCACTATCTCTAAAATCATTATCAAACCTATCAATAACGCCATCATTATCAAGGTCTTTATCAAGTGGGGCATATTTTTCTTCTGTTTCTTTAAAAGTCTTTAGCTGCCTTTTTTTCTTTAATGATTTACTTACATCTACTTCATCAGAATTTATAGACTTCTCATCACTTAACTTTGACCTTTTTCTATGAACTTTGTCATTAAACCTCTGATTGTCTTTCTTGATTTTATGTCTATAATCATCTGAATGCTTTAGCTTTGGTTTTTTCTTACTCATTCACTTGCCTCCTCTGGTTTTGTAGTCATCTTCTTATATAAAGTAGTATCTTTAGGAAACTTATCTACAAATGGCACGATAGTATTACCAAAGAAGATTAAACCCTCACCAGCATTAGAGTTTGTTACATATCTTAGTTGTAATGGCGATATTTTAAGTTTTTCTACGAGGTAGTCCTGATCCCCACTTGCTTGATTTAGCATTAAAACAAAGTCCGTATTATCAAAGATATTTTCTATCTCTTTACTAAGAAGTAGGTCTTTAACATTTTGGGTAATGCCCGTCGGAATGCCACCCCATTTACGAAATCTTTTCCATATTTCTACTGAATACTGTGCCGTCTGCTCATCTTTTAAAAGCAAGTGAAATTCGTCTATATAGTACCTCGTTGACTTACTCCCTCTGTTTTTAGAAACCTTATTCCATACACCATCTTGAATAACTAGCATACCTATTTTTTTAAGCTGAGTTCCAAGCTCCTTAATATCAAAGCAAAGCAATTTTTTATTTAGATCAACATTTGAGTGATGATTAAATACATTAAGAGAACCTGTAACATAGATTTCCATTTCAGTAGCGAGCTTTTTACCGACTTTTTCTTCTTGATTTTTA
>PDWJ01004991.1_pt1 | contig 11235 bp, 9 predicted proteins | sample 1430881 | NCBI WGS metagenome assembly PDWJ01 (sample SAMN01162460, study PRJNA174530) | Oral metagenome, whole genome shotgun sequencing project. | biome: Marine environment; feature: Marine mammal; material: Swab sample of the gingival sulcus; isolation source: swab sample of gingival sulcus... | reverse complement strand
GTGTAATTCATTACCTTGCAAATGACCGAAAACATAATGCAGCATATCAAAAAAGTGCACACCGATATTAGTAGCAACACCAAACGATTTTCTAGGGTCGCCTTTCCAGCTTTCTAAGTACCATTTACCGCGAGAGGTAATATAAGTTAGCTCAACATCAAATTTATCATCTTTCTTAGCCTTAGCCACTTTATTTTTTAGGTCGATAATTGCCTGATGGTGTCGCAGCTGCAAAATATTATATAATTTTCTCCCTGTTTCTTGTTCAATCAATTGTAATTCATCTAAAGTTTTTGCATCGGGTACTAAAGGCTTTTCACAAATTACATCACAGCCCAAACGTAAACCTGCCGCGATATGCGGATGATGCAAGTAATTAGGTGTGCAAACAGAAACATAATCCAAAGCTGTATCAAGCCTACGCTTTAGCACATAACAATGCTCAATAAAACGTTCAAATTCTGTATAAAATTCACTTTGTGGCGATATACTATCAATAATACCAACAGAATCACTGGTATCATAGCCAACACTTAAATGATGGCCTAAATCTTTAATAGCTTTCATATGACGCGGAGCAATATAGCCGGCTGCTCCTATTAATGCAAAATTTTTCATTTCTTCACCTACGCCTTTATTACCTTATTATGCTTACCGCGATATTTACCGCGCGTATCAACAATTAATTGTGCTTTTTGTAAAATCAATGCATAATCAAAACGATCATGATCAGTGGCTAAAACTACAGCGTCAAATGCGGCTACATTCTCAGCCGTTAACGGCTCACTGCTTAAAGCAAAATGGTGCTCACGCATTGGCGGAAAAACGGGCACATGGGGGTCGCTGTAGGCAACATTGGCACCTTTTGCCTCCAGCAATTCCATAATTTCAACTGACGGCGACTCGCGCATATCATCGACATTTTTCTTATAGGCGATGCCTAACACTAACACTTTCGCCTTTTTCAACGCTTTGCCGGCCTCGTTTAAACCGTCCATCAGCTTGCCTACCACATATTCGGGCATGCGTTTATTGACCTCACCCGATAATTCGATAAATCGGGTATGTAAGCCGTATTCACGTGCCTTCCAAGTTAAATAAAACGGATCAATCGGAATACAGTGCCCACCCAGCCCGGGACCGGGATAATAAGGTGTAAAACCAAACGGCTTGGTTGCTGCCGCATCAACCACTTCAAAAATATCAATACCCATTTTATCGGCAACGATTTTCATTTCATTCACCAAGCCAATATTCACTGCGCGATGGATATTTTCCAGCAGCTTGGTCATTTCAGCGGCTTTGGTTGAGCTGACGGGAACCACTGTATCTATCGCCGGTTCATATAGTGCCCTGCCCACTTCCAAACAAGCCGAAGTATGGCCGCCAACTACCTTGGGAATCGTGCGCGTTTCAAAATTGGGATTGCCAGGATCTTCGCGCTCCGGCGAGTATACCAAAAATATATCTTCGCCCACCTGCAAACCGCTTTCCTGCACTCTGGGCAATAACTCTTCTTCCGTCGTCCCCGGATAAGTCGTACTTTCCAAAGAGAGCACTTGACCCGCCCGTAAATAGGGTTTTACCATGTTGGTGGTATCAATGACAAAACTCATATCCGGTTCGCGATATTTATTTAGTGGTGTCGGCACACAGAGAATAATCGCATCACATTCGATAATCCGCGAAAAATCAGTGGTCGCTTGAAAGCCACATTTAACGGCCTTGGCGATAGCATCACTGCCGATATGTTCAATATAACTCTTGCCGCTATTAAGACTATCGACCTTTGCCTGATCAATGTCAAAACCAATAACCCTAAAACCTATGCTGGCGTAACGCAATAATAGGGGCAACCCAACATAACCTAAACCGACAACAGCAATGATTGATTGATTTGTATTTAGTTTTTTAATTAACTGTTCTTTTGAAGTCATAAATATTCTCTAATATAGAAATTAATGATCGAGCTTTTTTGAAAGAATATAAACTAATATTATTAATAGTAATTTTTTTAGCCGACAAGTCATTGTTAATATCCCATATCTTTCAAGAACCACTTCCTTTCTCAACAGAAAAGTCATCGAGAAAAAGGATATTTTCTTTATAAATCAAATGGTAAACACTAACTGAAATCAGAGTAAATACCGGCATAAAATAAAGAGAAGCTCTATTAAAATAAGCGGTAAAAACAATGTCATACATCTTAGTGGTAAAGAAAGTTATAATAAACATTACAAATAAAGAAGAAAACGCTGCAACAATCAATAGCATAAAACCAGACTTATGATGATTTCTTCGCTTAAGTTTTAGCAATAATACTACACTCATTAAACCGGCAACAAATACATAATGCCAATTATCAAACCTCAACCACTCTCGCCAAGCCAGATCGGCTACTGGATTGTAAACTACTATAATTTTAAACCCATGAGAAATTAATCGCGAAAGCATTTCCGCCAACCCATTATTCACCCAATCTTTTGTAATAAACAAAGCCGTGCATAAAAAGAATAACAGCCCAGTAGACGCTATACTGCCCAGTAAATACCAACAATAAACAAAAGCTAAAACCAGAACGACAAATAATAGAGCATTATGTTTGGTGAGGTAAATAATTATTGCAAAAATCACAGATAGCATTAGCAATTTATTTTCACCATAAACTAACGCCACTATAAATAGCAACACCAAAATGAGGAAAGAGAGTCCTACCCACAAATCAGCATAAGAGCCCAAGCTAATGTGCGTATCTAACATTGGCAAACTAACCACGGCATAGCAAGCGATGGTCGCCAAAAGTAAATTACTGCCTAGGTAGCGCAGTCCGCCAAAAACACATAATGCCAAAGCAATACCACAACCCAACCACGGCGTGTTGATAATATTGTCACGCCACATACCCCACGCCATAGCAGTATAAGTCTGAATTAAAGAAATAAAATAAGGGTGTCTGGCACCACTGGCAGGCAAAGGATTATCACCCGCTAAAGACCAAAAAGGATAAAACCCCGAAAAAAGCGGAGGTATTTCCTGAGAGTAATAAAACATTTTGGCCTTTGCACTCCACGACAACCACCCGTCCCAAGGAAAAACCGGTTTACTGAGCAAGTCAACAGCCGTTAGCCCCCAGCGATAAAGAAGCAGTACAACTATCATTATTGTTAAAAAGTAACTTAAATTAGAAGGGGCTTTCTCCAATCGCAGTTCTTCAATACTGCATTGTCTAGCCTTGAGAAGTAATAATGGAAAAGCAATAATGCACTCAATCGTAACGATTTCATAGATATCAAAAGGTCGTTGAAAATAGTCGTATATTCGCAAAATAAGCGTTGTTACAAACCAGCCCAGCACATAACCTACACCCAGTGCAAAAGCTGCATAACCATAGCGCTGCTTTAAAAAAGGTTTAACTATTGCAAAACCCAATACCCAAGGCATCAATAGTGCAAATAGGAAAAATGCGATACTCATCGTTGCGTTTTATCCCCCAAGATCTGATAAATGACAACATCCTTACTCTCTAATATTTTTTTGGCAAAAATAGCTATTTTTTGTTCTGTCACTAACGTACTATTACCTACATTATATTGTAAACGATGTTCCGGTTTACGGGCATCTACATAATAAAAACCACCTTCTTTCCAGACTTTATCGGGTATTTTAACGCCTAAAGTATAAATAATATTAGGTTGTAGCAAATAGTGTAATTTCCCACTTAAATAGCGTTTACCTGTGTCGTTGAAACTCAATCGCTTTCCTTGCCACCCCAACTGAATGCGAATTTTTTTACGCTGACCATCATCCGGCAACACTGACTTAATCGTCTGTGCCAGCTTTGCGGCCTCGGGGGATAATATTAAGTCTTTTTCATCGTCACTTAAATGGGCAAAAGTGTCGTAGGTATTTTTGCTAATCACCGTTTTTTCGACCAAATAATGAGCATCTAGAGCAAACCACGCCGCCACTAATGTTGCCCACCAGGCGTTAATCAACGGCCGTCCCGTCAGGCGCAAGTAAAGCAAAAACAGCAAACCCACCACGGTAAAGTAAATCAACACTAGGATTTTCGGTGGAATCAACACCGGGTAAGGGCTTTTATGGCTATTAATCGACCAATTTTCCCATTGTTTATTAATGGCAAAACAATCCATTAGTAATTGCGCAAATTCAGTATAGTTGAGTTTTTTTGGGGAAAACACGGCTGATTGAATGCGATAAGGTGTTATCAGCCTATCAGTTACCAGCCCAACTTCGGTAATAGTACTGTCCTTGGTCACTAAATCACTGATAGAAAATCGACTAGTCATGTCGTTAGTATAAAGAATAGAGCGCTCAACAGGTTGCTTTTTACCACTTAGCTTAACAGCCAATAACAACGGTTGATTAGGGTGTTTTTCGGCAAAATTTATCACTATATCTTTATAAAACCGTGTATCGACATGCAACCAGCCAATATTAACAAAACTAAAACCGTCGGGTTGCAGCCCGTCAATCACCAAGCTTTCGTTATCCACTTTCCCCTGCCCAGCCCAAATATGTAAATCTTTTCCCGAATAACGCTGAGTAAGCGCTTTTTGCAATTGCGTCTCGCTATAGTAAAGGCGTAATCCGAAAAAGGTAATCACCAACCCTACTGCACAGGCCAGCAAAAAGGCAATCAGCGGCTTGATAATGGCATTTTCTCTCATAAGTTATTCATATACTGGTTTAAACGCATGCTATCCCTGTCTTTTTCTGACAGCAACGGCGTACCGTCCAGCGGCCAATCAATACCAATATCGGCATCATCCCAACGAATGGAAATTTCCGCTTGCGGATTATAGTAATCGGTACATTTATAGACAAATTCCGCTGCATCACTGGTGACGTAAAAACCATGGGCAAAACCCTCGGGAATCCACAACTGGCGTTTATTATCGGCCGATAAATACGCCCCTGTCCACTGTCCAAAAGAGGGCGATCCCTTGCGAATATCAACCGCGACATCAAAGACTTCTCCATTGATAACCCTGACCAGTTTGCCCTGAGTATTTTCGGTTTGGTAGTGCAGCCCCCTTAAAATACCCTTGCCGGATTTAGAGTGATTATCTTGCACAAAAACGCGTTTAGCAACCAATTCGTCAAACTGGCGCTGCTGCCACGTTTGCATAAAAAAACCACGTTCATCGTCAAACACAGTGGGCTCAATGATTTTTACCTCAGCAATATTGGTTTCAATCACTTTCATTGTGCATTCCAATCATGTTTTTCAGGTATTGCCCATAATCACTTTTAGCCATCGACTGCGCACAACGGGCAATAACCGTATCGTCCAGCCAACCTTTACGCCAGCCGATTTCTTCTAAGCACGCCAGCTTAAGCCCTTGATTATGTTCTAATGTACGTACAAATGCCGAGGCTTCATGCAAACTGTCATTGGTGCCGGTATCCAGCCAAGCAAAACCACGCCCTAATAACTCAACCTTTAAACTGCCGTCTTGCAAATACATTTGATTGATACTGGTAATTTCTAATTCACCTCGCTCAGAAGGCTTGACTTGTTTAGCAAAATCAATCACCCGATTATCATAAAAATACAAACCGGTTACAGCATACGGTGATTTTGGTTTTTTCGGTTTTTCTTCAATAGAAATAACTTGTTGCTCGGCGTCAAACTCAACCACACCAAAGCGCTGCGGGTCATGCACTTGATAACCAAAAACCGTTGCCCCGGTTTGGTTTTGTATGGCATTTTGCAAAATTTGGGTAAACGACTGCCCATAAAAAATATTATCACCCAGTACTAAACACACCGGGTCGTCGCCGATAAAATCCTCGCCAATCAAAAATGCTTGCGCTAACCCTTCCGGTCGCAGCTGTGTCGCGTATTGTAAGCGAACACCAAAGTCCTCACCATTACCTAATAAACGGCGAAAAGCGGCATTATCTTCTGATGTGGTAATCACCAAAATATCACGAATCCCGGCCAGCATCAGTACCGATAAGGGATAATAAATCATTGGTTTATCATAAACCGGCAACAGCTGTTTCGACACCCCGCGCGTCATTGGGTATAGACGTGTACCTGCGCCCCCGGCCAGAACAATACCTTTGGTCATACGGCAATTAACCCCAAGCGTTGCCCCCGATAAGAACCGTCTAAAACAGCGGTCCACCAAGCTTTATTTTCTATATACCACTGCACCGTCTTGCGCAGGCCGCTGACAAACGTTTCCTCGGGTTTCCAGCCCAATTCATTGGCGATTTTTCTCGCATCGATGGCATAGCGCACATCGTGCCCCGGTCTGTCATCAACAAAAGTAATTAAATCGCGGTAGTACTTAACCCCATCAGGTTTTTCCGGCACCAATTCTTCCACCAGGTCACAAATGCTCTCTACCACCGATAAATTGGTTTTCTCATTGTGCCCGCCGATATTATAGGTTTCACCGACTTTACCGGCGCTGAGCACCCGATACAAAGCCCGAACATGATCCTCGACAAACAGCCAATCGCGCACTTGCCGGCCATCACCGTATACGGGTAAAGGTTTGCCCGCTAAAGCATTTAAAATCATCAACGGAATCAATTTTTCAGGAAAGTGGTAAGGGCCGTAATTATTGGAGCAATTGGTCACCAGCGTCGGCAAACCGTAGGTGCGCTGCCAGGCACGCACCAAGTGGTCGGAACCCGCTTTGCTTGCGGCATACGGTGAGCTGGGTGCATACGGCGTGGTTTCAGTAAAACAACCATCCGTAGTATGTAAATCACCATAAACCTCATCGGTAGAAATATGGTGAAAGCGAAATGCCTGCTGTTTTTCAGCCGGCAATTGTTGCCAATAAGCACGAGACGCTTCCAGTAATACAAAGGTACCCATCATATTAGTCTGCATAAACGCAGCTGGCCCGTCAATGGATCTATCAACATGGCTTTCAGCTGCCAAATGCATAACGACATCAGGCTGAAAATCCGCAAAAATGCGCCTCATCGCCTCAGCATCGCAAATATCAGCGTGTTCAAAATGATAGCGCGGTGAATTGGCCACCATCGCCAGCGAATTCAAGTTGCCCGCATAAGTCAATTTATCCACATTGCAGACACTGTCTTGCGTTTGCTGGATAAGATAACGAACAACAGCAGAGCCAATAAACCCTGCACCACCGGTAATAAGTACTTTCATTACGAAAACCTTTTGCTTGCAATAGCCACTAAAATAGCTGGGGATTATACCGTAATTCCTCGCCTCAAGCAGGACAAAGCGTAAAATAAATCACGACAGTTCGTTTTTATTGACTGGCATCCACCCTTAATGCAACGGATGAGTGGGCAAAATCGCTGAAAAGGTTGAACCTTCGCCAATTCGTGAATGAATTTCCAGCCGTCCGTGGTGGCGTTCTAAAATATGTTTAACAATTGACAAGCCCAACCCGGTACCGCCCACACGTTTTGAGCGCCCGCTATCCACACGGTAAAAACGCTCGGTTAAATGGGTAATATGTTCCGGCGCAATACCAATACCCTGATCGGTAACACTGAATTTGACATAATCATCAGAAAGGCGTTCCCAGCGCACGGTAATTTCGCTGCCGGCTTCTGAGTATTTAACCGCGTTATTAATTAAATTATAACAAACGCTGTTAAGTTCTTTTTCATTGGCTTCGATAGACTGCGCCGTCTCAACACAATAATGTATCGTATGCCCATGGGTTTTGCCGCCGGCTTCCAGCGTTTGTAAAATCACATCACTGTGGTCTTTTAAATTAATCAAATTTAAATTCTTCTTTTTCAACTTCTTATCTTCGAGTCTTGACAGCGTCAATAAATCATTAATCAACATTTCCATATTATCCACTTGCTCGATGGCTTTGCCCACCGGGCGCTTAAAATTATCGGGCAGGGCCGGGTCACTTTGCATAAACTCCAAATAACCGGCCACCACTGTCAGCGGCGTGCGTAACTCATGCGAAGCGTTAGCGATAAACAGTTTGCGCGAGCGCTGCACCTCGATATGAGGCGTAATATTATGCGCAATCAATAGTCTGCGCTGTTCAGCGCAGCGTACCACCTGCACCGCCAGCGTTAAATTAGGCGAAACAGGCGATTGAATTTCAAACTGTTCACTATTGCCTTTGTACAGGCGAGATAAAAAATGCTCTTGTCTAATTAAGTATTTAATTTTAATTCCAATATCGCGATGACCATTAATACCCAACAGCGCTAAGGCCGAGTCGTTTGCCCATTCGATTTCACTATCTTTATTGAGCACGATAGTGGCGCTGGGGATGGCGGAAATGGTTTCATGAAATTGTCGGTTCAGTGTTTGTTGTGCTTTACTGGCATTTTCAATGACCTTATGATGCTGATAAATCAAATTGATAATATCACCTAAAATGCCGCCGGCAATCGGCATTTTGTCTTCCGGCATACCGGCTTTTAGCCACCGGCGCAGTTTTAACAGGCGATACCACATCAGCACCACATAGCCAGCACCACCCACTGCCAGCGACAGTTGCCACGAGCCGCTCAGCAGCCACAGCAATAATGCCAAGATGCCAACACCGCAAAGTAGCAGCCATTCATTTTTCCAAGGTTGTGCGCTCATCGTCTTATTTTAACGTGGTTTGGTAAAGCTGTAACCGCTGCCACGTACGGTGCGAATCACTTTTTCCAATCCATGCGGCGACAAGGCTTTGCGCAAACGTCTTATATGCACATCAACGGTGCGTTCATCGACATATACGCCCACCCCCCAAATATGGTCGAGTAACTGGTCGCGCGAATACACACGCCCCGGATTAGACATCAAAAATAACAGTAACTTAAACTCGGTTGGCCCCAAATGAATTTCCTTATGATTGTCAGTACAAAGTAAATGGCTTTCTTTATCGATGGTCAAGCCGTTTAAGCTAATGCGAGACTTTACCCGCTTATCCGGATAGCTGCGTTTAAGTACCGACTGCACCCGTGCCAGCATTTCTTTTAAGGAAAAAGGTTTACTGATATAATCATCGGCACCGGCGCCAAAACCGCTGAGTTTGTCTTCTTCTTCGCTTTTGGCGGTCAGCAAAATAATGGGCAAATTGACATAATCGCTGTGCGAGCGCAGTTGTTTGGCAAAATCAATACCGCTAATACCGGGCAACATCCAATCAAGTAGCAACAAATGGATTTTATGGTTTGCTAACAAAGTCTGCGCCTCTTCGGCAGTCTCGCAGTCAATCACATGATAAGACTCACGTTCTAGCGTTAAACGCACCATTTCTCGAATCGCTTCTTGGTCTTCAACGATAAGTACGGTGTATTGATTGTTATTCACTGTTTTGCTCAATTAGTTTATTTTATTACAGCTGCGTTATATCGATGCGGCACTGAATTGATATCCGGACTGAGGGAATTATACTTAAAGCACCTTGAAAAAAACCGGTGGGTACCGCATTTACCCAATAAGTCGCCAACAACGGCATTGCCCTGCTGGAGACCTCTAAACGAACAGCCAAACGAATTGCGTTCAAAAGGCGTTAGTGCGAAAAGCAATATAAACAGTAGTATGTTGAGCATCGCGCAACGACGAAATTGAAACATATTTTAAGCATTCGTCTAAAGGTTAACGCTTATTTTACTGATTTTACCGAGGGATTCCCATGAAAATCGAACTCAATGAACAAGAAACCCAAACACTGGTTGAAATGTTAACCATGGCTGGCTATGTGATGACCCAAGCGAGCGACCACGCCATCGCCAAAGCCGAAAGCATGCACGAGTTGATTCAAAAAATTTACCGACAAGCACAAAAAGCACACTTACCTGACGGTTTTGACACCGACGAAGAATCACAAATGATTTTCCCCAATGCCGAACTGATGTCCGGCAGCGAAGATAGCCCTTTGTATTTATTAAAAACTTACAACGAACACGCGGCTGCCGATGTGCTCTCACAACAACTGGGGCTGCGCGAGGCGGCCAAAGAACACGGCCTGCCCGATGAAAACAGCACTGGCGAATTCGACCCCGGCTTTATTGATGCTTTTATCAAACACCAAACCTTGTTTTTAGAAGAGTTTGCTGAAAACGGTTTTGATAACGTCCAGATAACCCGAATTCAGCTGCACTAACCAAACATTTTCTGCTCGTATAGTATATACGGCGAAGTAAAACACTATTGTAAAAAGGCTAACGGATTTGACCATAGGCCTGTAAACAGCGTTGGCGCGCATATTGATGCTCAACAATGGGTGGTGGATAAGCCAAACTGTCAAATTCCGGTACATGACGGCGAATGTACTCACCTTGAGCATCGAATTTTTTCGCCTGCATCATCGGGTTAAAAATACGAAAATACGGGGCAGCATCACAACCGCAGCCAGCCGCCCACTGCCAATTGCCGTTATTAGCTGATAAATCATAGTCTAATAACTTCTTAGCAAAATAGCGCTCCCCCCAACGCCAATCCAGCAATAAATGCTTGCATAAAAAACTGGCAACAACCATACGCACGCGATTGTGCATATAACCACTGGTATTTAATTCGCGCATACCGGCATCAACCAGCGGATAGCCGGTTTTGCCTGCGCACCAGGCGGCAAAATCACCCTCGCTATTGCGCCAGGCCAAGCGCTCATACGCCGGGCGAAAACTATGCGTAACCACCTGTGGAAAATGCCATAAAATTTGCATAAAAAATTCGCGCCAAATCAGCTCTGATACCAAGGTATCGTTGACAGCCAGTGCTTGTTTAAACGCTTGGCGCACGCTCACGGTACCAAAACGCAAATGCACTGATAACCGCGAAGTTCCGGCCACTGCCGGAAAATCGCGGTTTAAGTGATAATTGTTTAAATGTTCAAAATCATAAGGTGCCGCCGTGATGCTTGAGCGCCAAAAGCCCAGCGCTGCCAACATTGCCTGTGCCGATAACGTCACGGGTAACTGTGTCGGCAACTGTGGTGCTGATGTTAACAATGATGGTGATAATGACGATGCAGGCGATAACGCTGCAGCACTCAAAACAACAGATAAATCCACTGCAAAAGACGCGGTATCATTGATTGAGTCAAATTGCTGCAACCAACGCTTTTTATACGGCGTAAATACCGTATACGGGTTGCCATCGGCTTTAACCACGGCATTTTTGGCAAAAATTACTTGGTCTTTAAAGGCACGAAACGCCACACCTCGCGCATTTAGCTGTTGCTTGACCGCACGGTCACGAGCAATCGCCGACGGTTCGTAATCTTCATTACAAAATACAGC
>PDWJ01004990.1_pt1 | contig 11237 bp, 12 predicted proteins | sample 1430881 | NCBI WGS metagenome assembly PDWJ01 (sample SAMN01162460, study PRJNA174530) | Oral metagenome, whole genome shotgun sequencing project. | biome: Marine environment; feature: Marine mammal; material: Swab sample of the gingival sulcus; isolation source: swab sample of gingival sulcus... | reverse complement strand
GCAGATAACGTTTCGACATTTCCAGAATCGCCTGTAGCTGGACAAATTTGGCAGGCCCTAAGCCATTGGCTTCACAAAAACGCGCTTCACCGGCATCAAACATCGCCCGCAAACTGCCAAATTCATGTAATAATTCCCGTGACAAATCGACCGCAGTCTTGCCTCGTGTCCCGGTACGCAGGAAAATAGCGAGCAGTTCGGCATCTGACAGTGCCTGTGCACCCCGAATCATCAGCTTTTCCCGTGGGCGCTCATCGGCTGGCCAGTCTTTTATCGGTACCATATTTTTATTTTTTAAACTGAAAACGCAAACTAAAGCATCACATCATGGCAATCCTCCAGGGCAAACACATTCTTTTAGGGATAAGCGGCGGCATCGCAGCCTATAAATCCGCTGAGCTGACCCGGCAACTGGTGAAGGCCGGAGCAGAGGTACGGGTCTGCATGAGCCAGAACGCCAGCGAATTTATCACCCCGCTGACGCTACAGGCCCTGTCTGGTCATCCGGTACACACAGAACTGCTGAATCCGGAAGCAGAAGCTGGCATGGGTCACATTGAACTGGCCCGCTGGGCGGATCATATTCTGATTGCCCCTGCCACCGCCGATATGATTGCCAAACTGGCCACGGGGCTGGCGGATGAACTGCTGACGGCCTTATGCCTGGCCAGTGCAGCACCCCTAAGCATTGCCCCGGCAATGAATCAGCAGATGTGGCGACATGCGGCAACACAGGACAATATTGCCCGACTGAAGCAACGCGGCGTACTGGTTTACGGCCCGAACCAGGGTGAGCAGGCCTGTGGCGATGTTGGGCCAGGCCGAATGCTGGAACCGGCAGCACTGGTGCAACAGCTGGAACAGCATTACAGCCGTCACCGGCTATTAAAAGGCACACGGGTTCTAATCACCGCCGGGCCAACCCGGGAAGCCATTGATCCTGTACGCTTTCTGACGAATCGCAGCTCCGGAAAAATGGGCTATGCTATTGCCACCGCCGCTGCCGAACTGGGCGCCGAGGTGACACTGGTATCCGGCCCGGTGGCACTGGATAAGCCGCCCGGAGTCACCCGTCTCAATGTCGAGAGTGCGGAAGATATGTTGCATGCCACGCGGCAACAGGCGCAACAGGCCGATATACTGATCGCTACTGCAGCGGTAGCCGACTATGCCCCGGCACAGGTAGCCGAACATAAGATCAAGAAATCCAGTGAGTTATTACAACTGGAAATGACACGCACCACGGATATTCTGGCCACCGTCAGTAAAGAGTTTCCACAGTTATTTACCGTCGGTTTTGCTGCTGAAACCCGTGATTTGTTGAACTATGCCCGTGGTAAGCTGGAGCGCAAAGGTGTGCGGATGATTGCCGCCAACTCGGTAGCGGATGGCAAGGGCTTTGATCAGGACAGTAACGCGCTGGAAGTGGTCTGGAGCAACGGCTCCCACACTTTTCCGGAAATGTCTAAAATCCGGCTGGCCTGTGAGTTAATGAAACTGATTGCCCAACATTATCAGGCCAGAACTGGTCAGGATTTAGGATTAAAGACTAATGACACAAATTGAGTATAAAATTCTGGATGCACGGGTTGGCAGGGAGTTTCCACTCCCCGAATATGCCACCGCCGGTTCCGCCGGGATGGACTTACGTGCCTGTCTGGATGGGGCATTGACACTGCAGCCGGGTGACACGCAGCTGATCCCGACGGGGATTGCCATACATATCGCTGATCCCGGCCTTGCGGCGGTGATTCTGCCCCGCTCCGGACTCGGGCACAAACAGGGTATTGTGCTGGGTAATCTGGTCGGATTGATTGACTCGGATTATCAGGGACAACTGTTTATTTCCTGCTGGAACCGTAGCCAGACTGCATTTGTCATTGAGCCAGGTGAACGTATCGCCCAATTAGTCGTTGTCCCCGTCGTGCAGGCAACCCTGCAACAGGTCAATGACTTCGACCAGTCACAACGTGGTACAGGTGGTTTCGGCCACTCCGGTACAAAATAGAGTCGTGCTTTAGAGTCTGTTTCAGGTCTTTAGTGCAACCGGTATGTGAAGCAACACCCAGCTCAGCGCACGTTCACTTTATCCGGTTTATCTTCACTACCATAACAGTGCTGTGGCAATAGCCTGACCACAGTCTATAAAATCACACTAATAAAACGGGCGGATCATGATAAATCTGATTGATATTCTAATCATTGCTATAGCCTTGGTAGCCGCACTGGGGGCCTTACTGTTATTACGTCCACCGGTCGATCAACGTGATCTGTACAAGCTCCGCAAGATTCGCCAGCAGGCAGAAAAAGATCAGCAGGATATCGCCCGGATCCTCAGTAATGTTCAGCACGGTGCCAAAGACCACGAATACCTGAGCGGGCAACTGAAAAGCCGGATAGCACAAATCAATGCTGATAATAAGGTCAGTCAGTCGAATGCCGCCTCAGCGGAACAGATGATTATCAAGGCCAAGGCTGCCAAACAGGAACTGCATGACATTTTAAGCAAACTCGGCAAACGCATTGAGCAGATCCAGGAGCACTGGAATAACCAGTTGGCAGAGACCACCGGCAGCATAAAGCAGATTAAAACCCGACTGAATCAGGGATTGCAACAGGTTGACGAGGGCTTACTCCGCCTGCAGGAGCAGGAAAAGACAGCCCGTGGCCTTACCCACCAGTTGCTGCAACACCAGAAAGAACACCTGGCCTCACACCAGAAAAACAACCAGGTTTCGGCGGAAATTCACAGCCAGCTGGAAAATATTCTGCACAGCTCCACGGCTTCTCTGGAAACGATTCAGGAATATCAGCAACAAGCCGGCAAGTTGTTTGATACTTATACCGAAACATTGCACAAGCTGGAACAACGGGCCAATGAACAGTTTGCTGAAACGTTCCAGTCTACTGACATGGTTCGACAGGAACTCACCGCCGGTTTACAGGAAAATCGCCAACACCTGGAAAAATTACGTCAATATGAAGTTCAGGGCAACCAGATGCATGAGCGGATCAAAGCCCAGTTTGAGCAGGTTGACCCGTTAAAAGTGGCCCGTCTCGGTGAAACTGTCGATCTCACAGATGAAATGTGTGTCAACTTGCAGGAAGGTCTGGAGAATGCCCGCGCCCTGTTGAGTACACTGGAAGAAAAGACAGTGGAGCTGGTGAATGCCGGTGAAAAAAAACGGCCAGCCCGGGAACAGAAGGTGGAAATGGTGCCTGATGAACGCCCCCACAATCTCTTTTCCCTGCGTACAAACCGGTAAAAAGCCGTCCCTGGCCACCCGAAGGTACGCATCCGTGCAGAATCCGGATTAAAAACTCTGAAAACATGTATGACTGAGTGTAGCTACTCAGGAGAATTTCACAGAAAAAATTACCAGGCTGCAAAAATCCCGATCTGACAGAGATACTTTCAGAAAAACCGGTCATTGTCAGATCAAGTCTGAACGACTAAAGCCTCACAAATCACGGGACAGCTGCATCAGGCCTTTTAACACCAGATCCTCATAGCTGACCGCACCGACAATATCACCCTGCTGATCAACCACCGGGGCCGCATGTAAATTAAAATTTTCAAACATCATCGCGCAATAACGAATATCCATGCTATCCGCGATACACAGTGCCGGTTTGCTCATAATTTCATACACATTCACCCGGTCCGGTGACTTGTCCAGTGCCAGTACCTTATGCGCAATATCACTCAACCGCACCAGGCCGTATTCATCATCCGGCGATTTTTTATCAACCACCACAATATGATTATCATCGTTAATTACCAGATCCAGTACATCGCGTACCGAATCACGACTGCTGACCAGTGAATGTCCCTGGCGCATTACATCCCGGACCCGAATAATCAACTTGCTGCTCATAGCTCGTCCTCTACCCGTTCGGTAATCTTGTCAATCTGTCCCGACAGACCGATGGCATCCTCCACATCGACCATAAACGCAATCCCGGCCCCGCTGACTTTATCCAGCTCCGCGACCTCGCCAATCGTTTCCAGAACATTACGGCCCAGGTGTTCTTCCACCAGAAACAGGATCATATTGCGTGGTGTATCCAGCTCCAGCCCGAGAAAGGTTTTTTTCATCATCAGACCTTCACCGCGGGTATTATTCACCACCGAAGCACCGGTTGCACCCTCCGCTTTTGCTGCCGCAATGACAGCCTCCGTTTTTTCATCAGCGACCAGGGCAATGATTAACTTAAAATGCATCTTTAATCTCCTGTTTTCAGCGACTGCCGGTATTCTGCCAGCAGGGCAGTCAGTTGGGCATAACCAATTACACAAATAATCGGGAACAAACTGGCAAAGGCAATCAGGCCAAAACCATCCAGCAAGACACTGCGCCCTGGCACTGTATCCGCCAGCCCCAGGCCCAGCGCAGCCACCAGCGGCACCGTCACCGTGGAGGTGGTTACGCCACCGGAATCATAGGCCAGCGCGACAATAAAGCGCGGGGCAAAAAAAGTCTGCACCACCACCACAATGTAACCGGCGATAATAAAATAGTGCAGTGGATAGCCGGTGACAATGCGCCAGGTACCCAGCGCAATCCCCACTGCTACACCAATAGCCACTGCAACACGTAGCCCCCATAGACCAATCGTGCCACCGGACACGTCCCGCGCCTTAATCGCCACTGCCAGTAATGATGGTTCGGCAATCGTGGTGCTGAAACCAATGGCAAAAGCGAATAAATACACCCAATAATAGCGCCTCCAGTCCACAATGTCGGGAATCTGCTCCAGATCAGCATAAATAAACGCCGGATCGGTTAATTGTTGTGCCATCGACTTACCCAGCGGGAACAGTGCCTGCTCCAGCCCCTGTAAAAAAAACGCCAGACCGATAATCACATACACAAAACCCACCAGTACCTTGTTCAGATTCGGCACCGGCTTGCGGATAACGAAAAATTGAAAGCCGAAAATAATCGCTGCAATCGGCAGCACATCACGCATCGTCGCCAGAATTACCCAGCCGAAGTCCTGTAACCAGCTGATCATTGCATTAACACCCCATAGAGCATAACAAATATCATCGGTGTCAGTGAGGCAAAGGCGATCAGGCCAAAGCCGTCAATCATCGGATTACGCCCCTTGATACTGCTGGCCAGCCCGACCCCCAGTGCTGTCACCAGCGGCACGGTAATCGTTGAAGTGGTCACACCCCCGGAATCATAGGCAATCCCGATAATAAATTTCGGGGCAATCATCGTCATCAGCACCACGCCGATGTATCCCCCCATAATCAGATACTGAACCGGCCAGCCTTTCAGAATCCGTAACACACCGATCATAATGGCCACCCCGACTGACATCGCCACCGTCACTCGCAGACCACTAGCATAACGGGTGTGGGAAGTTTCAGTATCCGGAATAATGCCACCCCCGGCAGCTACCCGTGCTGCTTCATCCGCCACAGCGATCAGGGCCGGTTCAGCAATGGTGGTGCCAAACCCCAGTGCAAAGGCAAACACCAGTAACCAGAACAAACTGCCCTTACGGGCAAAGGCATAGGCCATTGCCTCACCCAGCGGAAACAGTCCGGTCTCCAGCCCAAAAACAAAGAAGGTCAGGCCGATCAGCACAAACAGAATCCCGCTGGCAATACTGAACAACTGCGGAATTAAGGCTGCAAGTACCACTTCACGCTGTTCCGATGGTATCTGTAGCAGAATAATCGCCTGAAAAAACAGGATCACCAGAATAATTGGCAGTAAATCCCGGACACTGCCTGACAGAAGTCTGAAAAACTGAAGAATACCCGACACGAAAGCCCTGACCGTATAGATAGTTGAATTATTTGTGTCTAGCATACACCAGCTCAGGCGGAAATGGATATTTGCATTGATCAATGCGAAACGCTGAAAATCATCATGGTTTGTGTGATGATACTACTTTCTAATAACCGGCTCTGCTGAGCGACACATCATGTCCGACATTATTAGCATCGCAAATCTGGAAAAAACCTACGCATCAGGGCATCAGGCACTGAAAACGGTCAGTCTGTCGATTCATGACGGCGAAATAATCGCACTGCTGGGGCCGAATGGTGCGGGGAAAACCACACTGATTTCCATTATCTGTGGGCTGGTCAGTCCCAGTGCCGGTCGTGTCACTGTGGACGGTTATGACATTATTGATGATTATCGCATTACCCGTAAGCTGATCGGCCTGGTGCCACAGGAATTAACGCTGGGTGCCTTTGAAACAGTGTGGGATACCATTAACCTCAGCCGTGGCCTGTTTGGCCGCAAGGCGGATCCAGGCTATCTGGATCAGTTGCTGAAAGATTTGTCGCTGCACGATAAGAAATACAGCCAAATCCGCACCCTGTCCGGTGGTATGAAACGGCGTGTACTGATCGCCAAGGCCCTGTCACATGAGCCGAAAATTCTGTTTCTGGATGAACCTACAGCCGGTGTGGATGTTGAATTGCGCAAAGACATGTGGAATATCGTCAACCGCTTACGCGAATCCGGTGTCACCATTATTCTCACCACGCATTATATTGAAGAGGCCGAGGAAATCGCCGACCGTATCGGGGTGATCCGCAACGGTGAATTGCTGCTGATCGAAGAAAAAAAATCACTGATGAAAAAACTCGGCAAGAAGCAACTGACCCTTGAGCTGCGCGACACAATCCATGACATTCCGGCGACGCTGGCCGGGTATGAGCTGGAACTAAACGCCGGTGAAAGTGGTTCCGAGCTGATTTACACTTACGACACCAAGGCGGAACACACCGGTATTACCCGGCTGATTAACGATGTCAGCGGAGCCGGTTTAAGCCTGCGGGATATCCGCACCACACAAAGCTCGCTGGAAGATATTTTCGTTGATCTCGTCCACAATGATCAGGTGGGCAAAACCAGACAAACAGGCAATGTATAGGCAGACCCTTATGAATTTCCAGGCCATCAAAGTGATTTACCAATTCGAAATGCTGCGTACCTGGCGTACCCTGTTGCAGAGCATTGCCTCGCCGGTATTATCCACCAGCCTGTACTTTATCGTTTTCGGCTCCGCCATTGGCAGCCGCATACAGGAGGTTGACGGAGTATCATACGGTGCGTTTATTGTGCCCGGCCTGATTATGTTCACGCTGCTGACCCAGAGTATTTCCAATGCCTCCTTTGGTATTTTCTTCCCCAAATTTACCGGCACCATTTATGAGATTATGTCCGCTCCCATCTCACCGCTGGAAATCCTGATCGGTTTTGTCGGGGCTGCTGCCACCAAATCCACGATTATCGGACTGATTATTCTGACCACGGCCAGCCTGTTTGTCGATATTCAGATTGCCCACCCGGTCTGGATGGTCAGCTTTCTGCTGCTCACCTGCATCTCTTTCAGCCTGCTCGGTTTTATTATCGGTTTATGGGCCAATGATTTTGAAAAGTTGCAGGTGGTGCCACTGTTAATTATCACCCCGCTGGTGTTTCTCGGCGGCACTTTTTACTCGATCAGCATGCTGCCGGAAATCTGGCAGATGGTCACCCTGTTCAACCCGGTTGTCTATCTGGTTAGCGGCTTCCGCTGGAGCTTCTATGAAATTGCGGATGTAAACGTCTATCTCAGCCTGTTTATTATTCTGGGTTTCCTTACCGGATGTGTTGCAGTGGTGTGGTGGATGTTCAAGACAGGGTATCGGTTGAAAAGTTAGGTACCATTGCCCCTGTAATAATTCCGGCGGGGTGATTTTTCAATCAAGGCTCACCGTTGTCAGCAATCACTTAAGCAATTAATGCAGGGCCACCTCATATGAACTTAATTTATTAACCAGCACATCAATCTATAATAAATATTGATTGTAAATGCTCAGAAAACAGCCTGCTTACAGCACGGAACCTGAATGATGTACAGTCTTTGATGGCAAAAATTTTATTTGATAGCACTCTGAAACTCCTTAACTTTCGCTAATTACTGTTCTAAACTCAAGGTGCGGTTCTAACATCAGTTATTATTGATAGCGGTGTTTTGTTAACAACGACTAGAGGTGCTTTATGAAAATGAAAATATTATTATCTATGCTGGGATTGGCAGCGCTAACGAGTGGTGCGGCTGCTGATAATCATCAGGCAACGGTTGATGATGCTTATATAGCCAAACAACGACAAGCATTGGCGGAAAATACCAAAGGTAAAGGTTTTGGTCCACAAGCACCACGTGATATTGATATGCTGGCAGGTAATAATCATAGCAATTTTAACATGGCACCTGCTTCAAGTGAGATGAATTTATGCAATATTCACTTTCATGAAAGTGCCGAACATAAGGGCGGTGAGTTTACAAAATATGCCGGTAATGGTGACGGTGAAGGCTACAGAGGCGGGTATCAATACACAGGAAAATTGAGTGAAGCCGAAAGCCGTGCGGCGGCAGAAGTTTGCCCCGGAAAGCATGACAGTATTGCTGTTGGCGATACCATTGAGGTGCATTACGTTTACTCAACAGCTAACGTTGCGCCTGGTAAAACTTTGGGTGCCTGTTTTAATGAGGCAACCAAAAATCCTCAGCTACGTGTAGAAGCACAAGTTTACGTCGTTGTTAATGACGATAAGGCCTTAGATTTTCAAAAAGTGAATGCGCATGCAATAAAAAATGGTTTCCATCAGGCAGTAAATATTCCCAGTAATACGGGGGAGCCAATCCGATATATTGGTTCAACCACCGGCCCTGGTTACAACGAAAAAGGGTCTCCTTTTCAAGTCACTTGGAGTGTGCGCCCAAAAGTGGCAAAAGTTGATATTAAAACAGTTGGTGAATGGTGTAAGGGTAATGCCTTTGCTGAAGACCATGCCCATGGTATCAGAAATTTAGTAAAAAATCCTGATTTACTATCAGAAATGAAATAATCCTGGTGAGTAGCTGAAAAAGCGCTACTTTGACCATTGCTAAAACTTATACATTATATCTGAGCATATCGGTTGCCCAAAGTATTCGCATATATGGTGGGTACGCGCTTTCATACGTAACCGTTCCTGCCATTTCATTATCGTCCGGTTATCTAAAGGGTGACCGGGCAGAGTAAGAATAGGGGCGAGTGCGTTTTATATCAAGGTCGAACAGTGGAGCCTAATCGACACCCTGTATTTTTCCGTGATGACTATGGCAACCATAGGTTATGGTGATTTAATCCCGACCACCAATATCAGCAAAATCTTGACGATAGTTTATACATTTCTTTCCATTGGGACGTTTGTTTCATTTACCGCTAAATGTGTACAAATTATGTTTGTTAATCATCAAGACAAAAACAAAAAGAAAAGTACGCACAGTACACCTTTCAAAACCGGCTAATTTATTATTCCTGCTATTCCCGGAATTTACGGGAATAGCAGCCGGATTTTCCGGTTATTTCAGTAATAATATCAGCTCATATCAGCGTGACATTAACACCGGAACACTGCAATGACTCAGCAAACTCCGGGTCACACCACCCAGTACCACCTCACGCAAGCGACTGTGTCCGTAAGCTCCGGCAACCAGCATATCCGCTCCGGTATCAACAATATGGTTCAGCAGCATATCACCAATGTCCAGATCACCCCGGGTCAGCTGGTCGCCCTGCGCAGCAATGCCATAGCGTTTTAAATGGGTAATCACCAGGTCAAGCTTGGCGTACTGTGCCGCCGTACTCTTCGGCTCGGCAACCGTAAACAGTTCAACCTTTTTCGCCTGTTGTAACAACGGGATCGCATCATGTAACGCCCGGGTTGCCTCGCGTGAACCATCCCAGGCCACCACGGCTTTTTTGGCCGGAATGTTGGCCGGAACCTTGACGTAGGGAATGACCAGAATCGGGCGACCGCTGCGCAGAATAATCTGATCCGGGTTATCCGGATTCATTCCCTCCGCATGATCCGGATCATACTGCCCGATCATCGTCATATCTGCACCGCGTGAATAACCAATAACGATCTCGTCAAAACTGCCCTGCTCAAAGACCCAGTCCGACCCGGCAGCCAGACCTGAAGTCGCCTGCATAAACTGATCCTTCAGCTGGTCAGAGTGTGCATTGAGGTCGGCCTGATGCTTTTTCAGTGCTTCAAGAAACAGGCTCTTTTCAAAAAACCCGGGGACATTGACATCCGGGGTGATAAACAGACCGGTCAGATGTGCGCCCAGCTTTGCAGCATAGTTTACCGCGACCTCAACACGCTGCTGACTGGCATCACTCGCATCAACCAAAACAAGTATTTCTTTCATAAATCAAACCTCCGGATTGGGTAGTATAACATTTGTTCTTATCAAGCATATCAGGATAACCGATCCGGCTGAAACCAGGATGGCTGGCATCCATACCGTATTTTATGCGCTCTTCGGCAGACATGCTAACATCCCACTTTCTTGAAACGGGATGAAATCATGATACCAGCATTAGCCATCCATGACCTGCAAAAGACGTATGACAACGGATTTACCGCCCTGAAAGGGATTAATCTTACGGTACAACAGGGTGACTTTTATGCCCTGCTGGGTGCCAATGGTGCCGGCAAGTCCACGACCATCGGCATTATCAGTTCATTGGTCAATAAAACTGCCGGACAGGTCAGCATCTTTGGTTATGACCTGGACACACAGCGCGAACAGGCTAAAACCCACATTGGTCTGGTGCCCCAGGAGTTCAATTTCAATGTCTTTGAGCCGGTGGATGAAATCATTATTAATCAGGGGGGGTATTACGGCATCCCTCGCCCGGAAGCGACGCAACGTGCTGAAGTACTGCTGAAACAGCTGGGTTTGTGGGAAAAGCGTCATGGTCAGGCCAGAGAGCTCTCCGGTGGCATGAAGCGGCGGCTGATGATTGCCCGCGCTCTGGTGCATCAGCCGAAACTGCTGATCCTGGATGAACCAACAGCCGGAGTGGACATTGAGATTCGCCGTTCAATGTGGGATTTTCTGACCAGACTGAATGAAAGCGGCACAACCATTATTCTGACCACCCACTATCTGGAAGAGGCGGAAAGCCTGTGTCGCAATATCGGTATTATCCACCAGGGGGAACTGATTAAAAACACCAGCATGAAAGAGCTGCTCAGCCAGCTGGATACTGAAACCTGTGTTTTCGACCTGAAAGCAGCAACTGATCAATTACCGGATGCCGGCAAACATGAACATTGCCAGATGTCGCTGCGTGACCCGACCACCCTTGAGATTACCTTTCACAAACAACACTATTCACTGAATCAGGTGTTTACCTACCTGAACCGGCATAA
>PDWJ01006074.1_pt1 | contig 11238 bp, 8 predicted proteins | sample 1430881 | NCBI WGS metagenome assembly PDWJ01 (sample SAMN01162460, study PRJNA174530) | Oral metagenome, whole genome shotgun sequencing project. | biome: Marine environment; feature: Marine mammal; material: Swab sample of the gingival sulcus; isolation source: swab sample of gingival sulcus... | reverse complement strand
ACGATTTTCATATTATTCAAACAACATATTTCTCGACACTCTATTAAATTTATAAACACCATGATTATACACTAGAATTTATCAATAATTCAAATGCCAAAACTTAAGCCGTTAATTGTTTTTCATTAATAAAAACCTCACTAAATCAACATCTAGTGAGGCTTTACAGAATTAAAGGTTAGAGCAAAATTACATCATTCCGCCCATGCCTCCCATTCCGCCCATACCACCTGCAGGCATGCCTGCATCATGTTCTTCAGGTAAATCAGTAATCATACATTCAGTGGTTAGCATTAGACCTGCAACAGAACTTGCATGTTCTAGAGCTGAACGAGTGACTTTTGCAGGGTCAAGGATACCCATTTCAATCATATCGCCATACACACCTGTAGAAGCGTTATAGCCATAGTTACCCTCGCCATTGCGAACTTCATTGACAACCACAGAGGCTTCATCACCTGCATTGGTAACGATTTGACGTAGTGGAGCTTCCATCGCACGACGTAAAATATTAATACCTGCGGTTTGTTCTTCGTTATCGCCTGTTAGAGTTTCTAATTCAGCCAAGGCACGTACAAGAGCAACACCACCACCTGCGACAACGCCCTCTTCTACCGCTGCACGAGTCGCATGTAGCGCATCATCAACACGGTCTTTTTTCTCTTTCATTTCTGTTTCAGTAGCTGCACCAACTTTAATTACCGCAACACCGCCTGATAATTTAGCAACACGTTCTTGCAGTTTTTCTTTATCGTATTCAGAAGTTGATTCTTCAATTTGCTTACGAATAGATACCACACGAGCATCGATTTCTGCTTTATCACCTGCACCGTCAACGATAACGGTATTTTCTTTACCAACAGTGATTTTTTTCGCCGTACCTAATTGCTCAAGGGTCGCAGTTTCTAGGCTTAGACCAACTTCTTCGCTGATAACAGTTGCACCTGTTAAAGTAGCAATGTCTTGTAGCATAGCTTTGCGACGGTCACCAAAACCAGGGGCTTTAACCGCACAAGTTTTTAAACCACCACGCATATTATTAACCACTAAAGTCGCCAAGGCCTCATTTTCTACATCTTCAGCGATGATTAATAACGGTTTGTTAGTTTGCATAACTTGTTCAAGTAAGGCAACAATTTCACGGATATTGCTGATTTTTTTATCCACTAATAAAATATATGGCGTGTCAAATTCAGCGGTTAAACTGTCTTGTTTATTGGCAAAATATGGGCTGATATAACCACGGTCAAATTGCATACCTTCAACGACTTCAAGGCTATCTTCAAAGCTAGAGCCTTCTTCCACCGTGATAACGCCTTGTTTGCCAACTTCTTTCATTGCTTCTGAGATAAGTTTACCGATTTTTTTATCTGAATTGGCAGAGATTGAACCAACTTGAGCAATCGCTTTAAAGTCATCAGCAGGGGTAGCAATCGCATGGATTTTATCAACAGCAACACGCACCGCTTTATCGATACCACGTTTTAAATCCATTGGGTTCATGCCTGCAGAGACAGACTTAATACCTTCTTGTAGAATTGCTTGAGCCAATACGGTAGCAGTGGTTGTGCCGTCACCTGCTACGTCGTTGGTTTTACTTGCCACTTCACGCACAAGTTGAGCACCCATATTTTCGAATTTGTCTTCTTTTACTGCATTTGCTAATACGTTTACGCCGTCAATCATTTTATTGCGAGCGTCGATACCAAATTTTACATCTTTAGCCATTATTTTTCTCCGAGATTAATATTTATAAATTATGCTTCTAACACGCCTAGCACGTCAGATTCTTTCATGATAAGTAATTCTTCGCCATCAACTTTGACCGTTTGCCCAGCATATTGAGCGAATAATACTTTATCACCTACTTTTACATCTAACGCACGTACGCCATTATCTGTGATTTGCCCATTACCAACGGCTAAAATTTCGCCTTGTTGTGGTTGTTCTTGAGCAGACGTTGTTAAGATAAGACCACCTGCCGTTTTTTGTTCTTTTTCAAGACGACGTACGACAATACGGTCATGTAAAGGACGGATATTCATAATTTTCTCCATGATATAAAATGTATAATAAATTTATAGATAAAAAATAAACTGATTAAAAATCATTCATCAGCCTAAGCCCAAAATGGGGGTATAAGTTTCACTCTTCAAGTATTTTTCAAAAAAAATGCTTAAAAATTATCAATATTCTAGCAATTTATTGTAAGGATTTATTGATGTTTTGTGCGTTTAACAGTATAATCATTGCCATGAGTAATAGGCAAAAATTGCATAATAACTTTATAATAACTAGGAATAGCAATAACTTTAATTTTATGTTTTTTAATAAGATTTTATTTTAGGATTAATGAATATGGCAGATGAAACTCGTATTTTTGCAGTAGGTTTAACCCAAGCAGAACAAAGATTATTGGCAGGTATTTGTGCAATATCACAAAGGCGATTGCGTAAGCTCAAATTGATAGATGCTGATGAAATTGCCTCAGCAGATATTTTTTTAGTTGATGAAAATTCTGAAGACTATGCTCAATATAAAGAAACTATCTTAAATTTATCAAAAAATAGACCCTTAGTTTTACATAAGTTATTGATATTTATTGATGGTAATCATAATGATAACGTCAGTCTGCCTCGTCCTATTGAGTGGAATCGTCTGCCTGAACGCATTGCCAATCTACTCGATAATCATAAACGGAAAAAAATTGCGGAAATTGCCAGACAATCTGCAGAAGATGATACACAAGCGGTTATTATTAATGAAAAAGAAGGAGATACGATTTCTCGTATCTTAGTGGTTGATGATAGTATTCTTGTGCGAGAACAGCTAACCAAAATTCTTACCGAGCATGGTTATTTAGTGACAACCGCCTCATCAGGCGAAGATGCATTGCAATTATTTAAAGCAAATTATTATCGTAAAGTGTTACTTGATGTGGTGATGCCAGAGGCTGATGGTTATGAGATATGTCGTAAATTGCGAACGATAGATAAAAATACCCCTGTGATTATGCTCACGAGTAAGTCATCACCTTTTGATAAAATACGGGGCAAAATGGCAGGTTGTCAAGCATATTTAACCAAGCCTGTAACTTTAGATAAGTTATTAGTCAAACTACATAGCTAAGCTAATATAAGCTAGTAGGATACAAAGCAAAGTTTTTTCAATCATTTATGTTAATCTGATAAACAGCAAGGGAGCTATGTCAATGAAAAAGATTTTAGTCGTCGATGATAGTATTACTTTTTGTAATAAAATAGAGTCGGTTTTAACGAGGGCAGGTCATCAAGTCAAGGTAGTCAATGATGGCAGTCAGGCAGTGGATTCAGCAAAAAGTTATAATCCGCATCTAATATTTATGGACGTTACCATGCCTGTGGTTGATGGATTTGCAGCGACGAGATTATTAAAAGCCGAGCTTGCCACAAAAAATATTCCTATCGTATTCTTAACCGCCAAAGACCAAAAAGCGGATAAAGTATGGGGACAGATTTTAGGCGGTGCAGGCTATTTAACCAAACCTTGTGAAGACGATTGCATAATTAGAGAAGTGAATAGAGTTGCTCTTTAATCTAGCTTGTAGAAACAAGTTTATGTAAAATTTATGTTGATTAGGATTATTTTTTGATGCAAAATAAACAAGCCCTCCCTGTCTCGCCTGTAGATGCATTGACCAAAGGAGTTTCTGCCTCTTTTGATTTTAAATTCACAGCTTATAACTCCCATGATATTCAAGAAATCAGCTCTGAGCAGTTACTTTCTACTGCTAATGAGAATGTCAAACAACAGGCTCGACAAGGTTTTCGCATAAATGATTACAATTTTATGCTGAAATTTGCAGATGGTAATCAAATTAGCGAAATTCCTGATATTTATCCGTTGCCGAATGCACCAAGATGGTTTCTAGGTATGGCAAATATCAATGGTCAAACCTTGCCTGTCTTTAATTTAAAAAGCTATTTTGGCATTGAAGATAGGCAAAAACCTCATAAAAAAAAGCCAATGCTGTTTATTCTGCAACAAGGTAAAAATGCCACAGGGATTATGATTGATGGCTTGCTTGAAAGATTAACTATTAGCGATAAGCAGATACAAGATAATATTGAAATTCCAATTAAGTTAGCAAATTTTATTGATAATGCTTATTTATTAAATCAAGAAATTTGGTACGATATGGATTGTTTGGCTTTTTTAGATGAAATTGAAACATCTCTTGTTGTCAATTAAGACAATACACCCTTAAATCAAAGTAATTAAACCACAGTAATAATTTAGAGATATATATTATGGAATTAAAGACAAAATTTTTAAATGACCAGCACCTGCTTGGGCGGATTTATACCGCTGTACTTATTTTGCTTGCGTTTGCTCTTGCGATTACCTTTTTTTCGTTTATGAGTATGACCAATGCAACAAGCACCATCATCAAGGTAAACGAAAATCGTGAGAAATCTAACCAACTTGCGTTAGAATTGCGGTTGAGTTCTAATGATTTGACCCGTATGGCAAGAAGTTATGTCATGACAGGCAATAAAGAATATGCGAAACAATATCAGCAAGTGTTGGATATTCGTAGCGGTAAACTGCCTAGACCGATTGATTATTACCAAGAATATTGGCAGTTGATGGATATTGATAATCCTGTACCACCAAGAGGTTCAGGCGAGGTCGTTCGCTTAGAGGAATTGTTTAAACAAGCAGGTTTTACTGATGAAGAGTTTGCAAAACTAAAAAAAGCAAAAGAATTATCAAACAGCTTGGCAGAGCTTGAAACGCAGGCATTCTCAATTATTGAAAAATATGGTGCAGAAAATGAGGGGGAAGCAAAACATAAAGCTCAAAATATGCTATTTGGAAAAGAATATGCCAAAAGTAAACGACTTATTATGGAGCCGATTAGTGAGTTTATCGACTTGATGGAAACACGCCTTGATGTGCAAAAAGCAGAGGCAGAAAGTTCTTATAATACAGCAAAAGTATTTTTCTTCTTAGCAATGACTTTGGCTCTTACATTAATTGGTGCGGTATTCTTAATAGCAAGACGCTTAAACAAATTACAGTTAGAAGAAACCTTAGCAACGCAAGAAAAAGTTAAAGAAGAAAACGAAAAAATTAATAACTCGGTTATTAATATTTTGCAATCGGTTTCGCAATTATCACAAAAAGACTTAACAGTTCGTGCTCCTGTCACTGATGACGTGGTTGGTACGGTTTCTGACTCCATTAACTACTTGGCGGAAGAAACAGGGCGAGTGATGCAAGAAGTGAAAAACGTTGCAGGCTTGGTAAAAGATTCTTCTTCTAAAGTGAAATCACAGGCTGACCAAGTAACCAAAACGGCAGAAGAAGAACGTGCAACCATTGAAGAAATGGTCAGTTCATTATTAGAGGCAACCAAAACCATGGAACAGGTTGCCAACCTAGCCGACGAAACCAATACCGCAGGTCAAAAAGCAACCGAAGTTACCGAAAACGCTCTTGAAACGGTCAATGATACCGTACAAGATATGGAGGCAATTCGCACAACGATTGCCGAAACAGAAAAACGTATTAAACGTCTTGGCGAGCGTTCGCAAGAGATTTCAGGTATCGTAAACTTGATTAATACCATTTCTGAACGTACTCACGTGCTAGCATTGAACGCCTCCATGCAGGCGGCAGTTGCAGGTGAGGCGGGTCGTGGTTTCGCAGTCGTTGCTGAGGAAGTACAGCGACTTGCAGAAAGTTCACAGAACGCAACTCGACAAATTGAATCCTTGGTTAATAACATTCAGATTGATACCAATGAAACTATTAACACGGTTAACCATACCATTAGTCAGGTTGTTGAAGGTTCTGAACAAGCCCAAAAAGCAGGGGAGCAAATGCGTGAAACGCAAAAAATTACTGCTCACCTTGTTGAACAAGTACGCTTTATCTCTGATGCTTCTGATAAACAGAAAGAAATGTCTGAAAAGTTACTTAACTCTGTGCAAATTATGGGTGAAAGTACCAATAAGACAGCATCTCAGATTGAACTTCAAAATACTGAAACGGATAGCTTACAACAAGCATCTGACCAGTTGGTTGAAACGGTCAGTGTGTTTAAACTGCCAAATCAGTAACAATTTGCTTAACTAGTATCAATAATTAGTGAGTAGTGATTATCATGGAAAAACCTGTTCAATAGTGATTTTTTTAAAAACATATTTAGAAAAATTTTGGACAGGTTTTTATCGTATTTTTGATAAATGATACTTATTTTATGACACTAGGAGCGTATCATTATAATAAGTTAGGAGTGACGTTTTGAAGCTCAGCGATTTAATAGAGGCTTTAGCAAATGAAATTGATATTATGCAACCTCAACTTGAGGAAATCATTTATAACTTGAGTTTGGTATTGGCAAGCCCTGAAAAAGCCTCTTTTACAGAATTACTAGAACTGTTAGACAGCTATAAAGATTATATTTCTCGCTTGGGTGAAGCCAGTGAAATGATTGATTTTATTGGTATTAAGCAACTTTGTGATAAAGTCGAGGAAAATATTCTCTTGCTTGCCACCGCCAATCGAGATGGCAGTGATAGCAATAATTTGTTTTTATTTTTAAAAGAATGGATTGTGCTGTTAGCCAATTTTTTACACCAATTAAATGAACAATCTTTAGCGAATTTATTAGATAGATTTTGCACGGCTCCCCTTGCATTAACAGACAATGAAAGAAATGAAATTGAAGGCTTGTTACTTGAAATTATCAAGCAAGCAGAAGAGGGAGCAATCTTTGAAGATGAAGAAAATGAACGAATAACAGAAGTCACGATAGAAGATGTTAATTTGCAATTGCCTGCGGATATTGACCAGCACTTGATGGACGGCTTTTTACAAGAAGCCCCTGATATGGCAAATGGCTTGGTTTCATGGGCAAAAGATGTTGCTCAAGGTGCAGAGATTGTTTTAGCAGATTTACAACAAGCAAAACGCTATACACATACATTAAAAGGGACAGGTGCGACTATTGGTGCAAGAGGACTTGCCTCAGTCGGTCACCATTTAGAGGATATTTTAGAATATTTAGAAGAAAATCCTCAACACGCAAACGCTTATATTAAAAATTTATTATTAGATTCGGCATACTGTTTGGAGCAAATGGTCGGTTATATCGCCCAAACTGATGATAACCCTGAACAAGCATTTTTTATATTACAACAATTACTTGATGTGACTAATAAAATTTATCAAGGGGAAAGCCTTGATGAGTTACAACTTGTGACAGATACGATGGCGACTATGCCAACGCCAACAGAACCTGTAAAACAAGCCCCAACAAGTAATGCTCCGAAGGCACAGCCAAAAGCAAAAGCCAAGGTTTCTACCTTGCGTATTCCTGTAAAAAGAATTGATGATTTATTCCGAGTTTCGGGAGAGATTTCTATTCATTCTTCGGCAATGGAAGATAAAATTAAATTGCTGACAAAACAAACGCAAGAATTGTTGGAACAAAATTTGCGTGTCCAAAAAAGGCTGTTTGAGCTTGAAACTCTTGTTGATGTGCGAGCATTAAATGCGATGCGTCATCACAGTCATACAACAGATAGTCATGCGACAGAAAATGACGACAAGCATACGCAAGTATTTGACCCATTAGAGCTAAACCAATACAATGAGTTGTATAGTTCGGCTCATGCCCTCTTTGAGGAGTCTGCTGATGTGCGTGAATTTTCGCATATGATTGAGGAGCAGATTGCCTCATTAAGCAGTATGCAATCTCGCCAACAAGTGTTATCTCGTGACTTGCAACATTTGGTTATGAATACTCGTATGTCGGAAGTGGGCGAATTAGAATCACGTTTACAAAGAAATATCCGTACCACAGGGCAAATGACAGGCAAATCAGTTAATCTACATATGACAGGTCAAGACACCCTGATTGATAGTGACTTGATTGGTAAACTCGCCGACCCATTATTACACTTGTTAAGAAATGCGGTTGACCATGGTATTGAAACTTCTGAAGAACGCCAAAGTAAAGGTAAAGATGCGTTTGGTAATATTTATCTCGACTTTTTCCGTCAAGGTCAGCAAGTTGTATTGCGTTGTCAAGATGATGGCGGTGGCTTAAATTTAGAAAAAATCCATGCTCATGCCTTGGCACAAGGGTTAATTACCGAGCAACAAGTTTTATCTGATGAAGAAATTGCTCAACTTATCTTTAAATCAGGTTTTTCAAGCCGTGATGATGTTAGCGAGATTTCGGGACGTGGTGTTGGCTTAGATGTGGTGCGTGATTGGGCAGTACAGATGAACGGTTCTGCAAGCGTAACCACAGGCGATTATGGCGGTTGTTTATTTGAATTGCGTTTCTCTGCATCACTATCCACTATTCAGTCCTTGATTGTTTCCGCAAGTGACAATGCTTATTTTGCTCTGCCTGCCATTCAAGTGGAACAAGCAATTTCTCATGATGTCGGTAAATTCTCTTATCAAAATGATAAATTGACTTATTTTTATGAGGGCGAATATTTCACAGCCTATTTGTTAGCGGAACTTGTTGGCTTGCCTGTTAATAATGACAAAGAATTAGCCCATTATAATGCGGTTATTGTTACTGTTGATAATAAACGCTATGCCTTTGCGGTCGATGACTTGATTGATTCTCGTGAATTGCTTGTCACCCCTGCGGGACGCTTTGCCAAACATTTACAAGGCGTATCAGGTTTGTCTATTCTTGGTAATGGTGCGATTGCGGTGAATTTAGATTTATCACAACTGATTGTTACAGCAAGTGGACAGAAATTTAAGCAAAATCATACTCAAAATAAGTCAAATAATCAGCAAACCGTGCAACAAATACCAAAAGTGTTAATTGTTGATGATGCGTTAACCGTGCGTAATGGCTTGCAACAGTTTGTTGAAGATATGGGACTTGAGGCTTATACCGCAAAAGATGGCTTAGAAGCAGTCACTTTAGTCACTGAAATACAACCAACATTGGTTATTACTGATATGGAAATGCCGAATATGAATGGTATTGAGCTTACTCAATATCTCAGACAGGCAGAGGCGACAAAAGAGTTACCAATTATTATGATTACTTCTCGCTCGCAAGAAAAACATAGAGAAGTAGCTCAAGAAGTTGGCGTTAATGACTATATTACTAAACCTTACAGTGATGACAAACTATTGGCATCTATTAAACAATTCTTATAGTCTTGTTTTTATTATATAAATTGACAGGGGATAATTATCCCCGCTTGTCGTTTCCACCATTAAGGAATGTTTAATGAAAGAAACAACGAAACTTATCGGTAGTTTTGTGCTACTAACTGCAGATGGGACAAAGATTTTAATTCCTCAAGCTGATATTGGTCAAGCTCACTATTTACCAGATAATGAGCAATGGATTAAACACCAAAATTATGATGGTCTTTTTTCCTCTGCGAATATGCAAGACACTTTATTTATTGCCTTGTCAAATCAGTTAAAACCATTAAAAAAATCATCGCAAGATAGATTTATTGCCTTACCATTGCAGATAAAAAATAATCCATTGACGACAAAATTTCTTTGGGTATGGGACTCGGCTCAAATTCTTCTTAATAGACAATTTGACTTGATTAAATTACCTCATTTTATCTCACAAGCTAACTCTCCTGTCCTTGGTTATGTCGAATATAATGATGACATTGTTTATTATTGTGAAACTGATAAACTGATTAATTATGCGTTCCAGAATTAAAAAAATAAGGATTTTAGATGAATATTAAAGACAATGTTATCCATGAAGAACCTGCATTATTTGCAGTAGAAGAAAGTTCAGAAAATCATGATATAGCAATCAGTGAAGATAATCACGATTTAGCAATTACTAGTGTTTCCGCATCAGAAGTTGCTGATTTGCGTGCTATGGGACTAACCGATGCAGAAATAGCGGAAATCCTTGGCGTTGAGGAATTTAATGATAGTTTAATCACTGAAGACAATTTTGATGATAGTAGCTTTGATATTGATACAAATTTTGATGATAACGCTTGCATTGTGCCAAGTGATAAGTTCTTAGAAAATGACTTGGAGAGTGACAGCCATCAGCAAGCTCATAACCAATTTCTTGAAGATGAAATTACCCTTGAAGATGACCTTATCGAAGATGAAATTAATCTTGAAGATAATGTTATAGAAGACGATATTATTTTTGAAGATGACCTTATCGAAGAGGATATAACTCTTGAAAATGATATTATCGAAGATGAAATTAATCTTGATGATGGCGTTATCGAAGATGAAATTAATCTTGAAGATGAAATTATAGAAGATGATATTATCCTTGAAGATGATGTTATAGCAGAAGATATTACTATTGACGATGGTGTTATAGAAGACGAGATTACCCTTGAAGATGAAATTATCGATGATGATATTACCCTTGAAGACGAGCTTATAGAAGATGAAATTAATCTTGACGATGGCATTATCGAAGAAGATATTATCCTTGAAGATGGCGTTATCGAAGAAGATATTATCCTTGAAGATGAAATTATCGATGATGAAATTAATCTTGATGATGGCGTTATAGAAGACGATATAACTCTTGAAGACGACCTTATAGAAGAAGATATCATTATCGATGATGAAGTTACTCTTGAAGAGGATATTATAGAGGACAATATTATTCTTGAAGATGACCTTATCGAAGATGATATTATTATTGAAGATGATATTATTATTGAAGATGAAATGATTGGAGATGATATTATCCTTGACGACGATATTATCGGAGATGAAATTACTCTTGATGATGAGCTTATCGAAAACGAGATTACTCTTGACGATAGCATTATAGAAGAGGATATTATCTTTGAAGATAATGTTATCGAAGATGGGGTTATTGTTGAAAAAAATCTTATTGAAAATAATGTTATTACTGAAGATGACGAAGGTTATGATATTAATACCCTCAAAACAATGGGGCTTTCTGATGAAGAAATTTGTACCATTCTTGATATTGATAGCCTTGACGAAAATCAAGCAATAACTACCAGTGAAGAAGAAAACACTGCGAAAGATGATATTATAGAAGACGATATTATTATTGACGATGAAATTATCGAAGATGAAATTATTTTTGAAGATGATATTATCGAAGATGGGGTTACTGTTGAAAAAAATCTTATTGAAAATAATGTTATTACTGAAGATGACGAAGGTTATGATGTTAAACAGCTTAAAAAAATGGGGCTTTCTGATGAAGAAATTTGTACC
>PDWJ01011335.1_pt1 | contig 11241 bp, 10 predicted proteins | sample 1430881 | NCBI WGS metagenome assembly PDWJ01 (sample SAMN01162460, study PRJNA174530) | Oral metagenome, whole genome shotgun sequencing project. | biome: Marine environment; feature: Marine mammal; material: Swab sample of the gingival sulcus; isolation source: swab sample of gingival sulcus... | reverse complement strand
AAAATCAGTTTGTTGCTAATAGTTGGGCTGCTAGTTTTTTCGCTTATAACAGTTTTTGCCAATTCGGCCGAGCCACCCAGCGTCATTGTCTTGGTGGCGCTTAGCGACGCCGAAAATTTAACCATTGAAACAACCGGCTTAAAGACGAAACCACAGGTAATTGAACGGCCGTATCAAGTGCAGTACAATTTTTATCAATATGATTTTAAGCGCGACGAACCGATGGTTTTACGTGTAAAATACGGCGAACGTGAATTTACTGTTAGCACCGGTGTCGTCGACGGCTACCGCAATGTTTTTTCGCTCGATTTAGCAAATGAACAACTAAATAGAGAAGTGTCGCCCTTGTTACAGGCGACAATCATCGGCAGTCGCATCGGTTTGACGTTACTGCTTGAAGGTATTATCTTGTTTGTTTTTGGCTTTCGGCAACGCAAAACATGGCTCTATTTTTTGCTGATCAATCTGGCGACGCAGGGTTTTTTAAACATCGCTTTGTCACGCGAGCCAATCTTTTACCCGTCCTATTGGGTGATTGGCATGTTTATGTACGAATGTTTGATACTTTTGGCCGAGATGATTTTATTCGCAATGCTACTTGAAGAACATTCGCGCGCGCGTCGCCTACTTTACGTCATTGCCAGTAATATTATCAGCTTTTTTATCGGAGCAAAACTGATTATGATGTTGCCAATATAGAGTTCTTGACTATGATCAAGATGATATAAAACTATTTTACTCACCCTTAATCCAGGTATCCTCATCTTTAATCCATGAGGGATCGTTTGACTGGGCGCGGCGTCTTGCTTTTTGTAGCGTGGCGCGTGCAATATCTTCGTCAAATTCAGTTTCATAAACATGTTTGGCCGGTTCGTTTGTAGTCGTTTGCTGGACATTTACGATTTTGCGCTGTTTAGCACTATTGCCAATGTGCGGCGCATTATTCTTATCTGTGCGCGGCATATTCCATATTGAACCTTTCTTTTTACCCATTGCTTTGGCGCGGGCAATAAAGTTAAATACAAAAATAATGACGATGATAATCCAAAAATTAGATCTCATGTTAGCCTCCTATTGTTGTTTGTCTTTCATAAATTGATAACAAGTTTTGACACCATAGCCGGTGGCACCTCTATCGTAGTAACTGACGGCTTTTTCAAGATAGGCAATCGGTGCGATGTCAACGTGTACCCAGGGTGTGTCTTCGACAAACTCGCCAAGGAACATGCCGGCGGTGATCATACCCGGTGCACCGGCCGAATTGGTTAAATCGGCATCTTTATGTTTAATCAATTCACCATATTCTGGGAAGGTTGGCATACGCCACAATTTTTCGCCAGTATTTTTAGCTGCGGTTTCGTATTCTTTATAAAGGGCATCGTTGTTAGTTAGCGAAGCGGCGCAGACATTACCAAAGGCTTGAATAGCGGCACCGGTCAGGGTAGCAAAGTCAAAAATTGAGACCACTTTTTCTTGCCTAATAATATAAGTGATGGCATCGATTAAAGTTAATCTACCTTCGGCATCGGTGTTGCCGATAAAGACGGTTTTGCCGTTCATTGTCTTGATGATATCGCCTGGAAAGTAGGCGTCCGGGCCGATTAAGTTTTGGCAAGATGCGACGACCGCTGTAACGTTAACCTTTAATTTGGCATCGGCAATTGCCTTCATGGCGCCAATGACGGTTGCTGAACCTCCCATGTCCATTTTCATATCGACCATGCCGGCAGTTGGCTTTAGTGAATAGCCACCTGAGTCGTAAGCAAGGCCTTTGCCAACTAAACCGTAGGTTGGTGCGTCTACTGCGCCACCGCGGTAGCGCATAACGATAAATTTAAGTGGATTTTTGGTCGAGCCTTGGGCAACTGCCAAGTAGGCGTGCATACCGAGTTCGCGCACATAGGCTTCGTCGTAAACTTTGACTTCAAAGTCCGATTCTTTACCGTATTGAAGCGCCATTTCAGCAATTTTAGCCGGCGTCATGATATTAGCTGGTTCATCGACTAAATAACGCGTAGCATTTTGTGCTTCGGCCAATTGGAGCGCTTCATTTACAGCGGCTTGATAGTCATCGGCAGTGTCAGCGATAAAAAGTGTTGCTAAGGCGCCAGCTGATTTTTCTGTTTTAAAGCGGTCAAAGTTGTATTGTGCCAAAGCGGCAAATTCCGTTAAAATCGCATAACACTTGTCTTTGGCTAGACCATCGTCTTGTAATTTAAGGGCGACACTGTGATATTTTTCGCTTTTTATTTGATTAAATAATTTGTGCGCTAAAAAGCGCAGGTCTTCAAATGATGCATCTTCTCTTTTTTTACCGATAGCGGCAATATAAAAGGGCTTGCCATCAATTTCAAATTTGCGCACAGCATTTTTTTTATAGTCAAATAATTTGCGTTCGTCAAGGCGCTTTAACTCATCTGATAGGCTGGTAGGAATTAAAGCGGCGTCGTAGTCCTGATAGACAACGACGATTTTTGCCTCACAATTTATTGTGGTTTGTTCGTCGTAAAAATTAACTTGCATAGAAAGCTCCTTTCTAGTTATCTGCCAAATTAATATTTATTTTGATGAAATTATTATAGCAGTAATAGTGCCTTTTAGCAATATATGGTATACTGAATATAGTGTATGATCGCGTGTGTTAATTAAAGAAATGGAGATCATTATGTCAGTGAACCCCCTATCGGTTGAAGCACTTAACTGTTCGTATGATGATGTGGCATTTGACTTTGAGACAACTGATGATTTAAAACCCTTGCAAGGTTTGATTGCGCAGGAAAAGGCGCTAAAGGCAATCGATTTTGGATTGTCTATCAAGGCGCGCGGCTATAATGTTTACGTTGCCGGTAATTGGGGCAGTGGTCGCACCAGCTATGTTATGCAAAAGACGCAAAAGCAAGCAGCTACTCAACCGGTGCCCTACGATTGGCTATACGCCCATAATTTTGAAAATGGGCGCCATCCGAAAGCAATTTATCTGCCGGCAGGACAGGGTCGTAATTTTGTTAAACTAATGCTTCAGACCATTCAACAATTACGTCAAAAAATTCATGCCGCTTTTTTGTCGCGCGCTTATGAAGATCAACGTGCGATCTTGGTACAGGATTATCAGGCCAAGACGGCCAGCATTTTGGCTGAGCTAAATGATTTGGCTAAACAATACGATTTTAAGTTTACCGAAAATGACAAAGGGCTGATTAGCTTGCCCTTAAAAGATGGTCAGACTATGTCAGAAGAAGATTTTAACAAAATGACTGACGCCGAACAGGATGATATGCGCAAGCGCAGTGAAAAACTATCGGTTGAAAGCGTTACTTATTTTAATCAGTTACGCAGTGCCGAAGAGGCTTTTCGCAAGCAACTACGCGAATTGGATGGCAAGACGGGCAAGCGCATTGTCGACGATTATATTGATAAAGTGGTACAGCAATTTGAAGTTAATGCCAGTTTGGAACAATATATTAAAGAGCTTAAAAAGGATATTGTCGATCATGTCGAGCATTTTAAGGGCAAATCAGAAGCGCAGTCAAACAATCCAATGGCGATGTTTATGCAGCAAAATCCGGAAGCATTTTTTGAACGCTATCGGCTTAATCTATTTGTCGATCATGCCGGTTTAGAGCAGGCGCCAATCGTCTTTGAGTCAAATCCAACTTTTGCTAATTTAATTGGTGCGGTTGAGTTTTACAATGAACTGGGTGTCTTAAAAACAGACCTGATGCATATCAAGGCGGGAGCGCTACATCGCGCAAATGGTGGTTTTTTAATCTTGCACGCCAAAGATTTATTAGTCAATTATTATGCCTGGCGCGCGCTAAAACGAGCGATGCTAGATGAAGAAATAAAGATTGAGAGCATTGAAAGTAGCGTTGGTCATGCCGCATTGACGACCTTAAAGCCTCAGCCAATTCCACTCGATGTCAAGTTGATTGTAATCGGCGATAGTTATACTCAAATGATCTTAAAGCAGTACGATGAAGAATTTAGCAAATTGTTTAAAATAATGGCAGACTTTGACGTTGAAATGCCCAAAAATGACGACAATGTACACAAGTTAGCTCGTTTTATTGCCAAGCACTGTCAAGAAAAGGGGCTTAAACCCTTTGACAAAACGGCGATCAAGCGGATTGTTCAATTTGCCTCTCGTAAAGTTGACGATAAATTAAAGATGAGCACTCATCTCAATAGCATCATTGACTTGGTCGTTGAATCAGATGCTTGGGCCAGTATTAAGGGCGATGATGTGGTTAGTTTGCATCATGTTAATACAGCGCTCGAAGAAAAACGCGACCGCTCTAACCAATACGAAGAAAAAGTGATGGAATACTTTGACGATGGCACCTATTTGTTGGATGTCAGTGGCGAAAAGGTTGGCGAGATAAACGGCTTAGCTGTGGTTGGTGCCGCGCAGTATAGTTTTGGTAAACCGAGCAAGATTACCGTATCGACTTTTCGCGGGCAGGCCGGCATCGTCAATATCGAAAGAGAGGCGCGCACCAGTGGCAAAATTCACGATAAGGGCGTCTTGATTATTTCCGGTTACCTCGGTCATATGTACGCTCAAGATAAACCGCTCAGCTTGACGGCGACAATTGTCTTTGAACAACTCTATTCGGGCGTCGATGGCGACTCAGCATCGTCAACTGAATTGTATGCTATTCTGTCGTCATTGTCCGGTGTGCCGATTAAGCAGAGTATTGCCGTGACCGGATCGGTTAATCAACGCGGTGATATTCAGCCGATTGGTGGGGTCAATGAAAAAATCGAGGGGTTTTATCGCGTCTGCCGCCTCAAGGGTTTAACCGGTGAGCAGGGCGTGATGATTCCGCATCAAAACGTCAAGAATTTGATGTTGTCAAATGATGTGGTTGAAGCGGTTCGCGCCGGTATGTTTAATATTTATCCGGTCAAGACAATCGATGAGGGTATTGAAATATTGATGGGACAGCGCGCCGGTAAGCGTACTAAAGCAGGTGGTTTTACTAAAGGCAGTATTCACGATAAAGTCGATCGCAAAATTAAACAACTGGCAGAATCACTAACAGAAAAACAATAATGGGAGGATAACGTGGCGACAAACAGATCAAAAATGCGGTTATGGGCGTGGTTAAACTTAGTGTTATTTTTAATTATGGTTGGCTTCAACTATGCCGGGGCGGCCGGCTTCATTAATGGCATGAGCCAAAAGGCGGTTTCGGCGATGTTTGCAACGCTAATTACACCGGCCGGTTTTGCATTTGCCATTTGGGGTGTAATCTACCTGTTGCAGTTGGTGCTGATGATACGGTTAATCATCAATCATAAACAGTCCAATTATGCAGAGTTAATCACTGAAATATCGCCGCTTTATTGGCTTAGCGTTGCCGTCAATATTGCTTGGACAATTAGTTTTTCATATCTTAATATGCTGGTGGCGGTAGTTTTTATTGTGCTACTTTTAGTTTTTTTAAAGCGGATTTGCAAAAAACTATTAGACAATTACAAACTGGCGCAGTTTAAACTGGCGTCGACTGCCTTTGGCCTTTATGCCGGATGGGTGAGCGTGGCCACAGTTGTCAATATCGCGGCATGGACAGTGCAAGTAAAATGGAATGGCTTTGGTATGGCACGTGCCACTTGGGCGATGATTGCACTGGTTTTGGCACTAATTTTGGTCAGTTTGATCACCTATAAAATTAAAAATATTACCTATTTATTGGGTGTGCTATGGGCATTTTTTGCTATTTTGATGGCCCATAAAAGTCCGCAGCTATTTAACGATACCTATGGTGGCATTCAAATTGTTCTAATTGTAGGGATCGTCTATATTTTATTATTAACAGGTGGCGTGATTTATAAAAAACTACGCGCGTAGCAAATAAAAGCTGAGGAGAGATCACGCTTTTAAAACCCGAGATTTCTCGGCTCGCTACGCTCGCTCGAAATGACATCGCTTGACTGAACAGTTACAAATAGTCAAAGTTTGGACTTAGTTGTATAGTCATATTAGCGCTTTTGACAATGTGGGCAAATATGCGTGCCACGGCCGGCCAGGCGTTAACGTAGTTTTTGCTGCTGGAACCGCCTAAGTCAATCGATTGCTGTAGTACTTTTTTTATATTATTGGCTAATTTTTCAATCTGCTTTTTGCTTAGCTTACCGACCAATGTGGCCGGGTGAATAGCCGATAAAATCAAACTTTCATCGGCGTAGATATTGCCAATGCCGGCGACGACTGTTTGGTCGAGCAGGGCGGCTTTAATTGAGGTGCCTTTGCGCCTTTTTAGCCGCGCTGCCAGTAGTTTACCGTCAAACTGTGGCGTTAGCGGTTCAGGGCCGACCTTTTGCATAAAGGGCATATCGGTGATTTCGTCGCTAACGATGAGCTTAATATAGCCAAATTTTCGCTGGTCGTTAAAGAACAATTTGCTGCCGTCGTCAAAATCAAATATGACGCGCGTCGTCTTATCGGGCAGTTGGCTAATTAAACTGTCGCTGGGGTGCCCGGCACCGTAGTTGTCGGTCGGCTGTGCATCGTTGCGGTAAACCAGTTGACCGGTCATGCGCAGATGAATCACCAAACTAAAGCCGCTTGACAGGTCGATCATTAACACTTTGGCACGGCGTCTGATATCACAAATCGTTGCTGTCAACAAAAACGCGTTGACGACGGTTGGGTCATTTGGAAAACTCTTTGGCCAGTCGTGTTGGACGGCGGTTATTTTTTTGCCGATAATTAAGTTTTTAAGTCCGCGGCGGACGGTTTCTACTTCCGGTAATTCAGGCATATTAGTCCTCTTTTGTCAAAATATTGACTTCCTCGCTTTATCCTTAATTTAGAAGTGCGCTTTAATTTTATCATTTGGTATATTGTTTTTCAATTATAACTGTTTTTCGTGCTTGCTCAACGCCATTAAATCGGGTATAATAGCACTAGTGTATACAATGTACAAAAATCATGAAGACAATTTGTTTATCTGCCAATGCAAAAATTAATCTATCATTAGATGTCATAGCAAAGCGGCCCGACGGATACCACGATTTGGCGACGATAATGCAAGCCATTGATTTAGCGGACACGATTAAGATTAACTTGAAATCGTCTGCTCAAATTGAGGTAACGACTGATTGTGCTGCCTTTTGTGATGTAAAAGACAACCTAGCCTACCGAGCGGCTCATCGGTTTAACGATTACTTTAATATTAAATCAGGTTATCATATTGATGTCATCAAGCGCATTCCGTTGGGAGCTGGCTTGGCGGGCGGTTCGGCTGATGCAGCTGCCGTATTAAGGGGGTTGGCAACATTACATGGTTTAGCGGTTGATGATACTGCGCTATTGGATTTGGCAGCTAAACTGGGCGCTGACGTGCCGTTTTGTTTAGTGGGCGGTACAGCTTTGGCAGAGGGCATTGGTGAGCATTTGACGCCTTTGGCTAATAATTTACAGTACTATTTAGTGCTGGTTAAACCGCCACAGGCGATTTCGACAGCACAGGTGTTTAAAAGTTTTGATTTAATGACTGATTTGGTACGACCTGATAATGTGGCCCTAATCAAGGCCTTACAAGCAGGCAATTTAGGTGCAGCTATTGCACAAATGGGCAATGTGTTAGAAAATGTTACCACTAAGTGGTTGCCGCAGATTGAACAAATTAAATCAGAACTCTATGCGGTCGATGCTGATTATGCACAGATGACCGGTTCGGGCTCTACAGTTTTTGCCATATTTGCAGACGAAGATAGCGCTGTGCGTGCAAAACGTGAACTATCTAAAAAATGGCGCGATGTCTATTTAACCAAACCGATTGGTTAATGGGTAAGGCGGAAAGCCAAAAAAGATTTTTCGGTGACGCGTTGTTCCCTCAAAATGACAAGCGCCGATTGGAACTGACAAGGAGAATAAATGCAAGTGAAAGTATTATCAAGATTATCACAACGTGATTATAAACCACTGGGTGAAGTTGTATTTGAGAATTTGCGTGACGCTATTTTAACCGGCAAGCTGGCCCCGGGTGAGCGCTTGATGGAAATACAATTAGCAGAAACGCTTGGCGTTAGTCGCACACCGGTACGCGAAGCAATGAAGCGCTTGGAACAAGAAGATTTTATTGAGGTTATTCCGCGTAAGGGCGCTTATGTTAAAGAACTTAATGTTAAGGATATTTTTGATGTATTGGAATTACGCCGCTTACTTGAGGGCTTTGCCGCTCAGTTTGCTGCTGAAAATATGACTGATTCAGATATCAAACTTATGAAAAAGTTGTTGAATGACTTTGAAGAAGCAGTTGAAGCAAATGATACCGATGCGTTAATTGAGATCGACTACAAATATCACGACACTATTTATAACGTCAGTAGAAATTCTAAATTAAAGGAAACCATTAAAAATTTACAGGAACAGTTTTATCGTTTCAGAACGATTTACTTTAATGAATACAGAAATTACCAGCAAATTATTGATGGCCATTGTCAAATCTTAAATGCACTCGAAGCGCGCGATGCCAAACGTGCTAAAGAAATTGTTCAAGCACATATTGATGTTGTTATTCAGTCGGTTAAAATTTGGGCTGAAAGCAAAATGAGGAGGTACTAGAGGTGCCCAAAAAAAGAGTGGGAATTATTTTTGGCGGCTACTCAGCTGAACATGATGTATCGATTATGAGCGCGCATTCACTGGTTGCAGCAATTGACGATTCGCGCTTTACGGTACGTTTGATTGGCTTTGATAAACAGCATCGGCCACATTTGTTGTCAGCTCTGACCAGCGAAGATAGCGCTACACTATTTGCCACTGCATCGGCCATTTCGCTCGCTGAATTGGCTGTTTTTTTGGTTGAGCAAGTCGATGTGGTATTTCCGCTAATACACGGCCCCGGTGGTGAAGACGGTAAAATACAGGGTTTTTTACGGACATTGGGCATTCCTTTTGTCGGCGCCGATGTAACGGCTTCAGCACTCTGTATGGATAAAAGGTTGGCCAACGAAGTGATGCGCAGTGCTGGGCTGCCCGTGGTGACATCGCTGGCCTTTAATGTCAATAGTTTTAAGGCTGCACCTGAAAAGGTAATCGCACAAATTGAAGCAGCGCTCAAGTATCCGGTCTTTACTAAGCCGTCTAATCTCGGCTCTAGTATTGGTATTACAAAAGTTAAATCGCGCACGGAGCTGTCCGCTGCTTTGCAGATGGCTTTTAATTATGATGACCACATTGTCGTTGAGCAAGGCATAGCGCCACGTGAATTAGAATGTGCCGTCTATGGCAACGACCAACCGCATGCTGCGGCTGTTGGCGAGATTATTCCCAGTCACGAAACCTATGACTATGAAGCAAAGTATTCAGATGCTGCACTTAGTGAATTGATTATTCCAGCGCCGATCGATGCCGCGACAACTGCTAAAATTAAGCATTTAGCGTTAGCCGTGTACCAACTATTTGCCGTTAAAGGCATGGCGCGGGTCGACTTTTTACTCGACAAAGCAGATGGTTCAATTTATATTAATGAGCTAAATACCATACCCGGCTTTACCAAGTACAGTATGTTTCCACGCCTATGTGAAGCCGACGGTTTGACCTATCGAAAGTTGATTACCACGCTCATCGATTTAGCGTTGCAAAGCTAACCTTATGAAAGACATTATGCTAACTGTTAAATCAGTTCAAAAGAGTAATGGCGCAGAGCCGCTCGAAATCGAATTTGTCAGCACCGGTAAGTATTATAAAAAAAATGGCTGTCACTACATTATTTACGAAGAGACCGAATTGTCTGGTTTAGCCGGTCATAAGACTAGCTTAAAGGTAACGCCGGACAGTGTAACAATGCGGCGCTATGGGGCGATGCCGGTGCTGATGTACTTTCAGGTGGGACAAAGGCAGACGACTGATTATCAGACGCCTTATGGCGCCATCAAAATTGACTATTTAACGACGGCGCTTGACTGTCAGCTATTGGCTGACGAAGGTAACATTAACATTCAGTACCAATTGACGATGAATAGTTTAGAGCAGGCAATGCATCAGCTCAATATCAGTTATCAGGCGAAAAATATAGCGATTTAAGCGTTTGCGCTCAATATTGGGCATTAAACGCCAGAAAATGGGCGGTAATAATGGATAAGTTTATGCTAATAGCAAATCAATTAAGTGATGGCATTATGGAAATTGATGCGAGTGGTATTATCACATTTTGCAACAAAAAAGCGGCTGAGTTGGATGATATTGTGGCAGAAGAAGTAATCGGCAAGCCACTATTGGCCGTTTATCCGACACTTAACAAAGACAGTTCAACACTTTACAAAGTATTGCGTAGTGGCCAGCCGATTTTAAATTTCTCACAGACTTTTTCCAATTATAAGGGCAAGGTTATCGTGACAATTAATTCGACTTTGCCGGTTTATCGCGATGGCGTCATTGTTGGTGCACTGGAGATTTCGCGTGATGTGACTGATGTCAAGTTGATGAGTGAAAAAATTGTCGAATTACAAAGTCGCATCAATGACAAAAAAAGGCACCCCGAGACTGCGGCTTGGGATAGCACGCTGTATCATCTGAGCGATATTATTACGCGTGACCCGGTGGTGTTGCGCTTAAAAGAACGTGCCCTTAAGGCAGCCAACAGTGATGTAGCGGTTTTAATCTGCGGTGAAACCGGCACCGGTAAAGAGTTGTTTGTGCAGTCGATTCACGCTGCCAGTCGACGTGCAGGGGCGCCTTTTATTGCTCAAAACTGTGCTGCACTACCCGCTAGTTTATTAGAGGGCATTCTATTTGGCAGTGTAGAGGGGGCCTATACCGGCGCAACAAATAGGGTTGGCCTCTTGGAAGCAGCTGACGGGGGTACGGTTTTTTTGGATGAATTAAATGCCATGCCAATCGAATTGCAGGCTAAACTATTGCGTTTTTTGCAGGATGGTAAGGTGCGTCGCTTAGGTGAAATTAAATCTAAAAAAATTGATGTACGGGTAATTGCGGCGCTCAACCTGTCAAGTGAGGATGCTTTGAAAACTGCTGCGATTCGGCGCGATCTCTACTATCGCTTGAGTACAATCGTATTTGACTTACCACCATTGAGAGAGCGGCCGGATGATATTTTACTCTTGACAGATTATTTTATTGACAAGAGTAACACTAAGCTGCAGCGTCGTGCACAGCGCATTGCGCCTGAAGTGGCTGAAATCTTTTTAGACTATGACTGGCCGGGCAATGTCAGGGAATTAGAGCACGTCATCGAAGGGGCAATCAGCATGCTTGACGGCACGGTA
>PDWJ01004989.1_pt1 | contig 11242 bp, 9 predicted proteins | sample 1430881 | NCBI WGS metagenome assembly PDWJ01 (sample SAMN01162460, study PRJNA174530) | Oral metagenome, whole genome shotgun sequencing project. | biome: Marine environment; feature: Marine mammal; material: Swab sample of the gingival sulcus; isolation source: swab sample of gingival sulcus... | reverse complement strand
TTAAAAACTTATTAAAATCCAGATATTTATACTTCTTTCCTCCCCCAGTAAAATATATTTCTGAAACATCTGATACAAAATTTTACTACCAGTAAGACCAAGCTGTTTTGCAAAATAAAATGCATTAATACATTTTGACAATTTTTATTGACAACTTTTTTTGCTAGTAGTATTTTATGCAAATAAATGCATTTTTGCAGAAATGTATGCCCAGATTTACCGAAAGAACAAACTTGATATCTTACACGTTAAAATTAGAGGAGAACGCTATGAAAAGACGAGTTGTACAGTTGGTTGTGGCAATGGTTGCAGTTGTGGCATTTACCGGAAGTGCCTGGGCAGGCGAAGTTGTAATCACTCCCTTCGGCCAAAGTCCTGACGCCATGATGGTGCGTGTTGTTTTGAAAAAGATGAAGGTTAGCGCCAAGGTGGAAAAGCTACTTAAAGCTGCTGATTTGAATGATGAGAAAGTGTTGATTGCTGTTATTGGTGGAAGCTCTAAAGGCCTTGGGGCCGCGGGTGTTGACAAGGATCAGGAAGTGGCAAGGGGTAAAGAGCTTTTTGAAGCCGCTTCCAAAAAAGGGATCAAGGTGCTTGTAATGCATATTGGTGGAAAAGGCCGTAGAGGCAAGCTTTCCGACCTGTTCATTACCGAGGCAGTTCCTTATGCCAATGGACTTATCGTTGTTGATGGTGGGGATCATGATGGTATTTTCACGAATTTGCTTCAAGGCAGTGATGTGAAAATTCTTCCAGCTCCTTCAGTTCGTGGAACATCCGAACCGCTCAAGGAAATTCTTACCCAGTGGGGCGTTATCAAATAATGACTTGTGGAATAACAACGTGAGAAAGATAACCGGGTAACCGGGGTCAGCGCTGAACCCGGTTGCCACCACTCATTTTTGGAGGGAGACTTATGAAGTCCCGTTTTTTTGTCGTTATCGCTTTATCTTGTGCTTTCCTGCTTGGCAGTGGCTGTACTCCGATCTTTAAATCAGCAGGAGGAAATAATGTTGATGCCGGAATTGAGAGCGGAACAGCAGGTGTTTTTAGTGCCAATGTTAATGTTGCCCCCATCTTGCAGTCAAAAAACGGCATGGTAACTGCTGCCCACCCTTTGGCAGCTGAAGTTGGTGCCGATATTCTTGCAAAAGGAGGGAATGCCGTGGATGCCGCCATAGCGGTGAGTTTAGCGCTTGGCGTTGTTGAACCCTATGCCTCCGGGCTTGGCGGGGAAGGCTATATGGTAGCTTCTTTTGCCGATGGTCGCCAGATTGCCATTGATTTTCGGAGTATGGCACCTGCGATGGCAACATATGAAAATTTTGCCAACACAGGTGAAACAAAGCTGAAAAAAATTAAATATTCCGCCAAAGGCTATTGTGTGGCAGGGGTACCTAAAGGAATTGGCGAGGCGTTGAAATATGCTAAATTACCCTTGAAAGAGCTGGTTGCTCCGGCTGTTAAATTGGCGGAGGATGGATTCATTGTCAATCAAACTTTCTCCAAGATTAATTTCGACGCATGGGAAAAGCTGAGCAATAACTCTCCTGATTTCCTCAATGATGGCATGCCATGGGAAGAAGGTGATACTTTCAAAAATCCCGCCCTTGCCAGCACGCTGCGCCTTATCGGTGAAAAAGGTGTGGACGTATTTTACAACGGCGAGCTTGCTGATAATGTAGACAGCTATATGCAGGAAAATGGCGGATGGACCCGAAAATCAGATCTGCAAAACTACAAAGCCTATGTCACTCCCCCTATTATCGGTAAATATCGAGGTTATGAGATCGTTACCGCCGGCGGGCCTGTTGGCGGTTCCCGGATTCTTGCAACTTTGAATATTCTGGAGAATTTCAATCTTGCTGCTCGCAGCTGGGATGATCCCTTTGCCATCCATCTTATGGAAGAGGCGATGGTACTTACTGCCCTTGATAGTCGCAGGTGGATAGGCGATCCCTTCACGAATGCTCATATTCCGGAAAAGGGATATATCAGCAAGCAATATGCCACTCAAAGAATGATGCGTATCAATCTGGGAAAGGCTTCCAATCCCGAAGAGTGGAAGAAGAATTTTATTGGTAATCCTGCGGCGTATGATGATGGTAAAAGTTATGTTGAAGTAATGCTTACAGCAGATACTGCAAAAAAAGCGGCACTTGACAATGAAAGTCAGGAAGTCCCACCCTCAACCACCCATTTTTCGGTGGTTGACAAGGATGGGAATGCCGTTTCCTGGACCCAGACTATATCCTCATTTTTTGGCACAAGCTGTATGGTTGATGGGTATTTCCTCAATAATGAACTTGGAAACTTTAAGAGTAAGCCGGTAGAGGGAAGTCCAATCAATCTGCTGCCTGGTCGTCGTCCCCGCACCACGATCTCTCCTGTAATTGTAAAAGATAAGGGAGACGTCCGTTGGGTTGTTGGTTCACCCGGTGGAGGACGTATTGGCTCCACGGTGGTTGAGATTCTGGTTAATCTGATTGATTTCAAGATGGACCTTGAGGAGGCGGTCCGTAAACCAAAATTTTCCGGTTATGACCTCTATAAAGGGATTCGGCTGGAGGACAATTATCCCGCTGCAACTATCTCTTTCCTGGAGATGATGGGGCATAAGGTGAAAAAATACGGTTATCCGGATCTCTATTTTGGCGGTCCTAATACCATCGCCATAAAAGATGATGACACAATGGTTGGTGTTGGTTCAATCCGCAGGTTGGGAGGAGCAGCTGCTCCCAAATAAAAAATCGAAACCAGTAAAATAAGGAGAAGAAGATGAAAAAAATAGTGAGCACAACCCTTGCACTCTGCTGCCTTGGTGGTGTCCTTGCGGTAGAGAATGCGGCTGCTACCATTAAACTTGGTGACCAGATTGAGGTCAAAGGCCAGATGCGGGTACGTTACTGGAATAAAAAGAATGTTCGTTACCAGGGTGCCACAAATGGCGATCAAGACTATTTCGACAATCGTTTTCGTGCCTGGGTTCATATTACATTACCAGAAGAGAAAATTTCTGCCCATCTGCGTTTCGATCTTAACGATGCATTCTGGGGCTCTGATAACTACGGTACCAGTCGCTGGAATAAAACCATTGATCCGCCTGTGGGCAAAAATGCCGATCACGATGACACCATTGAAGTTAATCGCGCTTATCTGCAAATTACCCAATCCTGGTACCAAATTATCGGCGGTTTGAATTTCTGGAAATTGGGAGAGAAATTTTCGTATGAAAATAGTGGCACAGGTATTTCTATTGAGAGCCAAGACCTCCCTGTTCACTTAATGGTTGGATATCTCCTTGAAGATGAGGGCGGCTCTAAATCTGACGTCGGTGAATTTGCCGACTCCAAGCAGTATATCGCCCAGATTGATAAGAAAATCAACGGCCAGACAGTCAAAGCTTTTTTGGCTCTTGCAGAAGATGGCAAGGAAGGACATGAACCCCAGATGTTTGGTGTTTCAGCCAGCGGCAAGGCGGGGATATTTAAATATAAGGCAGAGTTTGACTATCTTGGTGGCGAGCTTAAAGATCAATACGATTATAAAGGCGTGCAGTTCTGGGCAAATGCAGAAGCATGGCTTACCGAACAATTCAAACTCGGCGGCGATGTGATCTATGCTCAAGGTTCCGATGATCCTGCTAATGAGAAGCAGATCTCTTTTGTGCAGGATGCGCGGGCCTCTGCGTGGGCCTTTCAAATTCGTGGTCCCTTTTACACCATGGATATGCCCCTTGGTGGAGGTGGAGAACTTGACCCGCTTAAACAGTCAACTGGCTCTATTGGCGGCGGCATCTATGCCCAGTACAAGGTTCTTGAGAATCTGAGTCTTTTTGCTCAGGGAGTTTATCTTACCGCAGAAACGAATAATGCTGGAAGTCAGACCTTTGAAAACGCAACTGTTCTTAGTTGTGCCATGCAGTATCACATTACCAACCATGCGGATTTTGCCGTGGGGTATAGCAACAGCAAGATGGAAACCTCTGATGATTCAAGAGATGAGCCCAGGCAGGATTTTGTGGCAATGATACGGGTTAAATTCTAAGCGAGAGAGGAAATGAAGAATATTGACGAGAGAGTATTCATAAAAGAGAAGATACTGTTCTGTTTTCTTGCTGTGTTATTCTCTTCATTCTCCATTGCCAGCGCAAAACCTCTGTCTCTTGATATTATTCCAGGGACAGGGGTAACAGGTAAGCATCTGCTCTCTTCGTGGTTCTCTCCTCTCAAAGCGACCAATTTTGATACCCCAGTTTTTACACTTGACAGTGGTAATCCTGGAAGCGTTGTTCTTGTCCTGGGCGGCACCCATGCAAACGAACTGGCGGGGATGGTTGCCGCCATGGTCCTGGTGGAACGGGTGAAGATGAGACAAGGGCGTTTATTGGTGGTTCCTTTTGCCAATCGCAGCGCACTTTCAGTGCAGGATAGTCGTAATGGACTACCTCAAAAATTACCATTTACAACAGCAAGTGGCGTACGAACCCTTTTTTATGGTGATCGTTACAGTGATATTGATGATCAGGGAACTGCAAATCCTGAAAAGTATCTTACTCCTGCGGGTTTTGTCCATAAAGGTAAAGAGTCTCGTAACCTTAATCGTACCTGGCCCGGCAGAGCAAATGGCAACCTCACCGAACAACTTGCCTTTGCCTTGATGCAATTGATAAGACAGGAAAAAGTCGATCTGGTTCTTGATATGCACGAGGCACGGACTCCAGAAAGTTTTGATGTAAAAGGGCGGGTAGGAGGCACTGACTCTGCAAGTTATAATATCCGTCTCTCCTATACCCTGGTTGCCCATCCGAAAGGACTGGAAATTGCAGCTCTTGCTTTGATGGATATGGAAGATGAATGCGGGGTGACAATGAAACTTGAAGAATCAAGCAAGGCGCTGCGGGGATTGAGTCATATCGAAATAGGTGAAGCGTGTTCTGCGTACGCTTTTCTGAGTGAAAGCCCAAATCCTGGCCAGGACACATGGCGTTCAAATCCAGATGTACTTTACGATAAAAAATATCCGCTTACTCATCGTGTTGCGGTACAGCTTGCTGTCTTTACCAGTTTGATGAAGAATTTTACTGAAAGTGAAAACATCCCTTTCATGATGGAAGGATTGCCCTCTTACAATAAGATGATGAAGGAGGGATTTGCGTCTTTTTTAAACTGACCGGCATTGATTATTTCCTGAGAGGTGATCAATACCTGAAAAGATGGGCTCTGAAAAAACGTCAATATATAAAGGTTGGGGAATTGATGGGCAATTTGACATTGTATGCGGAACAGCGAATTGTCATTTGAAACCGGAGGCGTTGTTTTCCCGGTACATCACAATTTAATGAGGAGTTTAAAGACTTATGGAATGGTTTTGGCCGGAAGGTTTTTACACGATTGTAATGGTTGGGGTTTTTGCTCTGGCATCATTTGCATTGAAACAACCTATTGCGGTGGCACTCGCCATTGCCGCAATCACAGGAGCGGTGATTTCAGGCAATGGTGTGCCGATTCCAATGTTGGTCGAAGGGGCCTTTGGTTATCTCGATACGATCCTGATTATCTTTGCCGCCATGATTTTTATGAAGACGGTGCAGTATATCGGGCTTATGGAGGCAGTTGCGGCATGGACAATCCGTAAATTTCGTCAGCGCCCCTTTATGCTTACCATGAGTATCACCGCCTTGGTAATGTTTCCCGGTATGATTACCGGCTCTTCTTCGGCGGCGGTGCTTACAGCAGGTGCCATTGTCGCCCCGGTGTTGCTGAAACTTAGAGTGTCAGCTCCGAAAGCTGCCGCTCTTATTGCCATGGCCGCGATCTATGGTATGGCAGCTCCACCCATCAATATTCCAGCGATGATTATTGGTGGTGGTATTGATATGCCTTATGTCGGTTTTGGTTTTCCTCTGCTTGTTGCTACTGTTCCTTTGGCAATCTTTGCGGGAATACTTCTTATTTATCCCTCCCTGCGGGCTTTCACTCGTAGTAGTAAAGAGGAAAATTCTGAACTGGAATTGGAACTGAAACGGATGGCCAAGGTACCTCTTACTCCACGCCTGATGCTGCCCTTCTTTGTGCTGGTCATTCTCCTCAGTACAGAACGACTCTTTCCCTCTCTGGGAATCTCTCTGGGAATGCCTCTCGCTTTTCTGATCGCCGCGGCTTCAGGACTTTTTGTCGGTCAGAAGTGGTCTCCTCTTGATGCTGCAACCGATGCGGTAATGGCAGCATTGCCCGTTGCCGGAATTTTGGTGGGTGTGGGCATGTTTATTGAGATTATGACCCTTTCTGGTGTTCGGGGATTTTTTGTTGTCTCTGCTTTGGCTCTTCCTTCATGGTTACTCTATGTAGGTATTGCCACCTCAATGCCAATTTTTGGTGCAGTTTCCGCCTATGGTTCGGCAACAGTTCTCGGTGTTCCTTTTCTATTGGCCCTTCTTGGTCAAAATGAAATAGCCGTAGGTTCTGCACTTAGTTTGATTGCAGGTCTTGGTGATTTAATGCCGCCTACCGCTCTTGCCGGACTTTTTGCCGCACAGGTGGTTGGGGTGAGAAACTATTTTCAGGTGTTGAAGGTCTGTCTTGTTCCCGGAGTGGTTACAGCTGCCTGGGGAATTGCGATAATCCTTTGCGCTAACTGGTTTTAGCAGAGAATTTAATAAAGAAAACAACAGAGACAAAACGATAAAATAAGGGAGAAACATTATGCTTTCCTGGACGTATTGGGTAATTGATGTTTTTGCAATTGTGTTGATTTTGCGCTGCCTTTTTAAAGAAAAATCCCTGAGGGAACAGTTTGTTGCGGCGATGGTTCTGGTACCGCTGTTATTGCGGGCGTTTTATATAAAATAAAGGGGGCTGAAAATGTTTGATAAAAAAAATAAAGGTTCAGCCCTGAGTGCATCATTAATACTGGTTTTGGTGGCAGTTATCACATTTATCAGTGCTCGCAGCTATCTCAATATGCGTAGTCCTGATCCTGAGGTTGACCGTGTAGTACCGGCGGCAGGGTTTGTCAAGCATCGTTTGAGTGAATGGTCTACAGGGATAAAAGATACTCCTGCTGATACGGATGTTTATATACAGGATGGCAATACGCCTGGCGGAACGGCCCTCGTTCTCGGAGGTACTCATAATAATGAGCCGGCTGCGGCCGTGGCCGCCGTTGTTCTACTGGAAAATGCCAGGGTAAAACAGGGGCGATTGATCATTGTTCCCTATGCCAATATGATGGGACGAAGTCATACCTATCCTCAGGATGCCCATCCCCAGTTTTTCCATTTTGAGAAAGAAGATGGTACCAAACGTATTTTTCGTTTTGGTTCGCGAATTTCCAATCCAATTTATGGCTGGCCGAGCCCTGATATCTACGTTCACCCTGCTTCAGGGCAGACCATGGCAGGCTCTGAAAGCCTCAACCTTAACCGTACTCACCCAGGAAGTCCAACAGGAACTCTTACCGAGAAGCTCTCATGGGCCTATCTCCAGCTTATCAAGAAGGAGAAGATTGATCTTGCAGTCGATCTGCATGAAGCATCACCCGAATATCCAGTAGTTTATGCCATGGTTGCCCATGAGCGGGCGATGGAACTTGCGGCCATTGTCACCATGGATCTTGAAACGGAAGGAATTCCCATGCGTCTGGAACCTTCTCCCACCAAACTCCATGGACTTACTCATCGTGAATGGGGAGACCATACAGATACCCTCGCTATTTTGATGGAAACAGGGAACCCGAGCATGGGGCGCTTTCGGGGGAAAACCGATGAGAAGTTGATACTTACGGGGGAAGATAAAGCCTATCGTAAAGCCTTTGAACTTGGACAGCTCTATATTCCCTATGAAGATGGAACCGAGCCAATTCGTGAACGGGTTGCCCGTCATGTTGCCGCCGTTGAGGATATGATTCTCAACCTCGGTATGGTACGGGAAGACGCTGATATGGAGGTAAGTGGCTTGCCGGGTTACAATGATTTGCTGGAAAAAGGAGTTGCTCCTTACCTGCACGATTAAAAGGCAGCGTAGGTATGAGAAAGGGCATGGATAAACGGCGTATTCTGGTAACGGGCAGTCGCGGAAAATCGAGTGTGGTTCGCCTGCTTCATGCCGGGCTCAATGCAGGTGGCGTGGCAACGTGGTCGAAGATTACCGGTGTCGTACCACGGGAGCTCACTCCCAGCGGAGAACGGGTGATCATGCGTACGGCAGGAGCCCATGTTGAAGAGATGCGGTGGTGGCTTAAGGTGCTGCCACCAGAGGCGGAAGGAGTTGTGCTCGAAAACTCCGCAGTTGCACCTGAACTACAGCATCTTGCCGCTCGTTGGTTACAGCCAGATGTTACCGTTTTTACAAACACGTATCCTGATCATCAGGAAGTGTGGGGCCCCTCATCTGCCGGAGCCGCTGCTGCACTCATTGAAGGGATACGACCTGGCAGCAGGGTTGTTTTACCTGAATCTATGGCAGGGGAGAATGCAGTGATCGTGCGGTTGCAGCGAAAACGGTGTCAACTGCACTTTGCAGAACCCGTTGAATTTGAAGGACTGGAATTATATCAGCGTCAAAATATGGGTCTTGCGCAAAAGACACTGCAATTTCTTGGGATTCCGATGACAGAGAGTCAACGCGCCATGCTTGCCCTTGCCCCTGATTGCTGTGACTTTCGGGTGGTACGCTGTGGAGAGGTGGAATTTGCCTGTGCGTTTACCGCAAATGATGTTGCCAGTACCGAAGCACTTTTTTCCGCACTTCCGTGGGAACGAGAAACAACCAGTCTGGTTTTTAATCATCGCAGGGATCGGCCCGGTCGCTTTGCCGCTTTTCTCGACTGGATGAAGAGTGGTTGGCAACAGGTGGTGGTCATCGGCGATTCACCAGGCCGAAATATTCCTGGATCACGTTATATTCCCCTGAAAAAGGGAGGGTTGCAACACTTGCTTACTGCTGGTGGAAAAGAGGCACAACGCTTCTTTGGCTGCGGTAATGTGGCGGGATTTCCTTTGCAGTTTATGGCATTGGAAAAACGCTATTTTGAGGACGTACAATAACGTACGTATTTTGATGGGTAGATTCGATGGCGCATCAAGCTCTCTAAATTTTCGAAAAAAAATCCATTTCAAAGAGGTGAGCAAATGAACAGCAGGGTAATGAAGACGCTGTCAGCTGTTTTTTTGATATGCTTGTTTTTTACCAGCAGCACGGTGGCGGTAGTTGCGAAAGAGACTCTTCGCAAACGTGATGCCAAAGCAAAAAATGGTATGGTTGCCACCGCGCATCCTTTGGCGAGTAAAGTAGGAATCGATATTTTGCAGGCGGGTGGTAATGCGGTGGATGCCGCTGTTGCCATCGGCTTTTCATTGGGTGTTGTTGAACCCAATGCTTCCGGGATTGGCGGCGGCGGTTTTATGCTGATTCGTTTTGCCAAAACTGGTGAATATGTTTTTATTGATTTTCGTGAAAAAGCTCCGGCTGCCGCCACAGAAACCATGTTTCCTGTGGATGAGAATGGCAAACCTAGGCTCAATAGCAGAGGGTTCCGTCCTTCTGTTATTGGCGGTAAATCGGTGGCTGTGCCTGGTGAAGTTGCGGGACTGCTTGCCGCTCTGGAAGAATATGGAACTCTTGAGCGGGAAAAAGTTATTGCTCCGGCGATAAAACAGGCCAGGGAGGGAATTGTGATCTCAAATGTGCTGGCTGATCTTATAGCCAAGCATTATGAAGAGCTCAGTACTTTCCCTGGTTCTGCCACTCTTTATCTTACTGATGATCTACCTAAGGAGGCGGGTGAAAAAATTGTTAATCCCGATCTGGCAAAAAGTCTTTCTCTTATCGCTGAAAAAGGACGTGATGGATTTTATAAGGGGCCGGTTGCCCACAAGATTGTTGATACGGTGAATGAAGATGGTGGAATTATGACCATGGCTGATCTGGCTCATTATAAGGTTCGTTTTCGCGCTCCTGTTACCGGGACCTACCGTGGTTATGGGATTGTCTCTGCTCCCCCTGCCAGCTCTGGTGGCACGCATGTGATTGAACTGCTTAACATTATGGAGAATTTCGATCTGGGGAAAATGGACCCGATGAGTCCTGAAGCCCTTCATGCATGGGCTGAGGCGATGAAGTTGATGTATGCTGATCGCGGCAGGTATATGGCTGACACCGATTTTGTAGAGGTTCCTCTTAAAGGGTTGACATCCAAAGAATATGCGAAAAAACAGTTTGAGCATATTGACCTGAAAAAGCCTGTGGAAAAGCGGGAAGCGGGGGATCCGTGGCCCAACGAGAGTGGCAGCACCACCCATTTCTCTGTAATTGATGCAGAGGGAAATATGGTGGCCTGCACCAAGACCATCAATCATTTTTTTGGTTCCGCCATCACCGTTCCCGGTACCGGGATTTTGCTTAATGACCAAATGGATGATTTTGACAAGCGACCAGGACAGGCAAATTCTGTGCAGGGTAGAAAGAGGCCTCTTTCCAGCATGAGTCCGACCTTAATTTTAAAAGAAGGCAAGCCTGTGGCATCCCTTGGCACTCCAGGCGGCAAGAGGATTATTACCACTGTAGCTGAAATTATTAGCTATATTATTGATTATAATATGGATATACAGAGTGCTATCAATGCCCCTAGAATTAATAACTATGAAAAGGGCGCTTTGAAGATTGAGAGCCGCATCCCGCAAGCAAGCCAGCAGGCGCTCATAGAGATGGGGCATAAACTTGATGTGAAAGGCGATTACGATCTCTACTTTGGTGGAGCCCAAGGAGTGGTGATCGACCAGAAAACTGGCGAATTACACGGGGGGGCAGACCCTCGGCGTGATGGACAGGCTATGGGATTTTAAGCAAGCCATGAAAAATGGTAGATTTATTACAAGACACTCGGCGGGTTTTACCCATCCATCGAGTGTCTTGTAAACTGATATTCTGGAGATAGTCTATGAATTGTCGCTTTTATCGTAATATCTTTTTCTTTCTCTTCTTTTTTCTTTTGACACCTGTTTACGCAAAAGATATGGCCAAAAACAGGGATTGGCTTGCTTCTTTGCAGCAAAAGGAAAAAATCACTCTTGTTATTACGGATTCCGGTCTTGGAGGCTTGTCGGTTGTGGCAGATGCGGAGCAGAAAATGGCGTTCCGCCATATTTACAAAGATGTGGAACTGATTTTTGTCAATGCTCTTTTTTCCAATGAAGGCGGGTATAACAGTCTGCCCAGTCGCAAGCGGAAGCTGGAGATCTTCA
>PDWJ01008669.1_pt1 | contig 11247 bp, 9 predicted proteins | sample 1430881 | NCBI WGS metagenome assembly PDWJ01 (sample SAMN01162460, study PRJNA174530) | Oral metagenome, whole genome shotgun sequencing project. | biome: Marine environment; feature: Marine mammal; material: Swab sample of the gingival sulcus; isolation source: swab sample of gingival sulcus... | reverse complement strand
CATTCATACCTCGGATACAAGAGTCCGGCTCAGTATGAAAGTGAAAGGATGCTGATGAAAAAAGTTGCTTAACTGGGGTGTACAGATTTGCTTGACCACGTCACTTGAGCTTAATCTGCGGATCACGCCGAGACGCCGACTAAAGCGTGATAAACCGGATACCTTGAGCGCTCCAAAAGCGGTTAATCAAGTGTGGTCGATTGATTTCATAAGTGACGCGCTGGCTGACGGCAGAAAGTTGCGAACGTTTAATGTGTTGGGTCGTTGATTGACTGGGCCACAAAGCAGCGAATAACGCTGATGTACATTCAGCCCGGCAAGCCGACACAGAACGCATATATTGAGCGGTACAATCGTACCGTGCGACATGAATGGCTCGACATGCATGTGTTTGAGTCGGTTGATCATGCACAACAGCTCGCGACTGAATGGCTATGGCTTTACAATAACGAGCGACCCAACACCGCTATTAGTGGAGTACCACCACGGCGGTTATTAGCAGCAGCATGATTCTCTACAAATAACTGCTGTGGAAAATGGGGGGATTACAAAAGCTGGCCTGAAAACGCCATGGATGATAGACCCGAGGCCAAATTCTTACATAGGCGAGTTCAGAGACGATTACAATGATTTGGATTATTCCCCCAAAAGCAAAGTGTTAAAAATCGAAGGGCTGGGGGAGTTTAAATGAGGAAAATATTGCTTGTTATATTTATTTTTCTATTTTCCGCTTGTGATGTGCAAAAAAGCGAGCCAGAGATTCCAGATAAACCAGTGCAAGTACCAGATAAAGCGTTTTGGGTAGGGGGGTTGGATGGTGGTGTATTTGTTTTGGTGGAAAGGAGTGAAAGTGTAGAGGCGAATGAATATCTCGGTGAGTTATACTATATTTCAGGCGATTTGGCCTATAGAGGAAAATTGAATATATTGCCGAAAGATAGTGCAGTTATCGATTATAAGAACCCTGAAATTTACCAGGGCTGGGACGGTGACACATTATATCTTGCAGGTAGTAGGCAGCTCAAAGTTCCAGAGTGAAATATCTGATCAGAGGCAGTCCCGAGGCAAAAACCAGGCCTGGGTGGGCGCACTTTCAATGGGGATGAAGTACATCATAGAGCAGGAGCTATCACCACACGCGCTGGAAATATTGGGTCATTTGCCAGACATCAAGGATGCGACGGCCAGAGAGATGCTGCATCAGCTCATGGTATATCTACTCAATTCTAGTAATATGGAAGACACTGATGGTTTCCTGGAAAGTGCAGAAGCGCTACCAAAACCGGTAAGGGGTGAACTGATGACATTTGCAGAAAAGCTTGAAGCAAGAGGTGAGGCTCGGGGAAAAGCAGAAGGAAGAATTGAAGGAAAGATTGAAGGAAAGGCAGTCTCATTGGAAAAGCTGATAACACTGAAGTTTGGGGAATGCCCGGAGGCGACCAGACAGCGGCTTAAAAAGGCAACTGACTCAGAGCTGGATCACTGGCTGGAGCAGATATTGACAGCGAACTCGGTAGAAACGCTTTTTCAGTAGGTCTGCCCAATACTTTCTCCAGAGACGTATCGCCAGGTACATTGCCCCTCGGGTTTCGTCGTCACGCATATTTATGACTCATACGGCATGTTGATTGGGATGGCAAAGTCGGATCAAACGGGCATGGAGCAACGCCTTGTCAAAAGCTGGCAAAGGGTGTTGCTGACAGAGTGAATTTCCCGACACTGTCCCGCGTTGTTGAGAAATCTGCATTGACTTTGAAACAGGTGTTCAGGTTACAAATATAGTCGTTACATTCTTGTCCAGGGAAGCCCCGCTTTTTTTAGCTTATGTATTATATCCTCGGCTTGTTGTCGAATATAAAACGACGGGTCGTCGAGACAGAGTTCGAGGTTTTTTACCATCGACGGGGATATTTCTTCGTCCGGCTTCCATGTAAGCAAACCGTTAGTTCGATCATAGATATAGTAATTCAGACCAGACAAGGCGTGAATGCGTATGGATTCCGATTCAATGGCCAGAGAGTTGAACCAGAAGGGAAGTAATTGTCTGGCGTGAATATGCCGGACGGCAGCCAGCGCGTTGGAGGTGGTGAATTGATCATTTGGATCAACCTCATTTAGCACATAGGATACGATACGTTTTTCCGCCTTTCCGCCCACCCGTTTGAGATGAAAGACATCGACAATCACCAGTGACTGGATCGTCAGAGCGGCCGAGAATCCTATGTTCAGGGTATCGCGCATATACCCTTCCACTCCGGGTATTGCCCCTGGTGAAGACTGGATCTGTTGAATCATTTTTTGTGCGATGGGTTCCGGTACCATTCTTTTGTCGCTGAGCAATGGCAGGATATAGGGGATCAGCTTATGACCTTTCGCCATGCCTGACGAAGAGGTGTCCCAAAGCGCCTGCGCGATGGCAGCCGGGTCTCCCGATTGCAGTTCCGCAATGGTTTTATCCAGTTGCGGGTTGTCGTAGTAAAGAAAATTATGAATGTAGAAGGCCAGAAACACGAGCCCGCCGACAATGATGGTATCTTTCAGGTATATTTTTCTCATCGGGCGGATTATCTCCAGGTTGATATCAAATCAAATAACCGAACAGGCCTTTTAACCCTTACAGCTTCTTAATCCTTGCAGCTTCTTAATCATTATGGCTTCTTGATCATTATAGCTTCCTCCATCGAAAAATTGCGGGTAATCCGGGCGTTTTGATTGCCGAATTGCATCGATTTTTCGGTGGCAGTTTTGCAAATGGGGCTGTTACCGAGTAAACAACACCGTACTTGCCATTGCAGAGACATTGATTGACATTATCACTCCTTATCGTGATTATGGTCATGCAAGGCAGCTTGCATTTGAGGGTATCTTGATCGATTGGAAATAGAGGGGGTGGATTGTGAGCTGGGTTCTGGTTTTTGTACTGGCGCTGGTAGCGCTGATTTTTTACGTCACATTTGTTGTGTTTCCCGGAGGCAATCTTGCCAGGTTTGACAAGCCCGAAGGAAAATTGGTTGGTCACGATAGCGGGCCTGATGAAGCGCTTGACGCTGTATTTGCCTCGTTGAGAAATTTCAACCAGGAAATATCCGGACTTTCCGGCAAGGCACGGCTGATGGCACTACGGAACTATCTGGAAACACTTTCGGAAGGTATTGATTTTTCCTGCCAGTTTATCCCGGCAAATGCCGATGGCGTAAGTGCCGAATGGGTGGTCGCTCCAGGGGCAAATCCGAATAAACGCCTGCTTTATATTCATGGGGGAGCCTATATGATGGGCAGCCCAAGAAGTCACCGCACCATCACCAGTAGATACGCTGAAATTACCGGCGGTGTGGTACTCGCCATCGATTATCGTCTGGTACCGGAATACAACCGTCGGGCGGGAATAGAAGATTGTCAAACCGCGTACCGCTGGCTATTGGATAACGGCCCTGAAGGTGCCGCTCCCGCTCAACGTATCTGGGTATCTGGTGATTCTGCCGGAGGCAATCTGACTCTGACCTTGCTGGCCCGGGTTCGTGATCAGGGGTTACGTACACCGGATGCGGCTGTTGCCCTGTGTCCACATACAGATTCAACTGGCAGTTCGCCGAGCATCAAACAAAACCTGCGTACCGACCCCCTGGTGGGGCCGTTGTTCACAAATGTAGTCCGTGTACCTTTGCCCGTGGTACATTGGTTCAGCTTCCTGTGGCAAAGAATCAACCCCTCATCCCCGCTTATTTCTCCGGTATTTGGTGACCTGTCCAACCTGCCACCCACTTTGATTCAGGCCAGTCGCACAGAAACACTGCGTGATGATGCCAGGCGCTATACCAATAAAGCAATTGCTGCCGGTTCCCCGGTAGTCTTGCAGGAATGGGAGCGGATGATTCATGTCTGGCATATTTTCCATCCCGAATTGCCGGCGGCGAAGCAGGCGTGGGAAGAGATAGATAAATTCCTGAAGGCTTATAATTGATGGCCCTGGTGGTGAGTGAGTGGCGAGTGGCAAGGGCTTGTGATTCAGGTTTGCTTCAGTCCTGAATCAGTTGCCCGATTATCCGGTCAAAACAACGAGCCAGAATGAGATGTGTTTCATCCTCTATCTGATTGAACCTTGTTTTACCCAATGTATCGGCCATATTTTTTATTGCTCCTAACGGGACGATATTATCCCGTCCCCCATGCCATATCTGGCATTCGCAGGCGACATCCGATACATTGAACCCCCAGGGTGAGAAGGTGATTTGTAATTCCTGTGTCCAGGTTTCTACCCCCTGGTTTATGGATTGTTGCAGATTGCGGAGGCTGTAGTGCTTGAAAGCAGGGGACTGGAGTAGCAGAATATCCTTGGCTTTATCTGATGATGTCGGGTGGAGAAAACTCAATTGTTGATGGTAAAAATGTTCAAGATCATTTCCTATTGCCAGCCGAAACACGGGGGTAAGAAGGAATGGGGTGAACCGGATACCCAGCAACGTGGTATTCAATACCAGTGGCAGTGGTTTGATTGAGCGCATATCTTCAAGACGAGCCACGCTGGCGACCAGCGCAACCCGTTGGACGCGTTGAGGAAACCAGGTTGCCATGGCGAGCGCATAGGGGCCGCCGCAGGAGTAGCCCAATACGCTAAACGACTCGACATTGGCATGAGCAATGAGTTCAGACATATCTTCCTGCCAGTCGGTCAATTTTCGATCATTGAGTGTGTCGGACGCACCGTAGCCGGGTCGCTCGGGAACAATAAATCGGATATTGTGTTCTTTAACCAGTGCCTCGCCGCCGGGTGGGATTTCAAATGCCGAACCCATCAGACTGTGCATAATCAATACGGTGGCCGACGGTGCTTTTTTCATATCGTAGACAGCGTGTGAATCATAATAACTCAGTTTTCGACCGTCTTTCAGAATCAGCGAAGACAAGTTGACCGGTTTTGAAGTGAGAGTTGCCGGAGGTAAGGGTTCATCTGAATGACCGTTAAACAGGTTTGTTTGAATGATCTTTCTTATCATATCGGGTTTGCGCTTCACATTCATTTTCGAGTAAACGCTGGACAGGTGGTCTCGCACGGTTCCTGGTTTCAGTCCCAGTGAAGCGGCTGTTTTCTCTGTTGAAATCTCCCGAAGAGTCGTCGCGGCGACCTTCGCCTCGGTTGGGGTGAGGTGGTAAAGATCAATCAGCAGGCGGGTTGAGGTAAATTCGCACGATGGTGCCTGCACGCAAATAAAGTACAGTTGATGTCGGGAGTGATTCTTCGCTGGTAGCCGGGTGATATGCAGGTAACCGGATTCTTCTTCAGCAGAAAACGGGATGTGGAAATACTCCTTGTTAGCGTTTTTTTTGTTTTGTATTGCCTTGCCGAGTGCTGCATGGTGACAAAGGAGTTGTTTATTGGTGTCGATAAACAGGGTGTCAGCAAATAGTGATTTTGCCTTTGTATTCATTTCTGCGACGCACCCGTATTCGTCTATTATGGCTGATGGAACAGAGAGTTGTTCAAGTATGCTGAAGTCCTCCGGGTTGATTTCTCGCCCCGGGTCGAGTTGATGAGTGATGCTGACGGCATTGCGAAAGTGAATGGCCAATCGTTCGGACATGTTTTTCAGCGGGTGGGAGTCAGGTAGTGCATTCGCCATCGAAATGCAGTTGGACAGGCCCAGTATCAGATTGAACCATTCATTCTGGCGGTTGGCGAGGCTGTAAATCACACTGATCAACCGGGCTTCGCTATCACTGTCGAAAGAGGGTTTGCTTGTCAGCAGATTCAGGTTACCGAGTTGTGTGGTTGTTTCGGGCATTTGCGATCTCGTTGTTTGTATTTGTATTGCTTTCTGTCAATCTGTCTTGCTTTTTCTCAATTCGTCCTGCTTGATAATGTGTATATAACTTGCTCGAACAGGAAGATCAGCAATTGCTCCTGGGTGTCACATCGGGTTTTTCGAAAAATGGAGTTTCTTTGTTTTTTTATGGTTTCCAGGGATACTTTCCGTGACTCTGCGATTTCTGCAAGGGTAAAGCCTCGTGCAAGCAAAAGAGCCACATCGGATTCCGCTGCGGTGAAGCCTGCTTGCTCCGAGAGTTGCATAGTATCTATTTGCTCGAACAGATTGTCATTAAAAAAATAAAGCCAGTAGAGTTGCCTGTGCGGACTTCTTTTGAAAAACGAAGCAGAACCGGACGACGGGCTGATCAGCACCGGATGGTTGGTGTTATTTATCTTCAGCTCGACTCGCTTGTTGTCTGCTGGTTGATCCCTGGTATGTCGCTCGACATATTTGCAAATCGCTTTGTGCCAGAGTGACTCATCCATCTGTTGGCGGTTGTTTGTATCGAGTAATGGTTTCCGGTTTTGGTGCGGCCCGATGGTTGAATTGGTGGTTAATTGGCCTGCTGCTCTGTTTTTAACCACCAGGCGATAACGGTCATCGACAGCCATTAGGGGAATGGGGTAGTGTTGCAGTGTGTAATCTATAGCCTCGTTATGGCTGTGATTCTGCTCCACTTTCCAGGAAAGTTTGATGGCCTGTTTGATGTGAGGATACAGGTGTTGAATAGTACCCCTGTTCAGGACTTGCTGCGCCTTGCTTTTATCCTGATAGTTCAGGCTCAGGTAACCATCCAGTATGCCGAAGATGCCGATATACAGATGGTGGCGGTGATCATATTCCATAACAGGGAGATCAAAGTGTAACCCTGTTGATGGCGTGTTTTGTGATTGTTGATGGGCGAGCAGTCGGGATTCGGGTGAGAAACAGCTCAGGATTGCCTGCTGGCATTCAAGCTGTTGTTGAAGGAAGTCCAGAACCGGTTGCAGGCCACTGGTTACCCTGCCGTAGAGTTCTGCGAGCCAAAGAGAATGTTCTTCTGGCGAAAGTTCAGCGGGTGAATGCTCTTTGTATTTATGTTCTTCAGATAAATGTTCTTGATGAGAACGTTTTTCGCCAGGGACACAAACACCGTTCACCGGGAATGATCTGATCGTATTCATGGTTGATACAACTAAAGGTTTTTTTTGTTCCGCTTATTCCGTTGCCTGAGCCTGATATTGAATGACGGGTATTATTCTATTAATGCCTGTGGGGCGTTGTTTCCGTATTCACCGGTTCATCATTCAAAAAAGCCAGAACATCCCTGATCGTCTTGTCCGGGATTTCTTCCATTGGCATGTGTCCCGCAGAGGGATAGATTTTCAGGATAGCTGAAGGAATGTCCTGCCGCCAGTATTGCGCCATTTTGGGAGGAACCCATTTGTCTTTGCCTCCCCATATCAGAAATACAGGTGCAGAGATGCGGTGAAAGGGCAGGGGTATTTCCATTTTTGAGCGCTCCTTCAGCATTTCCAGTGTTTTTATGTAGACTTCCCTTGCTCCGGGGCGTTGAGACAGATGAACATAGCGTTCCATGTTTTCCTGGCTGATGCGCTTGGGGTCGCCGTAGGTTTCCTTGACATTCATGGTAACCAGAACAGGCGGTTGCCGCCCAGGGAATTGCCTGCCAGATCAAATCGTTTCAGTCCCAATTCGCTGACAAATCTGGTGAAAGTGCTGATTAAAAAATCCACATCAAATTCATCCAGGTTCTCCGGTGATCCGGTCAGCCCGTATCCGGGTACATCCAGGGAAATGACCCGGTAGTATTTTTCGAGATGGTCGCTCCATGCGTTCCAGGTATGCAGGGAGGACATGATACCGTGTACCAGCACGATAACCGGGCCTTCGCCGATATCCCGATAATGGATGTTCAGGCCGTTAATAGCCATGTATTTGGAGTATTCATCCGTGTAGGTTCTTTCCAGGTCGGTCATGGAAATGTCTGCAATGCCCATTGCGTTAAGCAGGGTGGGGCTGGCGTTCATGGATGAGCCGAGACTGGAACACCCTGAAAGGATTACGACCAACAACAGGGAGGCAATCAATGTGGAAGTGGGTCGATATGATTGGATCACGAGTTGACTTCTCCGTGAGGAAAATCGCCCATGGCTGTAATATTAAATCCGCCATCCACATACATGATCTCGCCGGTTACGCCGCTGGCCAGATCGGAGCACAGAAAGGCGGCGGCATTACCGACTTCTTCAATGGTGACATTGCGACGTAACGGGGTGCGTTTTTCGTTCTCGGCCAGCATTTTTCTGAAACTTTTGATGCCTGAAGCCGCCAAAGTTCGTATTGGCCCGGCAGACACCGCGTTCACTCTGATGCCGTCCGGCCCCATGCTGTTGGCCAGATAGCGCACACCGGCTTCAAGGCTGGCTTTGGCCATGCCCATCACATTATAGTTGGGCAGGGTTTGCACTGATCCGTGGTAGGTCAGTGTGAGCAGGGCAGCGGATTGGCTCAGCATGGGTTTTGCCGCCTTTGCCAGCGCGATAAAACTGTAGGTGCTGATATCATGGGCGATGGCAAATCCCTCACGGGTGGTGACTTCAGCAAAGTTGCCCTCAAGCTGGTCGGCCGGCGCAAAGCCAACCGAGTGTATGATCACATCGACTGTATCCCATTTTTTTTTCAGTTGCTCAAACAGGGTTTCGATCTCCCGGTCAGAGGAAACATCACAAGGCCAGGTGGTGGCATTGCCATATTCCTGTGCGAACTTCTCAACCCGAGCCTTCAGTTTTTCATTCTGGTAGGTTAGCGCGAGTTCTGCTCCTTCCCGGTAGCAGGCATCGGCAATGCCCCTGGCGATGGACAGCTTGCTGGCAATGCCGACAACAAGTACTTTTTTACCCGATAGAAAAGACATGTGTTCCCCCTCTTTCTGTATTTGTTCTAATGCTCTAATACGAGTTTGTTTGCAGGTGTCTGTTTACAGGTGTTTATTCAAGTGCACGAATTTCAAGTGCGTGCCAACATGGCGGCTTCAAGAAGCGTTCGCGTGTAGTCACTGTCCGGATGGTTAAACAATGACTCAGTGGTATTGCTTTCAACGATTTGACCTTCTTTCATCACAATAACCCGATGACTTAACGCTCTGACAACAGCCAGGTCGTGACTGATAAACAGGTAGCTCAGATTATGCTTTTTCTGAATGTGACGCAACAGGGTGATAACTTGCTTTTGTACTGTTCTGTCCAGGGCGGAGGTGGGTTCATCCAGAATAATCAGTCGGGGTTTCAGCACCAGGGCGCGGGCGATGGCGATGCGTTGCCGTTGACCACCGGAAAACTCGTGGGGGTAACGGTAGCGATCCTCGGGGTCGAGTTCGACTTCCTGTAATGCATCAATGACGGCTTGTTCCCTTTCTTCGGGCGTACCCATTTGGTGAATAATCAGTCCTTCTTCAACGATTTGGGAAACTGACATGCGTGGACTCAGGCTGCCGTAAGGATCCTGAAAAACAATCTGTATTTCCCGTCGAAACGGGCGAAAGGCTTTTTGATCCAGGTGGTCGATGGTTGTTCCATCAAACTCAATGGAACCGCAGCTGTCCAGCAACTTCAATATGGCCAGCCCCAGAGTGGTTTTGCCTGAACCGCTTTCGCCGACAATACCGACAGTTTCACCCCGGGCAATAGTGAGTGAAACATCGTTGGCCGCCTTGACAAATTCCAGGGGTTTTCCCCAGAAACTTTTTTTAATGGGAAACCAGACTTTGAGAGAGTCGACATTAAGCAGATCGCCACTATCCCGAGTCAGTGGTTCGGGCATACCTTCGGGTTCAGCATCCAGTAATTGACGGGTGTAGTCATGGCCCGGTGAGTGAAAGACTTCTGTGGTAGTGCCTTCCTCTACTATGGAGCCGTCTTTCATAACACAGACATGATGGGCGTATTGTTTGACAATGTTTAAATCATGGGTGATCAGCAGGATCGACATGCCAAACTTTTTCTGCAGTTTCTGCAACAGGTCCAGCACCTGTTTTTGTACCGTTACATCCAGTGCGGTTGTGGGTTCGTCTGCAATTAACAATTCCGGTTCATTGGCCAGAGCCATGGCAATCATCACACGTTGTTTCTGGCCACCCGAAAGCTCGTGGGGGTAACTGGTCAGTCGTTGTTCCGCATTAGGGATGCCAACCAGATCAAGCAGTTCCAGAGTACGCTCACGGGATTGCTTCCCTGTCATTCCACGATGCAGCACCAGGGATTCACTGATTTGTCGTTCAATGGTATGCAAGGGGTTCAGCGATGTCATGGGTTCCTGAAAAATCATGCTGATTTTATCGCCCCGGATTTTCCTGATTCGATGGTCATCCAGTTTCAGCATATCCTCATTGTGAAACCGGATACTTCCCGAAGGGTGAGATGCTTTGGGGTAGGGTAGCAGTTTTAGCACAGAGAGGGCGGTGACTGATTTTCCGGAGCCACTTTCGCCTACCAGGGCGAGGGTTTTACGTGCCGGGATGGCAAAAGAAACACCTTTTACCGCCTTGATGATTCGTTGATTCTGGGTAAATGAAACACGCAGATCCTCTACCTTGAGTATGCAGTCATCGGTTGCGACGTCAGAATGATGGAGGGTTTGCATGCAATAGTCCTGTGTATCTATAGTCCTGTATGCCTATAGTCTTGCGTATATGAGTGTGGTTTGGCAAGCACCCGGGGAGACCCCTTGTTGAACGAGGTCGTTATGCGGCAGATTAAAACTAACAATCAACATTCAATACCCAACCAGTAGTAATGCCTCTACGCACACTATCCGGGTGCGCGATCACAGAGGCATTTTTCCATGAAAAAAGCACAGTAGCCAAGTTTTTACTCACTGTACCAGGAACATGGTAACGCTTTGATTCGTCAAGGCAAGTCAAAATCAACTATTGACGCCTATTCCCGGGCGGTTCGAAAAGCGAGTGTGGTGATCCTGCCTTTTGAACGGCGGACAATCGTGAATCGAATTTGGGTGGATGAATTAATTCTGGAGTTGGCGCGTGAAACATCCGGGTTGGCGTTGGGGTCAACGCCACGCTCCCGGAAAAGGGGGTATCCCGGTCAATATGCCATATGGGTTATAAGTATGCGCGACGGCGAAACCCGAGGAGTAGTATGCCTGGCGGGTTCGAAGTAAGTATTGAGCAGGCCTACTGAAAGAGCGTTTCTACCGAGTTCGCTGTCAATATCTGCTCCAGCCAGTGATCCAGCTCTGAGTCCGTTGCGTTTTGAAGCCGCTGTCTGGTCGCCTCCGGGCACTCCCCAAACTTCAGTGTTATCAGCTTCTCCAATGAGGCGGCCTTTCCTTCAATCTTTCCTTCAATCTTTCCTTCAATCTTTCCTTCAATTCTTCCTTCAGCTTTTCCGCGAGCCTCACCTCTTGCTTCGCCTCTTGCCTC
>PDWJ01004986.1_pt1 | contig 11247 bp, 9 predicted proteins | sample 1430881 | NCBI WGS metagenome assembly PDWJ01 (sample SAMN01162460, study PRJNA174530) | Oral metagenome, whole genome shotgun sequencing project. | biome: Marine environment; feature: Marine mammal; material: Swab sample of the gingival sulcus; isolation source: swab sample of gingival sulcus... | reverse complement strand
ACTGGCTGTCGGCCCCATGTCCTGACCGTTATAACCCGGTTCAACATCATCACCGTAATTGGATGTCCCGGAGATACTCACCGGATCAAAATCATTCACCTGGGCATAAACCCAGATCTGGCCTTCCAGATCATCAGGCTTATCCGTGTCTTCATACAACGCCGCATCAATGGTCCGGAACGGGAAAAACAAGCGGAAACGATGATCAATCACATAATACGGCCCGGCGGTCAGGTCGCTGCCACCATAAGTTCTGGTCGGATATTTATCACCGGACAGATCAGCATTATCAATGGTAATGGTATAGGGCGATTTTTTATCAGAGGGGTTTACCCTGGTATAGCTGCAATCACCGGAATCCAGTACCGCCCGGTCAGAATGCGGGGCATGATTGTCAATCCCCCTGACTTCAGGACCCCAGCCATAATTATTGGGGGTACACTCAAACATCATGTAATCTGGCTGATAGGCTGCACCATCTTCGGCACCAATCTTGCCGGTCAGGTCCAGGTCAAAGGTGATTGGCTGTGTGATAGATTCCACACCGGTTTTGCGATCTGCCGCCAGACGCAAGGTACCATAAACCACCCAGCCCTTTTCCAGACCGTTCCCCATATCCATATCGGTGACATAGGAATCGTAAAAAGTACCAATACTGAGATCGTAGGCCGGGGCTGAGGAAATCTTGATCGGGCCAACCGGTAATGCCACACTTTCAACCGACGGGTTCGGAGAATACACCCGCTGGGTTGAGGTATAGTCAGAACCATTGTGGGATAAACCGGAGGCTTTCACATAGCTGGTAAACGACTTTTGCTGCCCTTCCGTAAACGGCCCGAGATTACAGGTCAGTGTGACCACACCGGTCACCGGGTCTTTGACGATTGAGGAAGCCGGATTGCTATCCGGATCACCATTCTCGGTACACACCACCGGAATGCGTTCAAAATTGACATCCGCATTGGCAGAAGGGGTGAGTATCTGCTCAAAGATAACGTCCTGAATAATCGGCTCACCTCCCGGTACGGTGGGATCACCATTAATCGCTCTCACCGACCAGATATGAGCAACGGTATCCTGGGCACGTACCACCCCATTGTTTTTGCTGCAGTCATCACCTTCCAGCTGCTGACTGGCAGGGTCGGCACAGGCCCGAATATCATAATCCCGTTCCACAGGGTCTTTGTAGACTTCGCCGAAGGGTTCCGAACCATCAATCGTGCCATCAGCAAAGGGTGCAAGACTGAGTTCAGGCACCGCATGCACCTGAGCAGAAACTACAGAAAAAAACAACAGCAGAACGCTGACAGCCAGGCGGCTGAGATGACCCCGGAATGACATGGTATCGAATTCCCTAATTATTTCTATGATGTAACCCCAAGAGAAAGCCCTAGACTTCCCCTGCCCCTTAATGATATTTGTTGATCTTCCGTTTATAATTTTGAGATCAAGCCCATAAACACCCGTCACTTTAGTCAAAGTCAACTGAATCAACCGTTAATTTTTTCAACAATCAACAATGGTGCTGTTACCATGACGATTACTGCTTAACTCTGAAAGGCTATTATGATTGATGTCTGATAACACTTATCCACTGAATCCAGGCGTTGCTTTTCCGCACACCACCGATCCTCCCCAAGTCTCCGGCAATATCACCGGCGTCATTGTCGCGGGTGGACAGGGGCAGCGTATGGGTGGCAAGGACAAAGGACTGATGGCACTGAACGGTCGCCCGCTGGTAGAATACCTACTGCAGGGTCTGAAACTGCAAACCGGCAGAATCATGATTAATGCCAACCGCCATCTCGACCGTTACCGTGAATATGGGGTGCCAGTCGTGAAGGATCAGACCGATGACTATCCGGGACCATTAGCCGGCTTCGCTGCGGCAATGCAACAGGCCGAGACTGACTGGATAATGACCGTGCCTTGTGATGTACCAGTGATTGTTCCCGATATGGCGTTGCGGCTGATTAATGCACTGAAAACTGAGGGCGCTGATCTGGCTGTGGCCCATGACGGAAAGCGTTTGCAGCCGGTACATGCGCTGATCCCGGTACGCCTGCTGGCCGATTTGCAGGCATTTATGACCGCCGGTGGGCGCACCATCCACCGCTGGTATGCGCGGCATCAAACCGCCGTGGCCGACTTCGCTGATGTCGCCGCCATGTTCCACAATATCAACACACCCGAACAAAAGCGGGCCATGGAAAACAGGAATCAATGAAATCAATACCGGACAGACCACCGATTATCGGAATTTGCGCCCATAGCGGCACCGGCAAAACCACCCTGCTGACACAACTGATTCCATTATTAAAGCAGTCCGGATTGCGCCTCACGGTGATCAAGCATGGTCACCACCGCGTTGAGCTGGATACACCCGGCAAGGACAGCTATCGCCTCCGTGAAGCCGGTGCGGATCAGGTGATCCTCGCCGCCAGCACCCGCATCGCGGTCATGCAGGAATGCCATACCCAACAGAAATTGTCATTACAACAGACACTGAGATTCGTCAACCGGGACTGTGCCGATCTGATCCTGGTCGAAGGTTTCAAGCACGAACATTATCCCAGAATTGAACTTTATCGCCCCGCACTGAATAAACCGTTATTATTCCCGGATGACCCAGGCATTATTGCAATCGCCAGCGATACGGCGCTGCAATTACCGGACGGGGTACGCGATATTCCACAACTGGACCTGAATCAACCGGACACCATCAGCCGTTTTATTATGAACAGGATTAAAACCCATCAATCTGAATTGTCACCGCCGCTGCACACAACCACAACAGAAATCCGTACCGCCCCCGGCTGTGCTGATGCCAGTGACCCGGACAGTCTGAGTGTGGCCGAAGCCAGACAACGACTGATGAACGCGGTCACACCGCTGCAGGCCACCTGTAAACGCCCATTACGGGACACACTGGACAAGGTACTGGCACAGGCTATTATCGCACCGCTCAATGTCCCTGCACACACCAACTCGGCAATGGATGGCTATGCACTGGCCAGCGATGATCTGCCGACTGACCGCCCCCGTGAGTACCAGGTAATAGGTAGGGCACTGGCTGGACAACCGTTTAATGAACGTTGTCACCCCGGCGAATGTGTACGGATCATGACCGGGGCGATAATGCCGGACGGTACAGACTGTGTGGTTATGCAGGAACACAGCGAATCAGTCTCCGATACGCGCGTTAAAATCGGTACCGGCCACCAACCGGGGCAAAATGTCCGGCAGGCCGGTGAAGATATTGCCAGTGGCCAGTCTGTTTTACAGCGTGGCCGCCGTATCACACCGGCGGATCTGGGCCTGCTGGCTTCATTGGGCATCGCGGAAGCCACCGTTTATCGTGCGCCACGGGTCGCATTCTTCTCCACCGGCGATGAGCTGCGCTCGCTTGGTGAACCGCTGGAACGCGGCTGTGTTTATGACAGTAATCGCTACACTCTGTACAGCCTGTTGACCCGTTTGGGCGCGGAGATAATGGATATGGGTGTGGTGCCGGATCAGCCTGCACAAATGGAAGCGGCTTTCCGCGAAGCCGCTGCAAATGCGGACATGGTGATCACTTCCGGTGGTGTATCGGTAGGTGAAGCCGATTACATCAAGGATATGCTTGAGAAGCTGGGCGAAATCAGCTTCTGGAAAGTGGCGATTAAACCGGGCCGTCCGCTGACATTTGGCAAGCTCGGCGATGCCCTGTTTTTCGGCCTGCCCGGTAATCCGGTCGCAGTAATGGTGACTTTCTACCTGTTTGTGCAGCCGGTATTACTGAAACTGGCCGGGGAAACGGATTACGAACCATTACAGGTCAATGCCGTCAGCAAGGATAAATTGCGCAAAAAACCGGGGCGGGCCGAGTTTGTCCGCGCTGTCTACAGCCACAATCCGGATGGCAGCCTCAGTGTGGAGAAAACCGGACATCAGGGTTCCGGTATGCTGACTTCCATGAGCCGTGCCAATTGCCTGATCCTGTTGCCCGAAGACAATGACGGCGTTATGCCCGGTGATACCGTAACCATTCAGCCCCTGGGGAGATATTCATGATCAAAGTACTGTTCTTCGCCAGTTTGCGCGAACAGATCGGCCAGAATCACCTGAGCGTGGCATGGCAGGAGGGTTTGACACCCGAGCGACTGTGGCAGAAAATTACCAAAAACAGCACCCTGCCGGATCATATCCTGGTCGCCTGTAATCAGACCTATTGTGACCGCGACACCCCGCTCAGCGAGGGTGATGAGGTGGCGTTCTTCCCACCGGTCACCGGAGGTTGAGATGATTCATATTGCCATCCATGAACACGGCTTTGATCCCTACACAGAACTCCAGGCATTTCAGCAGCAGGACGAATTTATCGCCAGCCACTGCGGTGCCAACGCCCTGTTTATCGGCACCCTGCGCGATTTTAACGAGGGTGACGATGTTCAGGCAATGCAGCTTGAACATTACCCGGCAATGACACAGAAACAGCTTAAAATCATTACCGAAAAAGCCACCGCGAAATGGTCACCGGATCATGTGCTGCTGCTGCACCGGGTCGGCGAGATTCTGCCCGGTGAGCCGATTGTACTGGTCGCAGTATGGTCGGCGCATCGTCATGCCAGTTTTGAAGCCTGCCGCTGGATTATGGAAGAGCTGAAACATCAGGCACCGTTCTGGAAGCAGGAAACACTGAAAAATGGTGAAACGCGCTGGGTGGAAAAGAATACGGCGGGATGAGCCTTAGCCTTCTCCATTCAGCAACATCTGCAAATTCCGTTTGGCGTTCGCATTCCCCTGTGCTGCTGCCTGACGCAGCAGCTTCTCTGCCTGATTGCGATCAACCGGTACGCCATTGCCAAGAATATACAACACTGCCAGGTTATTTTGTGCTTCAGAAAAGCCGGACTCGGCGGCTTTCTGATACCAGATAGCCGCCTGCTCATAATCCTGTGGCACGCCCTTGCCATCCTCATATAACAGGGCCAGATTGTGCTGTGCTTTTGCATAACCCTGTCGTGCCGCTTTCAGGTACCAGCGCACTGCCTGTGCCGGATCTTGCTGTACGCCGCCTTCGCCATCTTCAAACAGGGCGCCATACATCAGTTGCGCGTACATATCACCTTTTTCTGCCGCATGGCGGATTGCTTCAGTATTATACTGCCCCGGACTTGCCTGGGACGGCTGTTGCTCCACAACTGTTCGCGTTTGCTGCGGGGGACGTTTAATTTCCGGCACAGGGGTTAATGCGGCCACCTGTTGTGGTCGCTGTGCGGACGGGGTGGTTGCAACGGTATAAGCCGTATCAGCTGATTTTGGTGCTATCGGACGTGCTGAACGTGGACGTACCACCGGTTGCGGACGGGGTTGTTGTGCCGGTTGCACCACCTGTCGGGAGCGTACTGCCGCGAAATTTCCCAGATCCTGTAATGCGATTCCGGCCATGATGTGATTACGCTGCACAGCCTGGTTCAACCAGTGCCGGGCCTTGTGCAAATCCTGCGCTACATACTGCCCATTGGCATACAACAAACCCAATCCGTACTGCGCCTCGGCATAGCCCTGTTGTGCGGCCTTTTGCTGCCAGTTCACCGATTGTTGAATCAGTGACGGCTTGTTCTGCTGCCGCAGTTGCAGAGCCAGTGCATATTGTGCATACGCATTCCCGGCCCGTGCCGCCCGATCGAATAATTGCCGTGCCTTATGCGCATCAGCACTGACACCCCGGCCACTCTGATACAACAGACCCAGCTGGTACATGGCCTCCGTATCACCGGCATCAGCCTGCATTTGCAAACTTTGTAATTGTGGCTGCGACACGGTATTCCGGCTCAGGCGCTGCTGATACCACCCGGCAATCCCCCCGGTATTGGCAGCCGGATTTGCCCCGGCCTGCGAGGAGCTGCCACTCCAGGGTGGTGGTGCTTCATCCAGCACCGTCGTAATCACCGGTGTTTCAGCATAGCTCGTCGGGATGGAAACAGCGCAACAAACAGCCAACGGGAAGACGCTCAGGAAGCGACGATTTATTGTTATTGTCATGTCAGCTCCGGAAAGACATTTTTATGGAAAAATATATATAAAAACAACCAAACTCTGACTGAATCATTGCCTGCGACCAGTGAACTGCCGACCACTTAGCTGTGACTATTTACCGGCTCAATCGGTCCACCCAGAATGCTGTACCACCCGCGACCCCCACCGGTATTACCAGAAAATTCACCACCGGAATCAGCGTCATCAGTGATAACATACCACCAAAACCCAGCGCACACGCCCGGTGTTTTTTCAGCAGCGGCAACTCATCCTTAAAATACAACTCATGATTAGCCATCGGATAGTCCGCATAAGTAATCGCCAGCATCCAGGCTCCGTAAACCGCCCAAGCGAACGGCGCGACGACATTAATGACCGGGATCACCGTAATCAGCAACAGTAAAATCAGCCATTTAGCCGCATATAACAGCTTACTGAATTCGCTGCGAAAGGTACGTGCAACAATCCCCGGCAGTGATTGATAACCCTGAAAGTCAGGCACCGGTAGACCTTTCAGCCGTTTCTCCACCCGCTCAGCCAGAATTGAGTTAAACGGTGCTGCGATCAGATTGGCAATGATAGAAAATGTGTAGAACACTGCAAAAAAAATCAGCAGAAAGAATAAAGGCCATAATAACCATTCCAGCCAGGATAACCAGTCCGGTAACAGACGCTGCATCAGCCCACCGACCTGCGTGCTGGCAAACCATATCCCGGCGGAGAAAATAACTATATTGACCAGCAATGGTACGACCACAAATGGCCGGATACCTTTTTGGGTAATCAGCGACAATCCGCTAAATACATAACCCATTCCTTTTAACAATCCGCCAACCACCCTGCTTCCCCTGAAAATTCATTATCTTGATGTTGATACATTTAATAGTAGCACCCTGTTTCACAGTAATGAAACAGGGTGCAGTTTAATAATAAGACATTAAACCTTATTATCTGGCAAAACAGTTTTTAAACAAAATCTCATTCTTTGGTGAAGTTACCAATATACTTGACCGGCGATAGTTTTTACTATCAATATAGTTGGCAGACAATACATATTGCCCTTCTTTACCAAAGATCGTATCGACATGATTAGAGCGACTGAGATTAATCGGCATAACACGCTGTTTGCCCTGAATCATTGCTTTCGCCCGGGTTGGTAAACCCTGTACATTAAAGAAATAAATCACATCGATCGACTTACCACTTTGACAGGCATAGTGTACTTTTCCTGAAGTCACACCGGCTTCTTCATTTTTCACAGCAAAACAATTTTTAAATAAGATCCTGTTATCAGGAGAAGTCAGCAATATGCTGGATGACTTAAAATTATTAATATCGATGTAGTTAGCGGACAGTACATATTGCCCTTCTTCACCAAAGATCGTATCGACATGATTAGAGCGACTGAGATTAATCGGCATAACACGCTTTGCACCATTAATCACGGCCACTGCCCTGGTTGGCAAGCCCTGTTCGTTAAAGAGATAACTGACTTTAACAGAACGATTGCTCTGACAGGCATAATCCACCGAACCGACAGCAGCATACGCACTGTGGCTAAACAGTACTAATAATATTAAACCTAAAATGTTTTTCATAGAAATCACCTATTAAAATAAATGGTTAGAATTAAAAGTTAGCTTATGATAACTGATATTTCAGCCTAGTAAAATTAATTTTTTCACATCTTCATTATTTTATTTTATAGACAATAACCCGGTTTGAACATCCCCTATTTGAGGGAGGCACAAACCAACGAAAATATACTATATTTATAAATGAATAAATACCCGTTCAACAACCGGTTGTTTGTTCATCACTTCTCTAAGTCTAATCAATTTGTGAGGGATTGATGTCATGAAAATATTAACTATCGGAATAATACTTCTGTTGTCTGCACTGTCTAATACGGTGTTGGCACGCGATGTGCCTATTGCGAATCCAAAAGTCGGAGGTTATGCCCTAGATTACTGTCGCGAGTGGAATAAATACTGTGGCAAGCCAGCCGCAGATGCTTATTGTAAATCAAAAGGTTATATTAATGCGGTGGATTTCAGGGTGCAGCATAACAAGCCCCCGACTAAAGTTATCTGGGGCGGTGGAATATGTGTAGAAGGCTATTGTGACCGGATTTCACATGTGACCTGCACCACAGGTTCTGACACCTTCCACAATCCAAAGGTCGGGGGTTATGCTCTGGATTACTGCCGTGAATGGAGTAAAAACTGTGGTAAGCCAGCCGCAGATGCCTGGTGTAAAAGCAAGGGCTATGTCAACGCTTCCAGCTTCCATGTGAAGCACAACAGTCCAACGACCAAGGTGATTAACGGTGGAGGGCTGTGTGTGGAGAGCTACTGTGACCGGATTGATAAAGTGGTTTGTGAAAAATAAACAAAAGCCGACCCTGCCCGGAAGGACAGAGTCGGCGATTTAGAATGGCTTTTAATATCAGTCTATCGTGACCGTAATTTTCAGAGTACGGCTTTCCGTCTTCGGCAGATCACCGACATCCCATTGACCAGAAGCATTATCGTAACTCATGTTATTCGCAGTGGCATCATCGCTCTGATAAGTCACTCCCTCCGGTAGCAGATCGTTAACCACCACACCGGTTGCATCATTCGGACCATCGTTAGTCACCGTCAGCACATACACCACGGTATCGCCACGACGGGCACTGGTAACTGCACTGCCGGAAGTATCCTCAACCGCTTTTGTCAGCGAGACATCAACCAGGGCTTCAACCGTGACAGAGGCAATATCGTGATCATCTTCATCCGGCAGATTATCATTATCGGTGTCACTGTTGTCTGTTACATCATCTTCAACGTCCGTTTCATCATCCGGATTAGTATTCGGGGTAGAATCAACATCGGTCAGCGGATTACCGAAATTATCCACTCCACTGACCGCACTGATTTCCGCCGCATTAATGATTGAGCCGGGTGCGGCATCAGCAGCAACAGTGAAGGTAATATCCACCGTCTTGCTACTGTCGGCCACTGCCAGATCAAACGGTGCTTTCAGTGTTGCCGTTCCGTCAGTGTTATCGATCCAGTTCTCATCATCCAGGGTCAGACCTGCCGGGATATAATCAGTAATCACAATACCGGTCGCATCGACAGCACCCTGATTAATGACTTCCAGTGTGAAGGTGATCTTATCGCCCGCTTTCACAGTCACATTAGCGACATCAGTAACCGCAACATCATTAACGCTGGCAGGACGTTTGACTAGGGCGACATCCAGCACAGGCTGTTTGGTAAAGGTGACTGCGTAATCCTCCACCTCGCCATCAGACACGCCGTTTGTGCCATCATCCAGTACATCGGCCGCATTCGCAGCTGCCAGCTCGACATTACTTAAACGACAACGGGCGTAACTGCTGCTACCATCACCATTCTTATTATCGGTATAGGCAGACAGCGGTACATTCGGCATGTTCACCGAAATGGGAGCGTCTGTGCTATTGGCCGGAACGGTAGCGCTGCCGAACTCGTCGGTGTCAAATTGACCATTACCATTATAATCGACCCAACAAGCCAGAAAAGCATCAGCTGCCGTCGTATTGGTGGCGGTTGCTGTAAAGACGGGTGCCGTCTGGCCAGCCGTCAATGCCGGTATAACCACCCCATCCTCATCATCACCATCATCGGTCGCATTGTTATTGGTCAACGTCACATCTGTTTCATGATCAACGGCCGCGCCCAAACGCAACCAGGGCACGATTTCATGCCGAGCCCCTCCGGCTCCGGCCGTTGTCAGGTAGGAGTCCGGTGCATCACCAAAGTCATGAATGACCTCAATCGGCAAAGGTACACACGCTTCATCATCCTCCGCCGTATTCGCATTGACAGCCGCCAGTATATTATTACGGGTGACATTGCTGTCACCTCCGGGGTCTGTTTTATCGTTCGGCGTAGAATCTGTATCAGACTGGACGGTTGCGGTTATCTGAGCACAGTTATCTATCGCCCAGGCCCCGCTAGCCGCTGTCAACACGCTAACAGCACAGCAAGTCAGCAGCAAGGTTTTGAAAGAATTGGATTTATTCATTATTGAGTATGCCCCTGTTTGATTATATTATCGTTTTAAGTTTGCCCGGAATCAGTCCACAGTGACTGTGATGGTCAAAGTCACAGACTGCCCCGGTGTTAATGTACCGATGTCCCAAAACCCGCTCACCGGGTCATAACTGCCCTGAGAAGCAACTGGCAATATCACCGTATTCGGCGTTACACCCGCCGGTAAGACATCCGAGACCTGAACACCATCAGCGGTATTCGTCACACTGGTATTCGTGGTGGTCAGTATATAAACGATGGTATCACCTCGTCTGGCACTGGCAGCTGGTGTTGTACCATCTGCTGCAAAAACGGCCTTGGACAGTTCGATGTCTACATCTCCAGAGCAGGTTGCCGGAGCGGACACCACAACATTAGTTAAGGTACAGGCCGCATCATTAGCATCGGTCAGATTCAGACTAATATCGCCGCCACTGATCGGGAAGTTGCCGAATGGTCCCTCAACAGCACCATAGGTAAGACCTGAATGTACATCACCACCACTAATATTGTATTCGGAACCGGTGTCGGAACCCGTCAGCTTGATGGTATAGCTGAAAGTATCGTCCGAGGCATTCGCGCTGGTGCCCTTGTTATGGCAGCTGGTTACTATCACCGGTGTATTCAGCTTACATGCAGCCCCCGTAAAACCAAAGTCCAGCGTATGATTATTCTCACCCGCATGACCCACAGTGAAACTAACCTCAGCCGTACCGGCATTATCTGCCGCATCCGAATCACGTAAATCCGTTGCCGGGTGATTACTGCTGTCACCGCCGGCATTCTGCTGTGTCAGTTCATAGTCATTCAGCTCAGACTGTCCGGCTACAATCCGCACAACACACTCCTCGCCGAAATCCATGAATTCCGCATTACCACCCGCAACATTACTGAAATAGTACTCACCGTTTGCCGTGGTGGTCGTTGTCGCACTGTCCGTACCACAGATCAACGTCACATTGACATTGGCAATCCCCGGCTCGCCCGCATCCTGAATGCCGTCCTTATCGGTATCCAGCCACACACGGTTGCCGATTTCGACCGGCGCAGGCTTCATCAGCAGTTCGACATCGCCCAAACTATTTCCCTTACCCCAGTTCGGATAATCGTCTGGTTGTGCCTGATCAAAAATCAGATAGCCCTTCCCCCAGGAACCGTT
>PDWJ01004985.1_pt1 | contig 11249 bp, 11 predicted proteins | sample 1430881 | NCBI WGS metagenome assembly PDWJ01 (sample SAMN01162460, study PRJNA174530) | Oral metagenome, whole genome shotgun sequencing project. | biome: Marine environment; feature: Marine mammal; material: Swab sample of the gingival sulcus; isolation source: swab sample of gingival sulcus... | reverse complement strand
ACTGCGGGTCCTGGTGGGCGCCGTTGACGCCCTCCTCGGCGAACATAACGGCGATGTCCGGGCCGGCTACACCAGAGATATAGGAGTGATAATTGATCGGCCGACCGACTTCTTCTTCAATTAGGTCCAGCGCCTTGCGATGGGCGCGGACTTGTTTGCGCGAAATCGGCACGCCGCCAATACCCTGTGGTGTACCCTCGATTAAGCCGTCAAAGTGCGACTGACCAGCGGTGCGAATGACCATGATGTGGTCGGCGCCATGCCATGCGCTCATGCGCATCCGTCTAATGTCGTCTTCAAAGCGACCAGAGGCGATCTCAGTGGTAATCGTTTCAACCGGCTGCGGATCTAAATTGTCAAAATACTGGGAGGCCGGAATACCAATGCTCTTGTCGAGCGGCGCAGCACATTGCTGATAGGTAAATTTGCCCATCTTGAGATCTTTGATCTGCTCGCGCCAAATCCAACCGCGGCGCTTGGGACGATAGTCTTTTAAATCTTTTAGGATTTCTCTAATATCCATTTTGGTTTCTGCAACTAAAGACATTATTGACCTCCTTTGAATATGGCGACGGCATCATCCCAATATTCGCCGTTCATTAAAGCCAGACCGGCTTCGCGAATGCCGATGTTTTTTTCTTTGGCGACGCGATAGACAATATGGCCTACGCCTTTACCCATCAGTCCGCGGTCGATTGCACCCTCGACGATCGGCTTAACTTCCAAACTGGAAAAGCCCATGCGCAAGAGCACAGAGCGCTCAACTGACGGCGAGGTGTGCGTTTTGGCCAAATCGAGCATCGGATCGACGATTTGCTCGATTAATTGCCAAAAACGCGCTTTTAATTGCTCATCTGACAACTCGGCCAAATGTTTACGTCGTTCTTGGTAATCGTCGTTTCTAACTACTGCACCTTTCACCTGATACCTCCATCTCTATAAACTTTTCAACACGGACTCGACGTATTCGCGATTCGTATTCGTCTCGGCGACTAAATAGTCGATGTCCTCATCGCTGAGCTTATTTTTATCTGTATTTGCAATGGCGTTTTTAATACATGACTTGCGCAACTTATTTAAGTCGAAATCGCGCGCCTTAATTAATGACGGGTGCTCCGGCATGACGATTGACTTGCCCGGCACTTCGTCGTCGGGGTCGCCAAAGCGCAAATCGATGCCATTTTGGCGTGCAAAGCTGAGCTGGGGCTGAATGCCTTTACCGGCGCCTGTGTACTCAGTTTCCTGTACGACGATGATTTGATCTTGATCCATTTCAGTCGCCAAGGCCAGTGCGGCAACCAGCGACGTGTTGCCGGCCGGGCCGCGCTCGATGCCCTCTAATTGGGCCAGTGCTTCGGTCATATAAAAGACTTCTCCCTGTTTGACCGTGACATAGCGATCCATATAGCGCAGCGGGCGACCAGCGGAACGCGGTACGTCAGAGCGGTCTGGCAAAGTCGTAAACGGAATGCCAAAACCAGTGTGACCGGTCGTAAACGACTTGCGGTTGAAATCGTTGTCACTGGCCATGTGTAACCCCGACAAATCGACGCTAGCGGCGACTACTTTGGTGTTTTTAGCGCCGGCTTTAATGATGCCGCGCGCCGTACCGGTTAAATTGCCACCGCCGGCATTGGTGCAGACGACGACGTCGGGATCGCGCCCTTCGCGTTGCCGCACTTGCTCTACTAATTCATAGCCGAGCGTTTCGACGCCGGCGATGCCGAATGGCGTATAGAGCGAGGCGTTGAAGTAACCAGTTTCTTCCAAAAGTTGTAAGAACGTATAGAACAGTTCCGGTCCAACCGTCAGTTGAACGACTTCAGCGCCGAGCGCTTCGCATTTTCTGGCCTTTTCAATAATTTCCGGTTGGCCGACGACGTTGGAGTCAAAACACTCTTGAACGATAATGCACTTTAGACCGTACATTGCCGCCTGCGAGGCAACCGCGGCGCCGTAGTTGCCACTGGTCGCGGCAATGACGCCCTTATAGCCGTTTTTATAGGCGTGATAAACCGACGTTGCGGCGCGACGGGCCTTGTAGCTGCCCGACGGGTTAGAGGCTTCGTCTTTGACGAAAATGCGCGCGCCCTTGCCAGGTGCGGCGATTTTGCGCGCCAGCGCCGTAATGTTTTTCAATTCTAACAACGGCGTATTGCCGATGCCGACAGCGCGTTGAATGCGCTGGATTTCTTCTAGCGTATAGCCCGTCTCGCACATCATGCCCTCGTAGTCAAAGGCGATTGAAGCGCGTTCAAACTGGGCGTAATCGACGCCGACTGCGGCCTGCATAATTTCATTGCGACGACCCATGACGGCTTGATAACTCATATCTTTCATTGGTCACCTCCAAATAAAATCTGCTTCAGCTGCAAGCCAATCTTAAAGATTTCCGGAACGTGATCGCCAAACGAATGGCGATAAGACGGATTTTCTTCGACTAGGGTTCCGGTCACGATGCGACCGGTAATCGTCTTGACCGTAGCCTGCTCGTTGAGGTTGGCGTCTTCGGTTAAAAAGCCGCGCACCCACATTGCCAACGGCACCTTTTTGGTGTCGTCGGGCACTTGTGGCGCGCGCTTGTCGGGCGTCAAAATAATATTGTGAATATTGACATAATCACCTTTTTTAGCCATGTCGTCTCCTTTACTAATACTAAGTCACTATTAGTCTAAGTTTTCGATTCTCTCGCGCATGTCGCCCATAATGGCACGCGGTACCGGCAAGTCTAACATCGTCTTCAAACCAGGGCTGGCGTTGATGACTTGCGGGATCATGTTGACGCACATTGCAATCGTGCCCAAGCCCCCTTCAGTTTCCGGCTTAATTGCCATGTTGATTTCCGGTGTACCCTTCAGCGTAATGTAGTCGCCGGTGTGAACGCCAACTTGCTCCGGCTCGATTTGTTGCGGGTGGTACATGTCGATTAACAACTCGCCATCGACAAAGCCTTGACCGGTCATATTGACGCCGGCGACGTTGCCAGCGGCCGCAAAGCCGTGTGGCGACTTGCGATTGACATCGGTGACGATCGGTGCCATTTGCGTTTCAATTTTATCGACTTTCCAGCCGAGTGCGTCGCCGATCATCGTAATTGATTCGGCAAAGCCGACATGGCCAGACAAAGAGCCATTGGCGACGCCATTGTTGAATTCGTCAACCGTGATGCCAACGCCTTGTTCTTCCATAACGGTGTGACCGAATGGTGACAACGAGTTAATGCGCTCGGCTTTGGCGCTGTCGACATGTGTCATGGCGCCACTCAAGACGACGACCAGCAAGTCCATAATCAAGCCGGGGTTGATGCCCGTGCCGAGAATGCTGACGCCATTGGCCTTGGCGATTTCGTCTAACTGTTTGGCCAATTCAGGGTTTTGAGCTTGCGGATAGGCCATTTCTTCAGCAGTTGAAATGACGTTAAGTCCCTGCTCTAAACAATATTTCAAACGCGGAAAAGCTTCTTTAGTAAACGAATCTGTCGCCGTTAAAACGACGTCACAGCAGCCCTTAGTAAATACTTTTTCAACTTCTTTTGTAAAGTATACTTCCGGCCTGTCACCGCGCTCAACGCCCAAGTAGTCGTACATTTCTTTGCCGACGCGTTTCGGGTTGCGGTCACAAATGGCGACGATTTCAACGCCTTTCTTTTCGACTAACATTTTAGCCATACCACTGCCCATTGCACCAAAACCCCAAATGCCAACTCTTACATTTCGTTTCATAAATCTAACCTCCTGTTTTTTTGTCATTGGACTGGACATTTCCAGTTATATCTATTATATAAGCAAATAACGTGCCAAAAAAATATAACGCATAACGGCCAATACTGCCCTTATGCGTCATCTTTTACGCTATTCATGCAAAATATTTTGCGATTAAGCAAATTTTTTTGCGTTTTCCTTGCGTCTATGTGGTCAAATTATACTTTTTTAGCTTGTATTGTAAATTCTGTCGAGAAATGCCCAGCGCCGCTGCAATCTTCGTAATATTGCCATTGTAAAGCATCAGCCGTTCGACGATTAACTGCTTTTCGATTAGCGCCAACTCGCGGTTTAAATCGATTTGTTCAGCACTTGCCGCCTGTACTTGCCTACTGCGTCGACTGACAGTTTCACGACTGGATATAATTTCTTGCCAATGCGGCGGTAGGTGCTCGCGCATGATGATGTGTTCATCTCGCACCATATTGAGCGCCGATTCTAAAAAATTGAGTAATTCGCGAATGTTGCCGCGCCATTCATAGCTGTACAGATAGGGTGTAATTTCCTCGTCGATATACCAGACGTCTTTACCCAATTTATTGTTCAGTTCGTATAAAAAATGGCTGATCAGTAAATCGATGTCGTCCGGTCGCTCGCGCAAGCTCGGTATGTTAATCGTCATCACGTTGATCCGGTAGTACAAATCGTTGCGCAGTTCGCCGCGCGATAGCAGTTTAACCGGCTTTTCGTTGGTTGCGGCGATGATGCGCACGTCGACGGCGACGTCTTTTAAGCCGCCGATGCGCCTGATGTAGGCCTCCTGTAAAACCCGTAACAGCTTGGATTGCAAATTGAGCGACATCGAATTGAGCTCATCTAAAAACAACGTGCCGCCGTCGGCCTGTTCAAATAGACCCGGTCGGTCGACCGCGCCAGTAAAGCTGCCGCGCGTCGTGCCAAACAGGGTCGCCTCCAGCAGCGTTTCCGGCAAGGCCGCACAGTTGACGGCGATAAAGGGCTTTTTAGCGCGCGCACTCTCGTAGTGAATACTCTGTGCAAACAACTCTTTGCCGGTGCCGGTTTCGCCGTAAATCAAGACATTTGAACTGCTTTGCGAAGCCTGAAAAGCCTGTTTAACGGCTTGCAAATACTTGGGGTGCTCGCCGATTAACATGTCAAACGAGTAGTGTTTAGTCACCTTGTTGCGCCGCTTGGGCTTAATTAATTGTTGGCGCAACTTGATGACTTCCTCCGACAAATTGCTGACGTCGGTGACATTGCTGGCGATCTCCAAGGCGCCTACCAACAGCTCGCCATCGCGCAACGGCAGCGTCGTATTGACCGTGACGATCGGTTTGCCGGCCAAATTGAGGTATTTTTGGCTAGAGCGATGAATCGGTTGGCCGGTCTTAAGCACCGTCAGTAAGGTCGAATTGTCGTCCTGCCAGCCGCCGTAGGCCTCCAAAATGTGCTTTCCAATCACCTGATTGGCCGACATACCCTCAATTTTTTCCATCGCCTTATTGTAGATGACCGTTTTACCATCGGCGGCGACGACGTGGATGCCGGCATCGATGTTGGCCAACGTCGCCTGTAACACGACGTTGAAAAAGTTATTTTTCAAGCGAGCCCCCCATCGCCTTCTGCCATTTGGCTTCAAAAAGCGCCCGCGCCGTAGCCGACGAATCGGCGCCGCTGGCATTTTTTACCGGCGCAAACTCATCGGCCCGCTCGACTTCTAACACCGCCATGCCGCTAAAGGCCGGAAATATATCAAAGATAAACAGTTCAAATTTATAACCATTTGGCTCAGTTGGCGTTACCTGTTGGCCAGCGCTATTCAGATAGGGAATTTTTTTGGTCGCTAAGTGGTAGTGTAGCGGCTGCGCTAAATAGTCGCGCAGCGCCGCCAAATTGAGGCAATAGCTGCCGATGTTGCCGCCGCGCAAGCGCAGCCGACCGCTCTGATCGCGCGCCGTTAATTGCGCTTCGCTCAATTCGGAATACTCCACAATCGTCGGTTTGCCGGCGACTATACAGGGAATGCCGACCTTTTCAGCCGCTGACGTCTTGGCGACGACTTTGGCCGCACAGGGCTGCTGGGCGGCAATCGTATAGCCGATAAACAGCGGATCGGCAATATTGACGATGGCATTGTCGACGTTGAATACAAACAGCCATTCGTAACCGTCAGCTATTAGCCGATCGACCAAGCCGTTGTCGGCCAACGCCTTAAAGCAGCCGCCATTGCCGTCGGGGCTGCGGCTGATCGTCGCCCTGTCCTGAATGATTACTTTTCCAGTGAAGTCGACCGCCTCGATCATGCCCTGCTGAAAAAAGTGAATGGCCGAGCGAGCATAGCCAAAGTAGTCGTTTTTTTCAAAAAATGCCAGCGTTGCCGCATGGTTGATTTGGCTAGTCATAATCAGCCAGTCGATTGTCTGACCACAGGCTTCCGAGCGGGCCTTTAGCGACTTGGCGTGCAGCTCAAACAGCGAGCGCCCGGCTGCTACGCCAATGTCGTAGGTGCCCTTTGGTCCAGCGTGACCGAGCCGAGTCCCCTGTCCGCCCGCCAGCAGCAATGCCGCCACCTTTTTTTGGCGCAGAGCGCTGCGGCCGATTTCAATATAGCGAGCCGCTTCAGCGGCCGTCGGCTGATGTGGTTCGATCGGCATCAGCTGTTCTGTCGCCTGTACCACCGCCGTCTGCGCCGTCAAATGATTGTACAAACGTTCGATTTTGGCAAAGTCTATTTGTTCGATTTGGCGCTGAAAATCGGCTTTAGCTGCGCCCTCTAAGGTCGCCAGATGCGCATATAGATGCGCTTGATTGTCGTTTTTTAGTTGCTTTTTCATCGTCACCTCGCTTTGTCTTTTTACCATTTTATCATATTAACAACTAAAATAACAGCCTTGCGCAAAATTTTTTGCTGCTGACTATATTCTTAAAAAAGCATTAAATATTTATCAAAATACACTGATTTTAGACACAAAACGGCTAAATTGCGTTATGATGGTATCAGCAAATAGCCGCAAAGGAGGCACTATGATACGCATATTCATCAATATGATTTTATCGCTCAATACGGTCGGCATCGTAATCGTCTTAGCTATTTTGGCAATTTTAGTCGTGGCCTTTGCCGTCAACATTGCGCTAATCACGACTTATAAAAAATTGGAAGATGATTTACAAGACGAAACGCACCGCGAAAATCGACTATTTGACGATTTTATGTTAAACGACATCGTCAGCGACTACATCGAGGCTTCGGCCAAACACTACGGTGAAATCAACACGCAGGCGATTATCGAAAAGCGCATGGGCATGCAAATGAAGGCCTCGGCGCTGGGCGAACGCTTTGTTAAAACATCGGTCAGCTTAATGATCATACTCGGCCTCGTCGGCACTTTTTTCGGCTTGACCATTTCAATTTCCAAGCTGGTGACGCTGCTCGGCCAAGACGTCGAACAGGCCTTGTCGATCAACGCCTCGATTACCGACAGTTTAATCAACGCCCTGTCCGGTATGTCGGTGGCCTTTGTGACATCGCTGTTCGGCATCTCGGCTTCAATCATTATGACGTTGTTCAATCTGTTCTTCAACGCGCCGGATCGCCGCATTAGCTTGATGGCACAAATTGAAGAATACCTCGACAATCGCCTGTTCAAGGAAGTGCGCGAGGACTACGCCAAATACAACACCATTCAAACTGGCGACGGCAGCGCAATTCAAAACGTCAGCGGCATCGATGCACAATCGCTTAAAGTGCTGACCAACGCACTGGTCAATCGCCTCTACGGCGTGACTGGCGAATTGGCCAACAGCGCCGAAAGCATCAACCAATCGGTGCGCAGCTTCGAAAACGCCTTACAGGTATTTAGCGAAAGCGCGCGCGATTTTAAAGAGTTCAACCACCACTTAAAAGACAATATTCAGCGCATGAGTTTAACGTTTAGCGATTTTACCCAAGAGATGAATCACAACGTTCAACAAATTGCCGACAGTCAGCGTCCGACCGCGCCAAGCCAACGCCCCGACGATGTACAATAGCGGGAGGTCATCATGAAGACGAGAAAACGCTATCATAGCGAAGCCATTACTTCTGATACTTTTTGGCCCTCTTTTACCGATTTAATTTCGACTTTTGTGCTGATTTTATTTACGCTGGTATTGCTGGCCTTTATCCAAAACATCGTCACCGGCAACAATTTAGACTACGCCCGCAAACAGTTGATGGATACCGAGAAAAAACTGGAATCGTCCAAAGCCGAAATCAGCCAAGCCGAAAACCAGCTGCGCCTGATTCAAGACGAATTGGCCGACACTAAGGCCGAGATCGAACAGGGCGAAATCGCCCTTAAACTGTCACAGGAACAAATCGATGAACAGAGTAAAATCATCGCCGAGAGCAATCGCGAATTGGGCAATCTGCGCTCCCGCTTACAGGGCGTCGCCCTACTGCGCGTCGACGTCTTAAAGAGCGTTAAACGCAGCGTCGAACAAAGTCTTGGCGCCACCAATATCAATGGTGAACCGACCGTTAGCATCAGCGAATCGGGCAATATCGTCATCAACGAGGAATTGCTATTCGATTTTAACTCGGCCAAAATCAAACCGGACGGCGAACAGCTACTCGTGAAATTATCCGATGCCTTTAACAATGTCTTGGCCAATTACGAAGTGCGCAAAAATATTGAAAGCATCGTCATTCAAGGACATGCCGACTCGCGCGGCGACGAGGACACCAACCGCAAATTGTCGGCCGAACGATCCGGCGCCGTCGTCAACTTCATGTTTAATTCCAACCCGATGATGGCGCAAAAATACGGCGAGTACTTCGCATCGTCAGCCTATTCCGAATTTCGCCCCGTCGCACTGGGCACTTCAGAAGAAGCCTATGCCAAGAATCGCCGCATCGAGATTTCAATCGTCCTAAAGGACTCTGAGGTCCAAAAGGTAATCGACGAATACTTAGAAGATACCAAACAATTACTGGAAGAAAGCAATAATTAAGAACGCGACAGCAAGATGGGGCCGTTGGGAAACGCCTAAATTCGTTTCCTAACGGCCCCATTTTATATGCCAGTCTCAAACTCTAACAGCTACTCGGCGCAACTACTCCTGCCAGTTGTGATAAATATTCTGCACGTCGTCATCGTCTTCAAACAAATCGATCATCTTATTCATATTCTTGATGTCGGCTTCGTCTTGCAGCGACGTCATCGTCTGCGGCAAATAGCGCAATTCAGCCATTGAAAAGGTATAGTTTTCGGCGATTAAAGCCGCTTTAAGCGCTGCAAAATCTTCAACTTCGGCATAGATTTCATAGTGATCGGCTTCGACGACAAAGTCCTCTGCACCGGATTCAATCACTGTCATTTCGAGGTCTTCTTCGCAAATGGCGTCAGTTTTATCGATTACTAAAACGCCCTTGCGATCGAACATAAAACTGACGCAGCCATTGGTGCCCAAGTTGCCATTGCCCTTGGTAAAGTAACTGCGCACATTGGCCGCCGTGCGATTGGTATTGTCGGTCAAACACTCCACCAAAACGGCAATGCCGCCCGGTCCATAGCCCTCATAAGTCAATTCGCTGTAAACGGCGCCATCGTCTTCGCCAATACCCTTCTTGATGGCGCGATCGATGTTATCGTTCGGCATATTGGCCGCTTTGGCCTTATCGATGGCCGTTGCCAAAGCCGCATTATAAGTCGGATCGCCACCGCCCTCGCGCGCCGCCACCGTAATATAGCGCGCCAGCTCAGTGAAAATTTTCGCTTTTTTGGCATCTTGTTTGCCCTTGCGATTGATAATAGTTCCTATTCTACCCATGTATACTCCTCGTCATCACTCTACTAATTTACAATGCTTGCCTTGTTGATAGCCGTCGTCAAATGCGCGCAACATCGCTGCGCGATCGTTTTCTATCCGCTTGACGGCGAAGTCGTCGCCGGGATAAATTACCGTAACGCGCGGGTCATCTGCCAAACTGTAAATCTTGGCCAGCGTCGCATTGTATTTAGTATGACGCACCTTGATCAATTCGGCAATTTTTGGATAGCGGCGCAAGAACAATTTAATCAACGGCAAAAACTTTTCAGGCTGTTTTTGATAACCCCTTTTTTGGGTCAATACAAAAGTGACGTGATCGTAATCCTCTGCCAAAATTTGGTCGCATAATAGCGGTATACCGGCGCCGCCATCGAGATAATACTGCCCTTTGTACAATACCGGCGGCGCCATCAACGGCAAACTGGTCGCCGCGATTAACACTTTAGTAAAATCTTCGATTGGTTCAGTCAAATCGAAAATTGCAGTTTCGCCGCTTTGACAGTTGGTCAAAACGGTCTTTAATTTCGTCTTGCTATTGAAAAAAGTCTCGTAGTCAAACGGGTCGACCCGCTGTGGAATTTCTCGAAAAATATAATCGATATTAAAATACGAGCCCGATTTAAACAAGTGCTTTAGGCCCTTGTAATTGGGATCGTCAATGTATTCAGTAAAGACGCGAATATTGCGCCCCGCTTGCTCGCTAATAAAGCTGGTCGCCGCTGTGGCGCCAGCCGAAATACCATAAATGGCATCAAAAGTTATCCCGCGTTCCATAAAGGCTTCCAGCACGCCGGCCGAAAAGATGCAGCGCATGCCCCCGCCCTCTAAGAACATTGCATGTTTAGCCATATTCCTCCTACTACCAATCCGTGTTGTCAAACTCCTCGCCATCGATGTGGCGAATATCTTCTTCGCGCAGTACGCGCGGCCGATTGGGGATGATAATCACCGCTAAAATATAAGGCAATATCCCAATCCCGCCCGAAAAAAACAGCAGCAAAACGACGACGCGAAGTATTGTCGGGTCGATGCCGAGCGCCTCAGCCAATCCGCCGCAGACGCCGGCAATCACTCGATTTGTATTTGAACGATAAATCTTTGACATGTCTTCCTCCGTTAAATCAGCACATTGTTCATAATTATTATAAACAATTTACGCCGCAGCTGCCGCTATTTAATAGTGATTTAATCATCTATTAATCTTCAAAGGAAAAGACATAAGGCACATTGCGATATAGGTAATCGTAATTTAAGCCGTAACCGACAATAAATTTGTCGGGAATTTCAAAGCCGATGTAATCGGGTACGATTTCAACTTGCCGGCGCGATGGCTTATCCAACAAGACGCACGATTTGAGCGAACGCACGCCCTTGCCTTGCAAATGTGCCAAAACGCCCTTTAAGGTGACGCCGGAGTCGGCGATGTCATCGACTACCAAGACGTCGTATTCGGAAATATCATCGACGATGTCATTGACAATTCTAACCTGTCCCGAACTGACGTGCCCGTGACCATAGCTCGATGTCGTCATAAATTCAATCCGCAACTGCGCGTCGATTGCCCGCACTAAATCAGCCGTGAAGATAAAACTGCCTTTCAGCAACGACACGACCAACAACTTTTTACCAGCGTAGTCTTCGGCGATTGTTTTCCCCAATGTGACGACCCGTTCGGCAATTTGTTGCTGACTCAATAGCACGACCTGTCGCTTGTTC
>PDWJ01009326.1_pt1 | contig 11250 bp, 8 predicted proteins | sample 1430881 | NCBI WGS metagenome assembly PDWJ01 (sample SAMN01162460, study PRJNA174530) | Oral metagenome, whole genome shotgun sequencing project. | biome: Marine environment; feature: Marine mammal; material: Swab sample of the gingival sulcus; isolation source: swab sample of gingival sulcus... | reverse complement strand
GCAAATCAGAACCGCTCATTCCACTTTGGTCTGACTCCAAGAAAATCTATATCCCGCTTATTACCTAATCACTACCTTGATATGAGGACATGGAAAGCAATTCGACACTGGCCAAAAACCCCTTTTTTATTAACTACAAACACCACTGAAACACTTAAAAAAATAATCAAAATTATCCAAAGCTGCATTAAAGCGACCACCAAAAAACATCGCCCCTACTTATCATTAACAGCTGGCAGGGATTCACGAACACTACTGGCATGCGCTAAGCCCTTCATAGAAGAGATAGATTGTTTTACCTGGGAAATTCCTGACAAAATGGCACAAGAAGATGTCGATACCGCTCGGGAATTAGCCCATCAAAACAATTTTCGCCATTTTACTATTCCGTATAATGAATCATCCAGACATGAGAAGCTTCTGTGGCTGTATCGCACAGGCCTTTCTGTTGGGGAACTAAGAGGCATGAAGATTGTTCCATCAGCAAATATGCTAGATAGTAGTCGTCCTCATCTCATCAGCCTTAATGCTGAGATAGGGCGTGCACATCTCAATAAAATCCACTATAAAAAATTTGAGCAACTCAACCCTGAAATTATTGCAAGACGTGTAGGGCAACTGCTTTCTGATGAGTTTATTAGTGCCGCCGAGTGGTGGTTAGCTTCACTGAAAGATTATCCGATCGACAATATTTTAGACCTTGCTTTTATAGAACAACGTCTGGGATGCTGGGTTGGTGTTGCTGGATATGGACACGCTGAATCTGCATTCAGAACCCCCCCCTTCTCAAGCAGGCGGCTCTACCAACTAATCTTATCTCTACCACTCAACTACAGACAGCAGGACAAAATGCCGGAGGATATTATTAGCATGATGTGGAAAGAATTATTAGAAATCAAGTTCAGTGGAAAATAAAATCAGAGAAAAAGAAAAGCCGACTAACGTCGGCTTTTCAGACTAGTGCCTAAACACTATATTTTAGTTACGAGTGTTATTGATAATCTGACCAAAGGCCGTGCTAGGATTGCCAAAATCACGCTTCCAGAAACCAAAGCCAGTATTAGCTACAGCTTGAGATAAAGTACTACCATCCTGAGCGGAAAACGTCATATTAAACCAACCAAACTGTTGAGCCAAAGAGGAAGTATCTACTTCAGCAGTCGCACCAGCAGGTTTAGTTACACCACCGCCAAAACTAAATACCTGTGTTTCATTACAGATCCGGGTAGCAATCGACGCAGCAATAGGCCCCGAAGCACTTGTACCCGGTGTCGTATTGGCTTCTTCACGATCCACCAATCTACGAGAGTAATTCACACAACCATCAACGTCACCGAAGAGAGGATTACCTGGGCGAAGCGCGGAATCGGTATCATCCCAATCACAACCGCCCGCCAAAGGACAAGCAGCATTTGCGTCACCGCCGGCAAATACATCAGCGGAGTCAGCACCAATATCAGCACTACTCATCGGGTTTCTGTCATTATAGATGTGCTTTAACGGCAAGGTGAAAACCATTTCAGATGCCACACCGTTTGCTTTATTAGCTGACCATTCGTTCTGAACATTTGGAGCATTGTTATTATTAGCAATAGCATCCTCAATCTGATTAAACCTAGCAGGGTTAGTAGCAACGTACTTCGTTCCATCAACACCATTCAGGTTACCGATATTAGGAACGAAATAGTGTTGCGGGTACTGACCACAAAGCAGGTGACCCACATTACCATAATTGTAAGCCCCCGCAGCGGGAGGGTTCGCATCCACATCTACACCTGCACCTTCATAGCAGGGATTAAAGACACCATTAACCTTATTAGGAACAACACCATCATCGGCCAGCACAGTCGGACGACCGCCACCCGCGTAACCACCCTTGGTATTCAAAAGACTATAGTGACCATTTAAGAAATCACCAATCCTAGTAGGCCCGACAACAGGGGCAAGACGAGCAACAGAATCCTGTAGATTGCCAATATTCGCTGATGTAAACAAGTTATCGACTGCAGCACAATTTGCCGGAGAACCACTTGAATCGTGCAGCGCACCTTGCACAAGCGTACCCGCAGCATTTTTAACCGACGCCGCCCCACTAAAAGGCGCCATTCGGCCAATAGCTTCAGCGTTGTTTATAGTGGCCATAGTAATAACTTCGATATGACCAGTGTGAGAAGTTGACAGATTACCTCCACTGAAGGCTATCTCTGCTTTTTTACCGCCGACGTTCGGAGAAGTACAAGAATTATCCGTCTTCACAAACACTGGCCCACTCTCACCTTGCTTTATGTAACCAGAAAAAACATCACGAGGGGACAACACAACAGTAAAATCGAGTACATCTTCAGAATTTTGATACTCACGTAAACGAACCTTCGCAACCACGGTATGGACTGAAGAAGTATTGACCAGATGAACTAAAGTCGAAAAGTCATTTTTTGTCGTGTAATAAGGGTACAACAGGGTGTGACCAATTCCCTCCGGGTTATTGGCAATAGCAGCAGCTACAGGCGTTGTACCTACCATTGAAAGCCCAGCTGCGAATACAGCAGCCGCTACGGCTTGAGTTACGCGCGATTTACGCATTATTGTCATTTCCTTCTACTCCTAAAAATAAAGGGTTTATTCACTTGTCTTCGCAACTTTGGATTGGTTTTTCATTATGTATACCACCCATGTCACTCTTGATTTAACACCGAATAAGGGGAGACGGGCGCTTTCTTATCATGCCACCACTCACCGTTCTCGAAAAACCACTCTTCGTCATGGAAGTCAGTGTTTTCCAACACCATATCCCAATCTGTTTTGAATGTAAAACTCAGTCGGTATGATACCACCGCCTTCGTCTTAGTTTCAATGTTAATTTTATCAACCTTCACCGAGTTCCACACAAGATCAGGGTGATAAGAATTCACATAGCCAGGCAAGTCCACAGAATCCCGATAAGCCTGGCTTTCCAGACCGTACGCAGTCTCAAAATCCCTGTCAATCAAGGCTTGCCAACGTTTCTGAAACCGCTGTTCTACAAGATCACTCAGCTCCGAAACAGATGTTCCCTCCGAATTACCTGATGACTTATCCTCACCGCTAACAACACCAACGGTGGTGAAAAAAGCAAGAAAAAACATGCTAACAAGAATTTTTTTCATAAGCCTCAGCACTATTTCATGTTTCTCTAAAGCCCCAATACTAACAATTTCCAAGGTAGCTGTAAAATACAAAAATCGTGACCAGCTTTCGCATTTCAGGTAACAACTAACACCCAAATACAGCAACCAAGAGAACAGTCAGGGACGAACTTTAGCACATTAAATTTACGATCTCTAGTAATTTGTCGCTAAAAAACACGTTTCATGTATCATTTCAACAACAACGCAAAAAACAAACAGACGACAGCTAAAAATCTACTTACCGTACACATCAACAAACTACCCCATTTTTCTCAACAACGAACCCAATACACTGATCATACATGTTTGAAATTCATCTATATGGTGGACAGATCGCTCACCAACTTCAAATTCATCACTGACTACCTGTACTTCGTGTCCTCGTTCTACGAATTGGTTCATATAATAAATGACAGCCTCAAACTTCATCTGAATCAAGTCCGCTTCTTCTTGTGTCAATTATGTAGTCAACAGTCAGGTTCTTATTGGCATAGATCAAAGAATCACTCGCCTGAGCAGATTGCCTTGCATTATCCAGATGCCTATTGAGCACCCTCATAAAATCAAGCTCAAACAAAGTCAAAGAGCGGTTTATTACTTCTTGCCCCTCACCTAGTGGTTGATAACAGACCTCATCAACATTCGGTAGCAGTTGCAAAAAATCTCTCCACAACTCCCCCTGACAAGATCATAGTTCCTTATGGTATAGTTCTCTTTTTCAAAGCAGCCAGCTATCCTTTTTAGAAGCCCCGTGAATGGCACCTTGTACTCATTCTGCAAATAATAGTAAAAGCTCTCGGTGTACCGGTGACGTTTTACTCGCTGAGAATAATTAGAATAAGCATGCCCTGCCACAGAACGCACATAGCAAATCAGATACAGCTCGTAGCCGACCTCCTCCACATCACGCTTAAATTCTTCCATAATCATGGGATCAAAATTTGCCAGAAATTCGGATGAGAAAATCACAACAGAATGTTCTATATTTTTCAGGAACTCAGCAAACTCTTCCCTGAAGCCGGTAACATCAATAGCAAGGCATGACTGTAGGTACGAGGATCCCGTTTTTCCAAAGCCAATATGTAAAATTAACCTTTTCACAAAACTAATGCCCCGCTCTTACATACTTCATATGCCACAACTCTGCTTCCTCTAAAAATTGCTCATTTACTACCAGCCCTTTTTCAGGCCTGATGGCTTCTACAATCCAAACCGTAGGATACCCACTCTCCACTCTCCACCCCCCATGTTGCTCAATCCCCTGAAGCACTGGGTCATCACTCTCGCCATATTCACGGAAAACAATCCTCCTGAAGCCCAATGCCTGAAGAAGATCAGCCAACATGGCCTTGGAGTATAAAAATTTATGTCCCCAGCCATGGAAAGCTCGATTAATTAACCAGGTTTGCTGCAAGCGGTTTTTCTCACCTTCCTCATCAAAAGTAAAACGAGTCTTCAACACCCACTCCAATGAAGGCGTAGACAAACGAAGCTTTCCTCCGACACAGAGTGCATGACTGGCATGACGTAAAAACTGAATCCCCTCTTCCAGTGACAGATGCTCAAGAAAGTGCTCCCCATATATGTAATGCAATTCATTTACCCATGGCCAAGGGCAAGTTACATCCATCACCTGGTCAATACCCTTGAAATCCCGCAGATCAACATTCCACCATTCAGGCAAAAGATTATGAGGCCCACAGCCAACATGAACCTTTGTTATGACACTCAAGATTTCACCCCCCCCACCCCTCTCCAAAAATCTCTACTGTCCGAGTATAACGGGCGAAGATGAATATTCGCAGAAACATTCACTCTCCAACCAGGCTCTGGAACAGTTATATGAGAGAAGCGCACTGGATCGACCAGCAGTTCAAAACGATCCAGATCAACCCCAACTGAATCCAACAAGGCACTATGAAAATCTAGTTTTTTCATCTCTCGTAAACGTCCGAAAATAAATGGCGCAACAAAAATCCTATCGAACTGGTCAAACTGAACCCTAAGCCACAGTCTCGAAAAAAATTCAGTTATAAAGTGACCATAATGCCCCATCCAATTTTCCAAGAATAAACTTCTCCCTTCAACAACGGGTGCTGACAAAATATCTGCCGGCAAAGGAAGACCAAGCTCCGCAGGACTAATATCTTTAACAACACAGCCTCCTGACTGGGATCTGCCAGCAAAATCAACCTTATTACCCGCTCCATCATACAAACCACCATCCATAAACCGCTGCCTAACACCAAACATTTTTGGTGCTCTCGGAGTAGGCATCACGCCCTCCCCTCTGTAAATGCGATAAGCGGTACTGAACACGTCACTTCCAGAAAAAACACCCAGGCTTTCTCGCACCAGATAGCTACCCACATCCTTCAAAGTACGCACGCCACGCATCAACAGATCTCTCCGACTTCTCGACAAATCATGCGAAGCATTTGCTGTGCACGTGCATCAAAGCTATGAGTTCGATGTACATCTAGTGCAACCTTAAAACGGTTTTGCCTATCCAAAAGCGTCTCTCGCTTAGCCTTGTCAATCACCTCACTTAGACTGTACCCACCACCGTATATCAGAACATGTTCATGGATATCCTCTGGAAGCCCTGATATCTGATCTGAAACAACGGGCACACCACAGGCAAGCACATCAAAAATACGATTCGACACGAAGCCCTTATCGCGCATATCTGGCCAGTGATCATTTAAAACTACGGAGGCATTTTTATAGTAATGGCCCAACTCGTTATTTGAAATATTGTCACCCTTAATGAACTCAGGGCCAATAAACTGCTGCCAACGCGTACCATAAACAGAAAGCTTACACTCTGCCTCAATAGCCAATTTTACAACTTCTCTATACTGGTTACGCGAGTTACCAACGAACAACACATCAGATTCAAACTCAGGATCACGCTCATCAGGATAAAATAAAGATGGATCAGTACATTGAAGCAAACAAGAAATCTTGTCTCCAAATTGCTTCTGAAGATGCTTCGCATAACTTTCTGATGCAACGAAGACATGATCATACTTAGCAAGCTCGTCAGCCTCCACTTTATCAGGATGACTAATCATCCACATAAGATTTAACTGCTCAGGCCTAGGCTCAAAAACAGACAACCCCCTCAACACTAAATTAACCTCGCCAGCCACACCAGAGCCATTACTCCACTCATTCAAAAAGTCAATCCGGAACGAGTGACCCGCTCTTCGTAATGCAAGACCTAAAGAGTGAGCAAAATGGTAGTCACCCCATTCATTTTTAACCCCAGTACACGGACAAGGAACTTTAATAGCAAAAGTTAAAGCATTGATAGAATTTCTGCCCTCAGACACCCTGCTCAATACAGGCTGGTAACCTGTAATTTTATGACCGTCGGTACGCCATCCTCTAATCTTGTACCCATCGCCCTGAAAGTAGTTATCGGCATCAGGAACAATTTTCTCTGACCAGCGTCGATTAAAAAGCAGACGATTCTGTGTGATAAACTTCCCTCGACTAGGCGTCCTGCTTTCATGGTGAACAACAACTGAATCAGACTCATACCAGCAAGACTTACCTCGCTCGGCAAGACGCAAACAGAAATCAACATCCTCCTGCCCATTGACAAAAAGAGGATCAAATCCTTTTAGCTGAATAAAATCGGCACTGCTTACTGCCATGCAAGCAGCGGTAATCGCTTGATATTTTCTCGACTTATTGACTACGGGCAAACTAGAAGGAAAGTCGGCATAGACAGGAAACCCAATAGAAGAACGATCTGAAAAAACTATTCCAGCACACTGAATGCGGCCATCAGGATAAATTAACTTAGGTTGTACTGCTCCCACTGAGCCTTTGAGTGGAGCTAACAAAGCATCAAGCCATCCTTCAGTCACCTCTGTATCGTTATTTAAAAATACAACATTTGCACCTTTGGAGTGCACAAAGCCCAAATTACAACCCAGAGCAAAATTGAAATTTTCTAAATTCCGAACCAAGGTGATATTTGAACGACCCTCAGACCACATGAACAACTCTTCCAAAACATCATAATCACTGCCATTATCAACCAAGATAACTTCAAACGACCTGTTAACAGAAACAGAAAAAAGGGACTCAATACATCCACGAGTCAAATTCAGTTGACCATAGACGGGAATAATCACTGAAACCAAACCCTGGTCGCGCAAATAATTTTTTGAGTTTAATTCATCCCAATCTATCATGTGTTTATTCATTATGGCGTAACGCCAAGACTTAGGTTCCTTTACTGTAATACGATCCGTCTGCTTATTGTGATTATCATAATCAACCCCAATAAATGGTGCAGATTCGACCTTTGTGGATGCTGTATAACGAATAACTAAATCCCAATCAACCATTCGAGAAAGAGATTCATCAAACCCTCCTAACGAATCATACAATTGTCGCTTATGCAGAATCGCATTCAGGTCAACATAATTCTTGATCAACAAATCTGTATAATTGAATTCGCGATACCGGTAACTTGTCCCTCCTTCGTTATGCATCCTAATAGCAGAATAAACAAAATCAGCATTTCTCTGCTGCAGATAGGCAACCATCACCTCCAAAAACTCTACAGTCCAAATATTATCGCTATCCAGATAAGCAATCAGCTCTCCTTTCGCAGAAGCTAAGGCTGTATTTCGAGCACGACATACGCCACTGGGTTCTATCACTTGAATACTAATCCGAGGGTCAGAGTAGGTATCATCAACCAGTTGACACGTCCCATCATCGCTCCCATCATCAACAATCAACAACTCCCAGTTACCATATGATTGCTGCAACACACTATCTATAGCGGAACAAATTTTGTTATAACGATTACGGGTGGGCATCACAATAGAAACCAGAGGATCATTTACAACGTTATCGCCAGTAAATTCCGCTCGGCGAACGCTCAAACAAAACGCCAAAGCTGCCTTTTGATCAAAATGATTTGAAATCCCCTCATCAAACGCTGACTGAAGTACCGTCTCTTGTATATATGCCTGCGCCCTGGGAAGCAAATGAGCCAAAGCACTCATTTTTTGAGAATCAAACTCTGGGTTTTTAACAGCATATTCAGCGGACTGAAAAAGTGGATTATGCTCAACGACATTTTCACCTTGCTGATTAGCCAACAAATAACTAACTAAAGCTCCCCTAGACTCAAGAAAAGGAATCTCCCCGGCGTATTGACTCGTAAACCACTCGACATCAAAATTCCTATTTGGTCTCCGCCCCTCCTTTGCCCCAAATCGTAAGTAATGTTGTAACGGCGAAATATTGGCTGGTTGTATGTCTTGATAGAAATGCAAATACCATGCACTATCAAACGCTGGGTGGGGCTGCCTATTCTCTTTCCAACCTTGTTCAAGATAATGCCTCAATGGGCAAACGCCAGCCATCTTGACATCGGGGTAATATTTTAGATACCAATTACCATCAAACAATATTGAAGGGGTTCTGCCTTCTTTCCATCCCAAGGACAAGTAATGTTGCAGAGGGTTATCAGGCCGCTGCCCAGTGGGGAAGCTTTTCCCATACCAATCCTCATCAAAGACTCCTGAACCTTGAACCAACTTTAGAATAGTCGGAGACACTCCAAGCCGCCTTCTAATTTGTATTAACTGTAATGGTTCCAGAAACTTGCTACTTACACGAGCAAACAATCTGAGTTGCGTCCCTATTTTCCATTCCGGCGTAGAAACAGCCCTATTGTACTTACACTCAAGCACATCTAATTGACCAAATACAGAAGATAACTTATCATTCAGCGCGTCAAGTCTTGCGCTTTTTTGCTTAATATCTCCCCGCAGTCGGTCGATTTCCCTTTGGCGCAAAACAAGCATTCTTTGTTGGTCAGAAAACTTATTTCTTTGCTGAGCTTTGTACCCACTGTACTCAGCAACTGTTTGAGATAAGCATTCATTTTTTTCATTGATAGCTTCCTGATACTGTTCTACGCGACTGGCAAAAATATTTTTTTGCTGAACCAACCTCTCTTTGTAATCTTCAATAGAAGTTTTTTGCCGATTTACCGTCTCCCTAAACTGCGAAAGGGCAGCACTTTGTTTTTGAATATCATCAACACGCCAAGCTAAATTTTTCTCAAGCTCACTGTACTTTTGTTCTTTTTCCTGTGTGGCACGGTCGTTGCGATCAATCAGTTGAAATAACGAGTTAATTTGCCTTAGTTCTTGCAACTGCTCAATTAACAGATTTCCAAAACCATTGTCTTGTAACGTTAACCTGTCTTCTGCCAATAGAGACAAAATACGAAATAACTCCCGCACTCCGGCAGGAACAGCAGGCTCAGACTGCAAGTCAGCAAAAGTATACTCGGCATGTCTCAGGCTACTATCTAAATAACCATCACTGTAATCGCGTAATGCCTCTCTTACAGGGGAGTGTAAGCTTAACTTTTGGCTAATTCTAAATAATTGCTCTTCTGGATTCATGAGCATCAAATCGAAATCAACAACGATTGCGGACTCAGACCTGACACTCAGCAAACTAAGCAACATATGCTGCTGCCAAAGAAAAAATGATTTCTCAAATTCAAAACCATTTCGCTTTTTAAGTGATAAAGCAACACTAATTGGGTTACGCAGTGGAACGACATAACCGACATCCATTTTCTCAGAGTCGAAAAGCTCTTTCCAGAATGGCATCAATCTGGCAAATCGCGGGTCTTTAACACCTAAAACAGATGACGAGCTGGTTTTACGTCTCAAAAGATTCAATGCCTTGAGGCGAAATGACGACAGCTTGCTTGGAAGGTCACCGTCGGTAAAAATACTCAAAGAGTGCCACTCATGACCCAGAGCAGACAACATTTCCACATTAATTGCCTGAAAGTCAGCATCCTCCCAAAAGCCTTTAACATTATCATCGTAATTAGGGATAAAAGAATGTCCCAAGTCGACACCCAAAGTTTGCAGCCCGCGAGTAATTGCACTACTACCGCTCCTATGCATGCCTAACACAACGACCAACTTCTTATCCATTAACTACTTCTCTTTCTTCCTGCAACTCCAGCATTATTTACAGCCCAACCGCCTTCGCAGCCACCGCAATCTGATAAATAATCTGTATAATATCCTTGGTTGTCTGCATATCCTTAGCATCAATCTCAGGATATACGGTGATACTGTCCCCGGCCTCAATCCGCAGATTTTCGCCCATCATCACCTTGCCATTAGGCTTGGCCACCACAAGACGCTCACGATTAGCACGTTCCGTAAAACCGCCTGCTTGCGCGACATAATCATGAATAGCAGCATTCCGGGCATAAACTACTGCCTGAGGAATCTGTACCTCACCACTAATCGTTACCACATCACTTTTTACCGGAATCACAATCACATCGCCATCTTCCATACGAATATTGGCGATAGTGCCACGATCAGCGACGACCACGCGCCCTTCAGGCTGAATCTTGCTGGCACGCTCAACAAACTTCAGGATCATCTCCGCTTCCCTAGCACGAATACTGGCCTCACCATTCGACCTGGCAGGGGCAGTCAACACACTACGTTCCAGGCGGTGCAAGGATGCATCAATATTCTTCTTCTGCTCTTCCGCCACCCGCTTACGCTTGATATAGACATTAGCAATATCAGCCACATCAGGGTTCACTGAAATATAATCAAGCACTTCCTGCAAACGGCTGCCCCGCTTAACGGCAAAATAGGAATTACCCAAATGACTACCTTCAACGCTAATATCAATCACCGGCGAAGGCGCATCACTCACAAAGCGTACCGTATCACCATCCAGCAGGCGAGTACGCAGAAACTGTGCATAACTCAGGTAAGCAGAATAGGGCAAGCCACCACGTGTTCCTGACAGTGCGATATTAGTCACACTGCTTTCCGGCCGGGCATAACGAACCAGCTGAGCACCATTCAGCGCACTCCCCAGGAACTCAAAACGGAAGTCATTACGCGCCTCACCATACACATTGATCATATTGCCTTGTGGACGAACAATCACTGTATCACCATCACGGAACACAATACGGGGCAAATCACCGTTATTGATAAAGTTATATAAATCAATCACCGCCAGCCGCTGTTTGCCACGCTGT
>PDWJ01004984.1_pt1 | contig 11251 bp, 11 predicted proteins | sample 1430881 | NCBI WGS metagenome assembly PDWJ01 (sample SAMN01162460, study PRJNA174530) | Oral metagenome, whole genome shotgun sequencing project. | biome: Marine environment; feature: Marine mammal; material: Swab sample of the gingival sulcus; isolation source: swab sample of gingival sulcus... | reverse complement strand
TGCTGTATTTTTACACAAAGTAGGTCCTTCAAGTAAGAATCAGAAACTACGAATTTACAAATTAATACTTGGTGCATCAGACGGTAAATTATATTACTTTGACTACCATAAGTTTAAAAAAGGAAAAAAAGGAGACGCTTTCTTGGCATCTGACTTTAAAAAGTTGTAGGGAGATGGAAGACGGGAGACGGAAGACGGAAGACGGGAGACGGAAGACGGGAGACGGAAGACGGAAGTTCTAACACCTAAAACAGTCTCTAAAACCCAAAAAATATAACCAAATGAAATACGATGTAATAGTAGTGGGTGGCGGCGCTGCCGGATTAGTAGCTGCTGCAAGAGCCGGTGAAAGAGGTTTAAAGGTATTGGTATTGGAAAAAATGAACCGCCCGGGCAGAAAATTACTGATAACAGGAAAAGGCAGATGCAACATAACTAATAATTTACCTATAAGCGAATTTATTGCATCAGTTTATCCAAACGGTAAATTCTTGCGACCTGCTTTTTCACAGTTTTTTTCAAAGGATATTATAGGTGTGCTCAATAAACTTGGAGTTGAAACAGTATTAGAACGAGGTAACAGATATTTCCCTGTAAGCAATAAGGCTGAAGATGTACACGCAGCATTTTTACATTGGTGTAAACAAAATGCGGTAACAATAAAAACTAAACAAAAAGTTGAGAGTTTATTGGTGGACAATAATGTAATAAAAGGTGTTGTTGCCAATGGAAATAAGTATTTTGCCAATAATGTAATAATAGCCACAGGGGGAAAGTCGTATCCTGCAACCGGCTCAACGGGAGACGGTTACGAACTTGCTAAAAGTGCAGATCATACCATTATTAAACCACAACCTGCACTGGTTCCCTTAGAAACTACGGGGAATATGGCAAAAGAGTTGCAAGGGCTTACTTTAAAAAATGTAAAGGCTAGCGTTTGGGTTAATGGTAAAAAAGCAGCTGAGGAATTTGGTGAAATGTTATTCACACATTTTGGCATATCAGGACCTATTATACTAACACTTAGTCGAGTTGTAGTTGCAGAACTTGCCAATAAAAACAATGTGGAAATAAGTATTGACCTAAAACCTGCATTAGATGACAAAAAATTAGACGAAAGATTAATACGCAACTTAAACGAACACGGTAAGAAAAAATTAATCAACATTTTTAAACATTGGCTTCCGTCTGCCATGATTGGGGTGTTTATAGACACATTACAGTTAGATGCCGATAAGGAATGCCATCAAGTAAGCGGTAAAGAGCGTAAACAAATACGAAACTTAATGAAGAATTTGGTATTGCAGGTAAATAATCACAGACCTTTTAAAGAGGCAATTGTTACTGCAGGCGGTGTAGCCACTAATGAAATATCACCCAAGACAATGGAGTCGAAATTAGTAAAGGGCTTATATTTTGCAGGTGAACTTATAGATGTAGATGCCAAAACAGGAGGTTTTAATTTGCAAATAGCTTACTCTACTGCTTGGCTTGCGGCTAACTCTTGTCGCAGCAAGTGTATCAACAGTAAAGAACATTGAATTACGGACAGCTATTTATTATATTCACTAACAATATAGTTTTTTCTTAATCTAAGGTAAATATAGCCAATATTTCTTTCGACATAAATGGCCCCCCGGGATATTTTGCCGTGTAATCTAAATTTAACCATAATTGATTATTTTCATCTACATGACAATTTAAGTCTTGATTATGACTTTCTTTTATAAAGAGTTTATTTCGCACCAAAAAGCCTATTGATTCTAAATCCTTTTTTGTTCCAATTAATAACTCAGGATAAAGATGTGATTCTGCCATAACTAATCTTGCTACTCCGCCAATTGATTGTATACATGCTGCCATACAAATTGCATAATCATCACAGTCGCCCGAAAGATGTTTTATAGACTCACTTGCTTTTGCATAGTATTCTCGACCTTTAGGATCGCTTACATAATTCCATTTAGAATTAATCTCTCTAAAAATCTCAAGACTCTGAATTGTTGTTCGATATTTCGAATACCTTTTAGAGTAGTATTGAAGGTTTCTTGTCAAAGATAAAGCATAATTTCTAACTTCAGGATTATAAAAGTTAATTGCTTTTTTTATTCTGTTTTTATATGTAAGCGATACTAATTTTGGTACTATTATTTGCTCAGGATGTGGATTTTTAATCATAGAAGATACCATTTCTTGATAATCCTCATATATACAATCAAAACCATAGCCACCCCAAAACGTACCATAGGAAAGCCAAAGTATAAAAACTATAAATACACTAACTACAATAAGCTCAAACTCTTTTAAAAAAAATCTTAATACTAAAAACACACTTACTAGAAGTAAAATTCTATCTAAATGAAATATCCAATCAGGATTTGGAACTAATTTGTGTACAATAATAAAAATTGGAATTGTTAAAATACCACTAATGGTATTTATAATTAAATTGCTAAAGAACAACTTTTCTTCTGTGTTTTTCAATTTTCTGATTATTTTTAGAAATGGTTATTATATTCAAATTATTATTACATCTGTGCTTTTTATTTTACCATTTTGTTTCGTCGTATTCTATTAAATATGTCGAAATTTCAATATTATTTATTTTTTCTTCATCATTTTTTACAGTTTCGGTTTTTCTGGCTCGTTTGGCTTTATAAACAAGGTAAACAGCTTTTTCTAATTGTAAACTTTCAGCATAATAAGCAAGCTGTTGCTTTCCCTCTTCAAATCTGCTTACGCCTGAATATACTTTTGTTTCAATTAAATATTCTTGATTATCAATATTTATAATCATATCGCTTTTACCCAAGCCGGTATCTGCTTCTCTGTATATTTTTCCTTTCAGTTCTTGCACAATTGCCGTAATAAAAGTCTCAAAACTATAAATCAATGCACTTTCTTTTATTGATTTATAATTTCCGTCTTTGTCTCTTTCCATAAATGGTTTAAAACCACGTCTCTTCACATAGTTTTTATAGTTCTCTATGAGTTTAGATATATTAAATTTATTATTTTCATAAAAATCTGATGGAATATGAGTTAGGCTGATTTCCTTTTGCTCGCCATTCATGTATGGGTAAAAAGCATCGTGAACAGTTTTTTTGTATAATGGAACCCAAAAAGTTACAAACCCGTTTTCGTCCTCCTTGATTAGTCCGTTTACATGCAAATATTTTATATGCGGTTTATTTATTTTGAACGGAATTTTTTCTTCGGTAAACAGCAAACGTTCAACAAATGCACGTTCATCATTTGCCTTGTTGAGTATATTAGAAATATTTTTATCAATAGTTAGATTCAAATACCAATTTTCAACTTTTAAATAATCATTGTAATCTAGTTGTTTTTTGTTAGGGTTATTTTCCACAAGCATTTTAGCAAAACCGTTTACTAATCCGGGCTGATTTGCAGTTATTTCCGATATTTTTTGTTTTACTTTTGTCTCAAACAGTTGTCCTGTTTCTGTTTCGTGTTGTCCGATTAATTCTAAAACTTCTTCATCTGTAAAATAAGGAACATTCAAATTATCGGCGATATTAAACGGACTTGCATTATCACTTACTACACCTACAATGTTTGAAACTCCAACAAAGATTACGCTTTTTAAACAATGGCTTTCTCTTGAATGATAAGCATTTCTGATGGAATGTAAAAAATCACCAAAATATTCTTTGTTTATGCCTTCTACCTCGTCAATTATTAAAATACATTTATCTTGCTTTTGAGTTTGTAGCAATTCAAAAATATGTGAAAGTTCCGTTTCTTTTGAATAATCAAAACCCCATTTTTCTCTTATATGCCTTGTTAAACTTGACAAAAAACTCTCCAAAGAAGCATTCCTATAGTTTTCAAAATTAATATGTGCTACCTTATAATTTTGTTTTTTTAATACTTCTGCTAATTGCCTAAAATATGTACTTTTTCCTGTTTGTCTTGGCGCCCAAATTGTAAAATACTTTGACTTTTTGACAAGTTTTATTCCCTTATTTATTAAATCAGTTCTTTCTATTGTATAATGTTCTTTTGCATTGTTCGGACCTGATGTATTAAATTCTCTCATGTTTTTTTTCTACAAATGTAATAATATTTTGTTATTATCTTAAGAAAATAATTTTACTACAATTAACCGTTATCACAAAGATTGCATTTTTGTATATGTGGATGAATCGTGTTTTGAAAGCTGTAAGTTTACAAATCTGCACGGCTAATAATACTTTGCCGTATTTTATTCTTATACTTCCAAAAGTAGACAATAAAAACAACAGTGCAGACAAATATACACTTGTATTAGCATATTGTAGATTTAAGGATTATCTCCTATAAGATATGAGTGGAAAAGATATTCAGGGCTTTCGTAATAAATACTACTGTTAAAATCTTCAATCTTCCGAGACAACCACGAATTGTAAACTTCTACTAGTGCTTCAATAACCGACTTGTTTTCGTTTTTGCTAACAGCAATAATTAAACGTTTATACACTTTCCCTATATCCCAATGGGTTGGTATTGAATATTTCGCATTTAAAATATTGTCAAACACACCTTCTTCTATTTTATATTTCTCAACAAGGTCAAATGTAAGTTTATCTAAATTTTCATTGTGGTAAATATCTGCTAAATCAAAAATGTGTTGTAATTCATCTTTTCCAAGAGCATTTACTATCACATTTCTATGATTTTTTGTTTTTCTGCCAATGTATTCAATCAGCGAACAAAGAAAAAACAAATTGTTTGCGACTTTCTCTTCTCTGCCTGTCATAATTTATTTACTATTTTAGATCCTGTAAATTGTAATGTTTTCAAAGCATTATCACTACAAAAACAAATTTGATGAGATATTTTCAGGCTTACTTATTGTTGTAAATCCTCCATGATATACTTCCATATAATCTAATCTTATTGTCTACAAAAATAAACAAAAAAATAGAACTTTATTTAGTGGGCTATCAATTTGTCGCACTTGCATCTAACGTTTTTTACCCGCTAATGCTATTTTTGCAACAGCGTAAAATTAGCTAATCCGGTTATATGTTTTTACGAATGCCGCATATTTGGCTTTGGTGGCATCTTGTGATTCCCTTACTTACTTTAACGTCAATTAGAGTTTGGGTGGCTGTTAATGATTTTTAGTCTTTATAATTTATTATAACTTAAACAACTAATACGCACATATTTTTTCATTATAAATTACATTTTGATTATTAATTATTTGTAGTATGTAAATACCGGTAATCTCAACAGGAATATGCACCTTAACGGTCTTAGAGTGAGCCTTATTAGTAAATATATTTCTGCCATTAATATCATAAACCTCTAATAAAAATTCACCGGAATAATTTAGTTTATTTAAATCAATGGTAAAGATTTTTGCCTCAGACAAATACAAAATATCGACATTAACATCTTTGGATATTGGATTTACAGTTGTTGTTAAAAGGCTGTCACAGGGGACACTGTTTGGAACATAATAGTGCCCAAAAGATTCATCGTAATAACAACGTAAATCGCCTATTTCCGGAAAGACATCAACAGAACAACCTGAATCAACAGGATGTATCCCTTTTAACCCTCCTATAATTTCGAGAAATGGTCCCGGATATTTGTAAGCTGACCCTTGAATTTTAGAAGTGAAAAATTTTTTCAGCTTTATACCATTAATTGTTAAATTAACAATAGTATCGACCTTGATTTCACCAAAATGACTTTCATTACCCGGACAATATATATCTTTAGAATATATTTCCATTGTATCTCCTTTTTCAAGCGAAAAATTATAAAGAATGTGAAAGTCTTCGTCAATCCGGTAATAAATGGTATCGCCATTCTGATAAATATAAAAATTATTTAATACTGAACTATCACCATTACTACTAAAATATTTCTGAGAAAGAATTTTTGATTGCTTATTATCTATTAATGTATCTCTTTCAGAAACCACCTTAATATACCCTTCTTCTCCGGCAAAGTTTTCAATCTTAGAATAAAACCACGTTGCACCAAGAGGTGCAAACTCTCTTTGTCCATATGCTGTAACACACATTAACGTTGTAAAAATAACTAACAAATTTTTCATAAAATATTTATTTGGTTATGTCAGAATTTCTATAAAGTTGATTTTAAGAATTGGTAGCGATTTGTTCACATTATTGTTTTATAGGTTATCATTATAATAAACTATATGTTAATTTTTATTATAACTTAAAGGTTGTAGTTGTTTAGATTCAAGGTTTCTTTTTTTGCCTTATTGCTACCCAACATGACTCCGAAACTTCTGCATTAAGTTAGATGCAAAAACAAACTCTTGAAGTTCCTTATTATCAGCGGATAAAATATTATCTTTGCTTCCTTCCCACCATTTATTGCCTTCGTATATGTACACAATTTTGTCGCCTATTTCCATAACTGAGTTCATATCGTGGGTGTTTATCACTGTGGTCATATTAAACTCGACAGTTAAATCGTGTATAAGTTGGTCTATAACAATCGAGGTTCGTGGGTCGAGACCTGAATTTGGTTCATCGCAAAACAAGTACTTGGGGTTTAAAGCAATTGCTCGTGCTATTGCAACGCGCTTTTGCATACCTCCGCTTATTTCTGACGGAAATAGGTTATGCGCATTGGGCAAGTTTACTTTTGACAGGCAAAAATCAGCTCTATCTTTCATTTCGTTATAACTCATATTGGTAAACATCTCCAAAGGAAACATTACATTTTCTTCAACAGTTGCTGAATCAAATAATGCTCCACCCTGAAAGACCATTCCAATTTCTTTTCTTATCTGCTTTCTTGCCTTTACTTTCATACCCGAAAACAACTTATCGCCATAGATAATCTGCCCTTCGTCAATTTCGTGCAAACCAATAATTGATTTTAGCAAAACAGTCTTGCCCGAACCACTCTGACCTATTATCAAATTGGTTTTACCCTGCTCAAAAAATACCGAAATATCTTTTAAAACATGATTTTCGCCAAACCTTTTATTTACATTTCTAAGTTCTATCATGTCAGCATCAATTGAGTTAGTAAAACATTTACAAGCAATATAAGTACACTGCTGTAAACAACGGCTCGGGTACTCGACCTTCCAACCTCCAAAGCTCCTCCCGAAGCATAATAGCCGTGATATGCAGGCACCGAGGTTATGATAAAGGCAAAACAAACTGTTTTAACCAATGAGTAGGTTACATAAAAGGGATTAAACATAAACAACAAACCGTAAGTGAAATCATCAGGCGAAACCGCACCCGTTAATATTGCAGCAAAATAACCTCCTATAATACCCACAAAAATACTTATTACGGTTAAAAATGGATTCATAAAAACAGCAGCAATAATCTTAGGCAGTATTAAATGGTTTGCCGAATTAACCCCCATAATTTCCAGAGCATCAATCTGTTCGCTTATTCTCATAGTACCTATCTCGGAGGCTATATTTGAACCAACCTTACCGGCAAGTATTAAACCGACTATTGTAGAAGAAAACTCCAAAATCATAGAATCTCTGGTTCCTAATCCTATCAAATAGCGAGGTATAAACGGATTTTCAAGATTATATGCCGATTGCAAAGTTATTACTGCTCCCATAAATATGGAAATAATAATTACAATTCCCAAAGAATTAATCCCAAGTTTGTTCATTTCCCTAACTATCTCCCTAAAGAAAATTTTATGCCTTTCGGGACGTGAAAAAACCTTCTTTAATAAAATACCGTATCTGCCTATGTGAAAAAGAAGTTTCATCTGTTTATTTTTTTTTTGGCTGTTAGCCGTTGGCTTAGTTTAACCGCAAAGAACGCAAGGTTTGTCGCAAAGGACGAAAAGTTTTTGTTACAACTTCCGTCTTCGATATTCCAACTTCCGTCCCTATAATCATCCCGTTGTGTGTCTTTTTACAGTCATGGGTGTTTCATATGTTTATATTTGGTAGCCGTTGGCTTAGTTTAACCGATAAGAACGTAAAGTTTCCATAAAAACAATATTTTAACACACTAAAAATAAAGACTTTCCCACAAAACTAAATATCTATTTGGCATGTTACTATTCACGGTTGGTATATGCGCTGTGGCGTAATTAAAAGTAATCCGTTCAAAGTTCGCAACGGAGTTAGCAAAATTTATTTTATTTTGCTACATTCCTCTTTACAAAATAAAATAAATTTTGCGTATTAAAGAGTAGGTCGTTCGAAGTTCGCACATAGCCGCCATAGCATATATACAGTATTGCAGGTAGTTTTTATTTTGTCCAATCTTCTAACTCAATGTTACTAATCCTTTCAAAATGTTTCGTATTATTGGTTACCATTATGAGGTTATGTTGTACAGCTGTGGCACCAATAAGTAAGTCGAAATCATCAATCAAAGTTCCATTCTTTCTAAGTCTTGCTTTTTCTTTGGCAAAAAAATCAAGTGAATGATAAATAGGTAATATCTTAACTCCGGTTAAAAAATTTTCCAATACTTGTCTATTCTTTTCCGGTCTTATACTATTTTCAATGCCATATTTAAGTTCTGCCAAAGTAATCTCTGAAATAAAGATATTTTCAGAAGAAACCATATCAAATTTCTCTTTGAGATTAAATTTCCCTTTCATATAGAAAATAGCAATATTTGTATCTATTAAATAACTTTTCAAAATTGTTCTATTTTTCTTGTTGAAATTCTACTTGCTCTTATTTCTCTAATCATTTCTTCAGCAGTGTTTTCTGTTTCCAAAGCTCCAAATGATTGCTTAAATAGAGATTGCTTATTTTTAATATCAGTTTTAACTAATGATGAAAGTTGAGAGATTAACTCCAACTTATTATCAGTACTTAAATTAGTTAAAAGTCCAATATAACAACTTACTATTGATGTATTTACTTCTAATGATTTCATAATGCAAATATATAATAAAATATTGGTATTTCAAATATTAATTTACTCTACTTGTATCCTTACTTTAATTGCCTGCAACTAAAATGTATTAACAACCTTGAGAAACTTTGTAATTTTAACTTTGTTCATAGTAAAAAATCAATTTTACAAAGGAACAAACTTGTAAGCATCTCATAATTACTCTATCTATTAAAGCAATAGCTTATTATATTTGCTCCCATCTGTAATGCTTCTCGTCTCTTATGCTCGGCATCGTTGTGCACAGATGCATCTTCCCAACCATCTCCCAAATCGCACTCATAACTGTAAAAACAAACTAACCTGCCTTCGTATATCAAGCCAAAACCTTGAGGTCGTTTTGCATCGTGTTCGTGTATTTTGGGCAAACCGTCATTAAAATGATACTTTTGATGATATATAGGGTGTGAAAATGGTAATTCTACAAATTCTAATTCGGGGAATACCTTTTTCATCTCTCTTCTAATGAATTTATCCATCCCATAGTTGTCGTCAATATGTAAAAAGCCGCCCGATAATAAATACTGACGTAAATTTTCAACTTCTCTATCGGAAAAAATAATGTTTCCATGCCCCGTAACATGAACAAACGGCAAATCAAAAATATTTTTACTGCCAACCTCTACTGTTACATCGTTAGGTTGTATTGAAGTGTGTAAATTGGCATTACAAAACTTTATTAAATTAGGCAAAGAAGTAGGGTTTGCATACCAATCTCCTCCTCCGTTATATTTAAGTAATCCTATTTTTAAATTTTGCTGAGCAGCTATGTTTAGGGAAATTAGTAGGGTAAATATTAATATTGTATGTTTCATTTTTGTGGGTATTGATTTTTATTTTTTTAACCGCAAATAATGCAAGTTTTTTGTCTCAAATTCAGTCTTCCGTCTTCCAACTTCCGTCCTATCATAATGTAGGTGTTTATATTTTTACAATCATGGTTGTTTCATAGATGAGTATGTTCTACCTCTATCACATTTTCACAGAATGTTTTTGCTACTTCTACAAATATATCTGCTTGCTCGGTTGTAAAAAACTTGCGTTGTGAATTTTTACTACATCTTACATCTATTTCAGGATGTCGTTTTAAATAATCTTTGAGACTTTTTGCTACTATATTGCCTTGCGAAACAACTGAAATATGATTAGGCACATATTTTTTTATTTTTTCTAACAGCAAAGGATAATGTGTACAAGCCAAAATTATAGCATCTATATCAGGGTTTTGCAGAAGTAAGGAATTAATGTATTTCTTTACAAAATAATCAGCACCTTCGCCTGTATACTCGTTGTTTTCAACAAGCGGCACCCACATAGGACAGGCTTCTTGCCATACATTAATCTGTGGATAAAGTTTTTTTATCTCAAGCGGATATGACTTTGATACCACTGTTCCTGACGTTGCTAAAATTCCAATATTATTGGTGTGTGTAAGCTTTTCTAATTCTTCTACACTTGGTCTTATTATGCCCAAAACTCTTCGGGTAGGGTCAATGTGAGGCAAATCATTCTGCTGTATGCTCCTAAGTGCTTTTGCCGATGCTGTATTACAGGCTAAAATAACCAACCTGCAACCCATTCCAAACAGTTTATTAACAGCCTGCAAAGTATATTCATAAACCACTTTAAACGAGCGAGTACCATAAGGAGAGCGAGCATTATCGCCAAGATAATAAAAGTCGTATTGAGGCAATTCTTTTAATAATTCGCTCAACACTGTTAAACCTCCGTATCCTGAGTCGAATACTCCTATTGGATATGATTTACTCATCTACTTAATCTGAAAAAGCCCCCAGCTATGCGAACAAGCTGAGGGCAATGAAAATAATTATGAAAAATTTAAAAAAACAAGCTCTTTTACATAGAAGATAATTTAGCCTTTACCATGTCGGTAATGTCTATACTCTCCTGTGAATGATATAACAAAGACTGCACCTCAAAGATGTAAGTGAAATTATTTTCCTTTGCTACTTCTTTGATAGCCTTATCAACTTTGTCAAGTATTGGTTTTAACAACTCGCTTTTCTTTTGAGCTATTTTTTGTTGAGCAGTCTGCTGAAATTCTTGAACTCTTTGTCCCAAGCTCTGAATTTCCTTTTCTTTATCTTCCATAACAAGGTCTGACCATTTTTTAGGGTTGCCCTCAGGAAGTTTTTTGTTTGTTAAGTAATCATTAACTTTGTTATTGTATTCTACTTGCATAAGTTCCATTTGGTCTTGCATTGCTTTACCTTCAGCTTCAAGTTTCTTTTGTGCTGCATCACTTTCAGGCAATGTTGCTAAAATTTTTTGCGAATCAATATGTCCAAATTTATAATTTTGCGCATTCAAATTAAAGGCTACTACTAAACTAAATA
>PDWJ01004983.1_pt1 | contig 11255 bp, 8 predicted proteins | sample 1430881 | NCBI WGS metagenome assembly PDWJ01 (sample SAMN01162460, study PRJNA174530) | Oral metagenome, whole genome shotgun sequencing project. | biome: Marine environment; feature: Marine mammal; material: Swab sample of the gingival sulcus; isolation source: swab sample of gingival sulcus... | reverse complement strand
AACAACTCCATCTCGAATGACCCGCACCTTCGAACCACGAATAATTTTTCCATCAACAACAGCACAACCCGCAATAATACCAACCTTGGGGACACTGAAGGTGTCTCTTACTTCGGCAAGGCCAATAACCTGCTCTTCAAAAGTCGGTTCAAGCATTCCTGTCATCGCCTTGCGGATATCGTCAAGAGCGTGATAAATAACATCATAGGAGCGAATATCAACATTTTCCCGCACCGCAAGTTCCCTGACCTTAAGACCTGCCCGGACATTAAAACCAATAATAATCGCATCAGACGCGGATGCCAGTAAAATATCAGATTCCGTAATTGTTCCGGTTCCTTCATGAAGAATTTTGACCTTGATCTCATCAGTTGAAAGCTCTTCAGCTGCCTGGGCAAAAGCCTGAAGGGTTCCCTGAACATCAGAACGAAGGACAACCCGAAGTTCCTTGACATCGCCCTGATTCATCTGCTCAAAGAGGCTGTCAAGTGATATCTTGTTACCGGCCCCCAACTCACTTTCGCGGGCCTTAAGAATCCTCTCCTGTGAGACATTTCTTGCCATTTTTTCATCAGGAACAACAATAAACTCATCGCCCGCACCTGGAACTCCGGAGATTCCCTGCACCTCAACAGGTATGGCTGGGCCGGCTTCCTGAACTCGCCGACCACGGTCATCAAGCATGGCGCGTACTTTTCCGCTAAACTGCCCTACGACAAAATAGTCTCCAAGTTGCAGCGTCCCATCTTGCACCAAAACTGTCGCAACGGCGCCACGCCCTTTGTGGAGCTGTGCCTCGATGACCCGACCCCGTGCTTTTCTTTTACTGTTCGCTTTGAGTTCAAGTACTTCCGCCAGGAGCTGGATGGTTTCCATCAGGGTACTAATGCCAATGTTTTTCTTGGCGGAAGTCTCTACATACATGGTATCTCCACCCCAATCCTCAGGCATCAGATTGAGTTCGGAGAGTTCGCGTTTGACCCTGTCAGGATCGGCGTTATCCTTGTCGATCTTGTTTACCGCGACAATAATTGGCACTTCCGCGGCCTGAGCATGATTTATCGCCTCTTTGGTCTGATCCATAACGCCATCATCGGCGGCAACAACCAGAACAACGATATCTGTAACCTGGGCTCCACGGGAACGCATTTCGGTAAATGCGGCATGACCAGGAGTGTCAACAAAGGTGACATCCCCAGTGGAAGATTTCACGCGATAGGCTCCAATATGCTGAGTAATTCCGCCAGCTTCTCCTACAGCGACATCCGTTTTACGGATAGCGTCAAGAATTGAAGTCTTGCCATGGTCGACATGTCCCATGACGGTGACAACGGGAGGACGAAGATGCTGTTCTCCCCCCTCTTCCGATTCTTCGAGAAGCTGCATTCCGATCTCTTCGGTAATCCCCTGCTCTACTTCATAATCGAATTCAGCGGCAATTATTGTCGCCGTATCGACATCCACCTGCTGGTTAATGGTTGCCATAACACCCAATCCCATCAACTTGGCAATAACCTCTCCTGCCTTCACTTTCATGTGCTGAGCTAGATCACCAACAGCGATAGTGTCATAAACCTTGAACTTCTTCTTGCTTGCCTTCATTTCCGAAGGAGCCGCAACTGTCTTTTGTGTCTTTTTCCCTTTTCGACGACGACCGCTTCCCCCCTCTCTATCCTGATAATCGGGGCTGAAATGGGTAAACTTGATATTTTTCCCGCCACGTTTCCCACCGCGTCGGGAGGCAAAACCACGATCGTTTTCCTCTCCTCGCGCCTTTTTGCCCTTTCTCCTGCTTCGACCAGGGTCAACTGCGGGTAAATCAACAACCGGCATATCCGCTACTGGAGCTTTTCCAGATCTGGCAGGGAAAGTCTTCCCCTTTCTCTTTGGTTTTGAAGATGTCGCCTCTGCAGGCTCAGAGGGCAAGTCTATATGCCGTAATACCCGGGCTACGCCTTTTCGCGGTTTTTTCTTCGCAGATGCCTTTTCTTCAGCCTCAGGCTGCTGTTGTGTTTTTGAAGACTTGTCCGATATGGGTGACTCGGTACTTTCTTTTGATACTTGCTCAACATTGTTGTTCTGTTCAGTCGTAAGTGAGACACTCTCTTGTTGAGACTCTTTTTCCGTCGCAGAAGCTGACGGGACTTCAGAAATTTGTTCAACAGCAGGAGCTGTCTTTTTCTTCAGCCGGGATGGCCCCGTTTTTTTCGCCTTTTGAACATCTCCAGAATCTCCCGGTAGAGTCTTTGCAGAGCTCCTGGAAGTGACGGGCTCCTTTTCTTGCAAATCGCTTGCCTCTTTTTTTGCAGCAGAAGGCGTATCCGGCGATTTCTCACCTGAGGCATCTTTGTCAGCTTTCGCATCAGACTGCTTTTCCTCAATTTCGGATTGGGGTTCCGTTACCTTGGCACGACGACGAATAACAGTTGCTCTTCGGCGAATAATCGTCTTTCCTTTCGTTTCGGTTTCCGCGTCAATCCTTTTTTCAACCAGTTCCGAATGGACTGATTTCAGCACTGTTTCCCGAATCTTATCGGCAGTTTCAGCATCGACTGTTGAGCTGTGCCCTTTGATCTCGTATCCCAATGCAATTAGTTTTTCCGTCAGGGCTTTGCTGCTCATCCCAGCTTCTTTGGCTAATTCATAAACTCTGACCTTGCTCATCCTTCACTCCCCTACGATAAAACGCGATAAACAGTTCTCAGACCCAGCCCCATTTAAGCTCAGCCGGAACAGCCCGTTCGATTGCTTTCCGCTCTCCATTAACACTTTCTGCCAATCTCTCTACCAACAGTATCCACCCCACACAAGGACCCTTTGGCTCGTATCAAAAACAACATTTTCTTTTTGCCAGATACAACACGATTCGTACCAATCGGTTATCGATAAAAGACATCATCTACTTCTCAGATGCGCCCAAATCAGCATCCTTTTCAACAATAGCTGAGTCCCCATCTGTTTCAAAAGAGACGCCTTCACCCGCCTCATCCCTATCGTCATAATCTTCGTCTATTTCAACCGGAACAGCTGCCGCTTCCTCCAACATTCTGGCGGCAAACTCTTCATCTATTGCCCGAAAAACAGTCAGATCTTCAACACTTTTCTCAAGAACAACACGGGTAGAAGTTATCCCTTTATGAAAAAGCTGATCTGCCAGCCCTTCATCGACATCAGTCAATTGAAGCAGTGACTGATATCCGGGATCAGCGAGATTCTTGTATCTTTGCTCACTCTTGACATCAATATCCCATCCCATCAATCGAGACGCGAGCCGGACATTCTGGCCCTGTCTGCCGATGGCAAGACTGAGCTGATCATTTGGAACAACAACCAGCAGCGAATTATTATCCTCATCAACCCTGACCATACTGACATGGGCGGGAGCCAGGGCATTGTAGACATATTTCGCCGGATCCGGACTCCAGGTGACAATATCAATCCGCTCGCCCTGCAGCTCCTGGACAACATTTTGCACACGGGCTCCTTTCATTCCGACACAGGCACCAACCGGATCGACATCGCTCTCTGAAGAACTGACCGCAATTTTTGCCCTGAATCCGGGCTCACGACTCACCCCCATAACACGGACAATCCCTTCATTCATCTCAGGGACTTCCATATGGAAAAGCTTGACAAGAAACTCATTACAGGTTCTCGACAAAACAAGTTGAGAATCACGACTGCTCTGACGCACCTCTTTCAAATATGCCCGTATCCGGTCTCCCTGTTTAAAAGAACGTTTTGGAATCTGTTCCTCTTTCGGCAAAATAGCATCGGTCCGACCAAGATTAACGATCATATTACCACGGTCAAAGCGATGGACAATCCCGCTGATAACATCACCGACTCGATCCTTAAACATATCATAGATAACTTCCCGCTCGGCGTCTTTCATGCGATGGATAATGATCTGTTTTGCAGATTGGGCGGCAATTCTCCCCAGTTCTTCTATATCAGGAAGCTTTTCTCCCAGCTCGTCACCAATCTGCACTCCGGGATCAAGCTTTTTTGCCTCCTCATATCCAATTTCTGTCTGCTCATCTTCTGCTTCTTCGACAACCATACGAAACTGAAATATCTCCACCTCGCCAAATTCTTCATTATACCGCACTTCAATATCACGCCGCTGACCAAACTTCTTACGAGCTGCAGATAATACCGCCTCTTCAATAGCTCCAACCAGGATTTTTTTGTCAATTCCCCGATCTCTACTAATTTGATCAATTATACGTTTTAAATCTGAGAGCATTATTCACTCCGTCTCACTGTTCACCCCTCCTGTCTTCAGAGCGGCAGTTTGTTGTCCTCTGGCCAATTACTCATATAAACAGCCTGGCCTTGCTTAACATATCCCACATCAACCGAAGTTCTCCTTGAGAAACTTCCAGCAATATCTCTTCTCCAGCAACGGCTTTGATCTTTCCTATATAGACCTTTTCCCCATTTAAGGCGTTATGCAGACGAATTTTACACCTTTTCCCCTTATGTCTGGCAAAATCTTCAACAGATCGCAACGGACGATCCAGACCTGGAGAAGAGACTTCCAGATGATAAGGGTGATCGATACAATCCTCCACATCCAGATACTGACTTAATTCCCTGCTTACCTTACTGCAATGGTCAAGAGTTATCCCTTCACCAGAAAGAGTGTCGATATAGACACGTAAAACCCAGCCATGCCCTTCCTGACGAAACTGGATATCAAAAAGCTCCAGCTCCATATCAGAGAGAAGGGTACGCAAATACTGCTTGATGTTGTCAATAAAAGACGCACTCATAGCTTTGAATACTAACGGCTGTATTGCCTGCACCCATAAAAAAAAGCGGGCATAGCCCACTTTCGACAACGCCTTTCAGATCGCAGAAAAACCAGTTGGGAAAAGACTATTTCTCAAAAGGTAACAACACCTCACAACCCAAAAAGTATAGTCTCAAATCTTTTCAGTCCCGAAAACGACAAAAAAAGAATTGAACAAGTCTTCTTAACACAATAACTACTGCTCTGTCAACAATCAAGGGAGAGAGAAAGCAGGCAAGGCTATAAAAATATAAAAAAACGAAGATGAAAAACTCAAAGGAAACGGCCTGTACCCATCGGAAAAACGCAGAGATGATTGTTTGATTTCTATCCAGATAAAACTGTTTGTTTTCAATAAGTTAGAATTTCAGACTGGAATATTTGCTAAAAAAGAAGTATAGTAAAAAAATAGGGAGTAAAAAGTAAAAAATACTCAACAACAAAAACACCAGGAATCAACTCCTGGATTCTAAAAATAAGGAGACCAATATGAAAAAGCTATTGTACACAACCCTTACTGCACTTCTTCTCTTTTGTCTTGGTACTACTTTCTCTCAAGCTGCAGAGCATCGTCTTGGGGGAGGGGTGAATTACTGGTACTCTATCGATGAGTTAAAAGGTGATGATTACGAATTTGATCGCAACGGTTTCGGCATTATTGGTTCATACCAATACTGGGGAGGATTGCTCGGTGTTGAATTTGATCTTGAAGTACTACCCGATTTTTTCGACGAGACCTCACTTTCACCGCAAGCCTTTCTCCTTATAGGAAAAGGATTATACGCGGGCATAGGAATCGGAACCACATACACTGATGGAGATTTCGCAAACGAACCATTCTATGCTCTTAGGGCCGGTTTTTGTCTGGAATTACTCCCCAATATCTACGCTGATCTCTATACAACATATCGATTCAATGATGTAACAAGCGTAGAAGAGACCGTTGATGACATTGATACCAACACCCTTTTTCTTGGAGCAATGGTGCGTATTGCCCTGTTATAGGGGATAGGCAGAATATTCTCCGCGCTGCTCTCGAATCCACGCGAGTGGTCTGATTCTCTCAACTCAAGGAAGGGTTATGGCATACGACAATCTGATTGTAGCAACCGATAACAACCATATAGGAAGTATAACCTTAAATCAGCCCGATCGCCTCAACACTTTTACAACGCCCATGGCAAACGAGCTTCATCTCGCTTTGCGACAACTCGAAGACGATGACAATGTTCGGGTAATCCTGATTAAGGGCGAGGGGAAAGCATTTTGCGCGGGAATTGATCTTAATGAATTGGAGGGGAAAAGCCCGCTAGAATACAAAGCCTGGATCGAAAGAATGGAGCGCCCCTTTGTTACCATTTCAGAGATGAAGACGCCAACAATAGCCCAGGTACAAGGAGTTGCTGCCGCAAATGGCATGGGCCTAGCGGTATCCGCGGATCTGACGATAGCGGCTGAACACTGCAAGATGGGTCTTACCGCTATCAATGTGGGGTTAAACTGCGTTGGACCTGTCATCCCGGTATCAAAAATAGTGGGGCGCAAAAACGCACTGGAACTCCTGCTCTACGGGAATTTAATCAAGGCAGAAGAAGCATTCCGGTTAGGTTTGGTCAACCACATTGTTCCTGCCGATAAACTCGAAGAGGCAGCTTATAACTGGGCAAAAGAGCTCGCACAAAAAAGTCCTCTTGCTGTACAAATCGCGAAAACCGCATTCTATCGGGCAGAAGACATGGGGTATCAGCAACAATTTGACAGTATGAATGACGCATTCGCTCGCCTGTGCACGACAGAAGATGCACAAGAAGGAGTAAATGCCTTTCTTGAAAAACGACGCCCTGTCTGGAAAATGCGCTAGGCAAAAACAATACTAGACTGTCAATCATGCCCATATCCCGCAGGATCTTAAAAAGGACAGCACTTGTTGCTGTCCTTCTCTGTTTAGTGTTGTTGCTGATTTTCAACCTAACACCTTATCTTTGCAACCACTACCTTTTACCCCAGCTTGTTGAAAAACTGCCTTTTTCTCAACATTCCCTGCAAATAGATTCAATCTCTCCGTGGAAACTGACAGGACAGTTGACAATAGCAGACGAAAACAACAATGTATCCCTGCCAAAACTGGAACTCCATTACAGCATCTTCTCTCTTATCAACGGTGAGTTGAAAAAGGCGATAATCAATGGCCTTTCGGTTCATCTGCAGCTACATAATGGCCAACTTGTCTTCCCCCAACTCGACAAACCGAAAAAATCAGCACCAATACCCGCCAAGAAAAACCCAAAAAGATCGTTTACTGTAAAAAAAATACTCTTAAAAAATTGCACCATCCTCGTTGAAAACGATAACAAACCCTTTCATAGCACACTGCTTGTCAATGGAGAGTTGACCACCTATCAACAAGCCTCATCACGAAAATTCACAGGAGAACTCACCGTTCGCGGAGATATCCCGGCCAGATTAGATTTTTCCGGGAATTTAAACCAGACTGAACCATCAATACAGATCCAACTGAAATTGCCGGAACTCAATCGCATGCAAGACTACTTTTCTTCTTCTTTGCGGTTATCCGGAAGCGCTGATCTTGCTTTAGATATCCGGTTAACACCGGCATACACCCTGAAAGACTATGAGATTTTTCTGAAATGTCCCAACGCTCAAATTCGCCTGGGCAAAATGGCAATATCCAGCAAAAAGGAAAACTTCCTCTCTGCTGAGATAAAAGGAGATTCAGCAAAGGCTTCTTTTGCGATTAAAAATCTTCAGCTCAATTCTCCGGAGCGACTGTATACAGATATTACAGGAGAAATAATTCCCTCAAAAAAGATTAAAGGATACGCTACTATCTCAACACCCTACAGCACCATCCCTCTCACCTCTAATTTTACCCTTGTAAAAAAAGATAACGGCAAACATTTTCAGCTAAAGCTTTTCGGCAAGAAACTGCAAATCAAAGAGATAAACCTGGAAAACGCTAATGTTGAGACAACTGCATTTATAAAAGATGGAAGGACAACGGGAGAGATACGTGTCGATTTCCCTCTTTTTACCCTGCGGGAGACAACAGTTTCAAAAACTTCTCTTACTCTCCCGTTCCAATTCCCTCTCAAGGAAGTTGAGCCCGGGAAATTGACAGTATCGGCAATAAAATATGAAAACATAACTCTTGGTAAAATTTCGGGAAAAATTACCCAAACAGCCGCTGGCCTGAAAACGAACCTGCTCTTTACCAGTTCGATGCCAAACGATTTTCAGATTCACTGCAAGGGAGAACTCAACAGTACTCTTGCTACGGTTACAACTGACTGCCAGCTACCACCAACGTATTTTGAGAGCTCCAGACTGCCTGAACACCCGGCTCTGAATCCCACCTTTTCTTTCTCAGGAAAAATTGGTGCTAACAGTAACATATCCTTTACCGAAAACAGGATAACAGGCTTTGTTAACCTGTCGATCGCAGAAGGTTCTTTTCTTCAGGAAAAGACAACACTTACCGGAATCCATACCTCGATCACAATTCCAGATATCAACATTATTCAATCCAGTCCAGACCAACAGTTGACTATCGAAAACCTCTCGTTTAATGATATCAGGGCCAACAATGCAAAAATTCGATGGCAACTTGAATCCCCCCACTCCCTTCTTGTCGAAAACGCCCAACTGGAATGGTGCGACGGCAAGATCGAAACAGCAAGTTTTCGGATTACAACCGACAAAAAGGAACTGGCTACAACCCTCTATTGTGATCGCCTCCGTTTAAGTAAACTTCTCGAGCAGTTTGACCTCGCGGAGACATCAGGAACAGCCACCCTCAATGGACGCCTGCCGATAATCCTTAACAATCAAGGAATCGACATTGATAACGGATTTCTGTTTTCCACACCAGGAGAGCAGGGAGTTATCAGTTTTTCAAATACCGGAAAAATCAGAGACAGTATCCCCGGTGCAAACACCTCTTCCTATATCACCTACGCCCTTGAATCCTTGAAAAGTTTTGCGTATAATTGGATAAAACTCACCTTTAACAGTGAACAAGATGAGTTACTTATAAAAATGGAACTTGATGGTAAACCGGAAAAACCATTACCCTACAGATACGAGAATGGGAAAATTGTACAGCTGCCCAGAAAAAGTGAGAAAGGAGAAGGCCTGCAACACCCGGTCTATTTCGATGTGAAGTTTCACCTTCCCCTCAAGCAGATGTTTCAATACGGAACTGGAATCCAGTCTGCCATCAATAAAATCAAGGAGAGTTTCTAATGTCAACTACAGCGAAAACGCAACTGTTTTTTTTCTTAGCTTTTATCGCAACACTCTTCCTGGCTGGATGCACAAAACACGAAGTAGAAGTCAAACCTGTAGAAATCAAGCCTATCCATATTACAATTGATGTTAACGTCAAGGTTGATCGCGCTCTTGATGACTTCTTTGGAGACCTGGATCAAAAAGCGGCCACCATAACAAAAGAGAGCGCAGCAGAAAATAATCAATAGCGAGGATATATTATGAGTTATAAAAAATCATTACCTATACTTTTTATCATTCTTTGCCTTTCCCTTTGCTGCGCAACATCGATAATGGCGGGAGGAAACGAAATCAAAGCAAGAATGGCTGCAAGAATTCCTGTCCTCACCAGCCTGAAAAACAGCGGTGTGATAGGAGAAAATAACAAGGGACTTTTAGAATTTCGCCGCGGCAAGTCACAAGCAAAACTGGTTAGTGAAGAGAATGCGGATCGCCTCAAGGTCTATGCTATTATTGCAAAAAGTCAGGGAGTATCTCCTGTTCTTGTTGGACAACGCCGAGCAACTCAAATTGCCAAACAAGGAATCAAGGGGCAGTGGTTTCAGAAACCAGACGGCAAGTGGTTTCAGAAATAGCATCTAAAAGACATGACTCTCCCAGAAGATCCGGGAAAAGATGAGCTCTTTGCCATACAACAGATAAAAGAGGATTTTGTTTTTAATAAACAGGTCGTCGAAGTTTTTGACGACATGATTGGCCGCTCTATCCCCTTCTACAAAGAAGTAATCGAAAGTACTGCCAGACTTGTTGATCGCTATCTTAACGATGGCGACAAAATTTATGACCTCGGCTGCTCTACCGGTTCGACCTTACTCGAGTTTTCGCGGATTCTTGCTTCAAGAAAATTTGAGTTCCACGGGATTGATAATTCCAGGGCAATGCTGGAAAAGGCACAAGTGAAAGCGGCGATGTTTCGCAAACAGGAATCAATCTCTTTTCATCATCTGGACATTACAGACTTTCAAGGTGAAAACTGTGGCGCGATTATTCTTCACTATACCCTTCAATTTATCAGACCCTTGCAACGGCAGCAATTTCTCCAGAAACTCTTCGACAGTCTGCGTCCGGGAGGAATACTGTTACTTTCGGAAAAAGTTATTCACCACAACCAGAGACTAAACCGTGAATTCATTCAGCTCTATCATGAATTCAAGAAAACAAAGGGCTATTCTGAGCTGGAAATCGCCCGAAAAAGAGAGGCTCTGGAAAACATCTTGATACCTTTCTCCATAGAAGAAAATATCAGTATGCTTAAAAAATGCGGATTCTCGCCAGTCGCCACCTTCTTTCAATGGTTTAACTTCTGTTCTCTAATTGCAGTAAAACCCTGATACCCAAAATATACTCAATCACCTGATAGCTATAAGAAAAAACTACTCATCTGGGTTGCCGCATTTTGCAAGGCTTGCTCCCAATTCTGTTATATAAAATCTAAAATTGAACACACTCTTATTATTGCGGCAATCTTGTAATTAGCGCTTACTCTCTTTTTGGGTTCCTTGTGGTATCGCACCTTCCGGATCAATTTCATCAACCTCAATATATCTGCAAAGGTAGATATCAGAAAGAGTAAGAAAAGCGGTAATAATCAATGGCCCATAAATAATACCCAGAATTCCGTAAACACTCAATCCTCCTATAATAGACAGGAAAACAAGTAAAGTATGCATTTTCACCTGAGTCCCCACTAGCTTTGGCTTGATAAGATATTCCACAGAAAGAGAAAGAACACCATAATAAACAAACAGAAACACCCCCTGGCCTAGCGACTCGGTAATTGCCAGAAAGATTGCGGTCGGGATCATAACCAACCCTATTCCAAAAATTGGCAGAAATGCAAGAACTGCCATTATGCTTCCCCACAAAAGAGGCGAGTTTAAACCGAGAACAGAAAAAATTGCGCCGCCAAGAACCCCCTGAAACAGGCCACATATCCCATTCCCTTTCAAGATAGCGTTCGCTATCTCCTGAAACCTTGAGATAAGCAGATGATTGTCCTGGGTTGGCAATGGTGAAATCCGCACCATATACGAGATGAGTTTTGGCTGATCAATCAAAAGAAAGAAGATAACCAGAATCATCATGAAAAAATAGAACAGGAATTGAAGGACATTTGCCGCCCAGCCGCTGGCTTGATCATAGAGAAACA
>PDWJ01006993.1_pt1 | contig 11256 bp, 14 predicted proteins | sample 1430881 | NCBI WGS metagenome assembly PDWJ01 (sample SAMN01162460, study PRJNA174530) | Oral metagenome, whole genome shotgun sequencing project. | biome: Marine environment; feature: Marine mammal; material: Swab sample of the gingival sulcus; isolation source: swab sample of gingival sulcus... | reverse complement strand
GCCGCCGTCAAAACGCTGTGGCTTGAAGCTGGCTGTGCCGCTGGTGATCAGCCCGTCGGCACTGCGCAGCGCCCAGCCGGTGGTGGTGCCGAGATCAAGCGCCAGAATGCAGCGCGGGTGTTGTGATTGGGTCATGATGACCTCCTCTTCAGTTTGCCGGGCTCGGCGAGAGGCGGGCCGGTGAAGGCTGCGGTCTCGCCAGGCCCCGAAGGGTGGTCTGGTCAGGTCAAATGCGGGGCGAACGCGCCGCCCGGGACTTCTTTCTTGGCTTCAAAGCGACCCCAATGAAAGATTGGGGCTGCTAACCCGTTGTCCTGTCTATAGAATATATATTCTTTCAATTATTATATATTTATAGAGAGTATCTCCTTCTATTAATCGCGCGCGCGCACACACGCGAGGGGTACAGGTATCCTCTTGAAAGATTGACAAATGTGAAAGAACCGGTTTTCTGCTTCCCTTTCATATAGTTAGACTGCATCAAAGTTCCCTCTGACGGATTTTGCGCCTTGAAGTATCTCGCCAGGGGCCCGTCCAGCGTGCCATCCGGTAGACCATCGCCCTGCGCCCCCCGGTGTCCCGCATGCCGGTGGTGATGTCGCCGCTTTCGACCAGCGTGAGCAGGATCTCATCGCGGTCGCGGGCTTTCAGCCACTGAGACGCCCGTGTGACTTCCGACTTGCTGATCCCCTTTGCCCCAGCGGCACGGATGATTTCCCTGAGACGTTTCAGATGGGCCTCGGTCTCTGTGTCGGCCACATGACGCTCGACCGCCTCCATGGTCTGCCGCGCATGGTGACGCACGAAACCGATGCCCCAGTCCGCCGCCGAGAGGTCGATCTCGGGTTTTTCCGGGTTGCGCCCGACCGCGACGATCAGCGCCAGCTTCATTGCATTCTCGCCTATCCGGGCAAGGATCGCGGTGAAGGCCGTACCGCGCGCGGCGCGCAATTCCTCTGTCAACTCGCCGCTCAGGGCCTTGAAGCGTGCTCTGGCGGCCCCTGTCATGGGCACGACCATCGGATCGACTGTCGTGTTCTGATCGGCTGTCCTTCCCACAAGATTGCCCTTCTGGTGCCCACCCCCAGCGGCCACGCGCTGCAATCCTCGGATCAGCGCTGGCGGTGCCTGACGGATGCCAACCGTGGTGTTTTCGTCCGGGTAATCCTCATCGCTCGGCAGGATCAGGAAACGCGCAAGCGAGCCATCCACCACATTCGCCCCCTGCAACGCGCCCCAGAAGTGCAAGGGCGTTGTCGTGCCGTAGACGCACAGACAGGGCTGGACGATGTCCCGCCGCTCGTTCGAGCCATCCCGGTTGGCATATTCCGCCCCGAGGAAGATCCCACCTGCTGCGGTATAGAGCTCTGTCATGTTGTCGAGAATCTCGGTGATGTGGCGCGGACTGCGCCGTCGATCGGCTGCCGCCGCCAGAAACATGCCGAACTCGTCGATCTGGAACAGGGTCGCGGGCTGGCGGTGCAACGCGGTCAAAAGACCCGCGCCGGAGGCGATCTTGTTGCCGCCGAGATGATGGGCAAGGCCTGCTTCGAAAAACACCTCGTTGACGATCTCGCGCGCATGGTTCTTGCCCGACCCGCTGTCGGCGATGCCGACAACATAGAGGTTCGAGCGCAGATTGCTCTCGGTTCGGTATTGCCGCCCCATAAGCGCGCCGATGGCACAAAGGCTGGCGCCGAGCGACAACAGCGGCTGCGGCCGCCGGGCGGTCGACAGCATGTAGTGGGTCAGATCGCCGATGAGACCATCGGGGATCCCGAGAGTGAACGGCTGGCCTTCCGGTTCCTCCGCGCCGACACCATCCGGCATGTCCAGTTTCAACAGGAACCCTGCCGCGGGGTGTCCCTCCGCGCCCGATACACTGCCGTCGAGGCGCAGGAAGGCGTCGGGGTGCCAGCCGCGCTCCATGGCAAGGTGGTAGATCGTGCCCGCACCAATCCGCTCGGGTTTGAAGCTTGCCCAGGCCTTTGCGGTGGTGGCCGGAACATCCTTTGCCGCCTGAGCAGACCACGAACTGAACAGATCCGCACCGGCCTCGCCGAGCGCACCTTTCAGCGCCATGCCGATCCGCATCCAGCTGTCGTAATCCAGTTCGGCATTGGGCAACCACTGCAAGGCCGACATGATCGCCGGCAGCGTTCCGGCCTGACCATGCGCCCGCGGATGGTCGATGGCAGGCGACCCGGCCGGCAGTCCACGCTGCCGCAAGGCGTCCGGCAGCATTGCATGGGCCTCTTCCAGGAATGCCGCAGCGGCCCCGGCCGTGATCTCTGGCAAGTCGCTGATGTCGAGATCGGCAAGCCCTTCGTCGGGCCACACATACGGGGCGCCGGTATCGGGATGAACGGCATAGGCCACGAATTGCTGACCAAGACAGAGCACTTCCAGCGGATGGCGTTTGATCCCCCGGAACGGTTCGGCCGTGCGGTAGACCAGCATCCGCTTTGGCGCCTTGCCGATCCTGAGAGCCGGCGTATCACCAAGCCTTTCCCGGGCCAGGTCTTCGATCCGAAGGGCGAGCCCCGCATCCCGCAACCTCGACTTCGGTCGTTGGGCGTTCCGCATGGCGGTTCCATACCGGATAATCGATCCACGCACCGCGTTTGAACTGCCCGGGCTTCTTGGTGCCCGGGCCGATCGGCAGAATGGCATAGCCGTTGGTGACGAGCCGGGCGCCAAACCGCGCCATGCAAGATGTGTCAGCCATCAGAACGGCACCTCCGGCGTCATGGCATCGAGCCGGCCACGATCCCTGGCGGCAAGCTCGCGCAAATGATCGCAATACCCGGTAACAACCGCGTCGATGAAGCGATCCCATTCGGTTTCACTCAGCGTCGCGAGATCGGATTTGCCGAGGCTCTCGAGGTATTCACCGCCCTGTTGTCCGCCGACAGTCATGGCCTCGCTTTCATTCGGAGTGGGATCGATCATGCCCTTCCTCCCATGGCAGATGTCCTGGCAGGCACGGGAACAGAGCGACTTGCGGCTCTGGTCTCGCCGGAGGTCCGAGACGCGGAAACCTGCGTTGAACCAGCCAAAGCCGCGAGGTTCCCGGTGGCAGACGGCACAGAGGCCGGGGTGGGTTTGGCGCATGAATGGAACCTGTAACCGGAGATTTCAAAAAAGCGGCCCGAGGGGCGGACTGAAATGTCGCTGGGGCGCACGAGATGACACGATTGCGCAAGAGCCTCGTTCACACTGCGCGGAACAGGCAGACCGGGCGCGCGTTTGCGCCACCACTCTTCGGCTTTCCGGCGTGCATAGCCCTGATGCTCGAAACAGACCCATTCCCGATAGGTGGTGAGGCCGCAGCTGTAGCTCACCTTGAGCGACGGTCGGCCGCCCCGTTTGTCGTGGCGGCTATAAGAAACACCGCTCACCTGTACCCATTTCGGGGTCCTGGACGACAGGACCGGCAGTGTGGCGGCAGTCGGCGCAATCTTCACCTCACGGGCCGGAAAGACGTAGCCGCAGTCGGGGCATTCGATGGCCGAAAGCGCCACGATGCTCTCACACTCAGGGCAAACTTTTGTGGGGGCTTCACCCCCGCTGTTCTCACCCGGGCGCTTCGGACGCACGAGGTCAATCGGGCCGTGGCGCCGCACATTGCCCGCGAAGTCCAGCACGAGGCAGTTCTCCTTGCCCGGCGCCAACCGCGTGCCTCGGCCGACCATCTGCACATAGAGCCCGGCCGATTGTGTAGGGCGTAGCAGCGCGATCAGATCCACGGCCGGTGCGTTGAAGCCGGTGGTCAGCACGCCCATAGACGCCAGAGCACGGATCTCGCCCCGTTTGAACGCGGCAATGATGGCATCGCGTTCGTCCTTGGGCGTGTCCCCGAAGATCGTCTGGCAGGAGATGCCCCGACGTCCGAATTCCTCGGCGACATGGCGCGCATGCTCCACGCCCGAACAGAAGGCCAGCCAGGATTTGCGGTCCTTGCCGTGATTGATGATCTCGGCAACCGCCGCGCGGGTGATGGCGTCCTGATCGACCGCCGCCGCCAGATCGCGGGCAATGAAGTCGCCGGCACGGGTGCCGACTTTCGACACATCAAGTCGGGTTGCGGGCTGTTTCGAGACCAGGGGGCTGAGATAGCCCTGGTCGATCAGATCCCGGACCGGGGCCTCATAAGCGATGTCGGTGAAGAGCGCATTCCTGCCTTCGTGCAACATGCCGCTGTCGAGCCGGTAGGGCGTGGCGGTCAGGCCGATCACCTTCAGCGCCGGGTTGATCGCCTTCAGCGCGTCGAGGAAACGCCGATACATGGTGTTCGACTTGCCCGGGATCAGGTGCGCCTCGTCGATCAGCACCAGATCGGTGTGGCCGATTTCATCTGCGCGGGCGTGAACGGACTGAATACCCGCAAACAGGATTCGCGCCCGCGCCTCGCGCTTGCCCAGCCCCGCCGAATAGATGCCCGCAGGCGCGGCGGGCCAGAGCCCGATCATTTCGGCATGGTTCTGGGCGATCAACTCGCGCACATGGGTGACGACGAGGATGCGCTGGTCCGGCCAGGTCTTCAGCACCCCTTCGATGAAGGAGGCCATGACGAGCGACTTCCCCCCGGCGGTCGGAATGACCACCAGCGGGTTGCCGGCATTCTTCTGGAAATAGCCGTAGATCGCAGTGATCGCGGCCTGTTGATAGGGGCGCAGGGTCAGCATGAGGTGGCCTCCGGGATACGGGCGTCGTTTTTCCAGGTGGTGCCATCGGACATGCGGTAGGTGACGACATCGTCGCCCGCATCGATGACCTCACCCGGCACGAGATCGGGGATGAAGAGATGGCGCTCACACGCCGCGCGTTGCTCGGAAGATGCCAGTATCCGGTCATGCCGGGCGCAGTGCCAACCACCGACGTCTTTGCTGGTCGCGCTTCCGGACGAAGAACCGGTATCCACTTCTTCTGGAAGCGCTCCGACGGGCGTCGCATGCAGACAGGACCGGCAGGTCACCGCTGCCCCACCGCCTTCATGGCAGGTCGCGTGATGATCGCAGAACCGGCATTCGAACCAGGCCGGGTCCTCGCTGATCCGCGCCGGCGGGTGCTGGGCGAAGATGATCCGTCCGGCCTTTTCCAGCAGGCGTTCGGCCATTTCGCGGTCCGCCTTCAGGCGCTCGATATGCAGCGCGTCGGTGTCCTTGCAGACCGCCACATAGAGCGCCCGCGTGATGCCGGTCAGATGCATGTAGATCTGCATCTGCGCCGCATGCTGGGGCTTTGACAGCACCACGCCCTTGGCTGTCAGATCGGCAAAGCTCTTTGCCGAATGCGTCTTGAACTCCAGCACATGCCAGGTCTTCGGAGCCTCAAGGAGGCCAATGGCAACACCATCAAGCGAGCCGCCGAAATGCCCGCCGTGAGCTTCGACACGGAATTGGCGGCCAGTGTCCGGATCGACCTCAAGCACGGTGGCGCCGGTGGCGCGCAGGTTGCGCACGAGCCGGTCCTCTTCCAGTTGTCCGGTCTCGAACAGGCGCAGCAAGCGGCCCGTATGGCGCGCGGGCGTCACCCAGCGGAAATCATACCAGAGCGCGCGGGCGCAGGATTTGCCGATGATCGACGCGCCAAGGTGATCGCGGAAGCCATCGTCCTGACGGGCTTCGTAGTCGGAATAGATCGCTGTCAGCGTCGGCGTGGGGGCTTCGGGAAGATCAGCCATCACACATCCTCCCCTTCGCTGCGGGCCTGGGCCTCGGCCAGAATGCCGCTCCAGCTCTCCGGGTCATGGCGCTCACGCAGAACGTCAATCAGCGCGTCCTTCAGCTTTTCGCGGCGACGGCGACCAGTGCCTTTCGCGAGCAGTTCTGCCCGTTCGCGGCGGAGATGGCGCAGCGCCGTGCGGGCCCGGTGGAACCAGTCCGGGTCGATGGGCTTCTGGCCCCGCTGCCGTGCCAGATCGGCGGTCGCGATCTGCGTGCGGATCTTGGCGATATCGTCGTCGAGTTCGATCAGCCGCCGTTGGTGTTCAGGCAAGCCGGGGCTGTTCGCAGCCGCAGGAGCCGCGTTGGTCAGGTCAGTCATGGAAATATCCTCAGATGTGTTTGGGCGCTGCCCCGACACGCAGGGGCGGAGCAGCGCGGCGCGTCAGCCCTTCTTGTTCCAGGGAGCGGAAGCCATCTTTGCCGGCGTTGTGGTTGCGGCCCCGCCGGATGGCGGTGGCGCGGCCTGCCGTGTGGTCTTGCCTGTTTCCGGCAGCAGGTAGCGGATGGCATTGCTCTCGCCGTAGCCATTCCTGGGCGGCTTCACCGTCACCTGGATCGTCATCGGGATGAGGTGCAGTTCCTCACTGTCGCTGACCTGCATCTTGCCGGTGGCGTGACAGATCGCCGACAGCGTCCGCTGCGCGATTTCCACCGTGGTCGGGTTCGGGTTCACCAGGTTCAGTTGATCGAAGATTTTCCGGCCCTTGTGCTCGCCCTCGAGGATATCGAGCATCAGCCAGAGAAACTGGCCCATGCCATTGCGGGTCACGCGCATCTCGCTCTCGACGATCTGGGCGCGGTACTTGCCTGCGGGAAGGACCTCGTAGGCGGTGGTGGGCTCGACGCCGGTCGCGTCGAAAGACGTATCGAAACGTGCCATGGTATTGTCCTTTCTGAATTATTCTGGCTGCGGCATAGCACCGAGGAACTCCGCCCACGAAAGCGGCAGGGTGTCCGGCAGGCCGTAGCGGTTCTTGGCGAGGAAGGCGGGACGCTCTTCGGTGTGCATGACGCGCGCACCGGACCCGAGCACCCGGGTCACCTTCTTGTTGAAGCCGACATCGGATTTGGCGACCGAGATCTGGTAGTTGGCGAAGAGCACTACATCCGAATGCTCCTGCAGCAGCGCCGAGGCGCGGGTCTGCAGCTTGATCACATAGCGGTCGTAAGGCTCGTGCTCGGGGCTGTCGAAACGCTTGATGTCGGTATGAGCGATCTGGATGACCACCATGCCTTTGCGGTCGCGCAGCGCGTTGAGCTTGTCGAGATATTCGCGCCAGATGGTCAGTGCCTCGGCATAGCCTTTGCCAAAACCCGGCGTCTCGATGGAGGCCCAGCCGTTGCGTTTGCAGGCCTCGGCCCAGATCAGCGGCTCCAGCCAGTCGACGCTGTCAACGACCACGGTGCCATAGCTGTGGTCTTCGTTCAGCAAGGCGTCGAGCGCTTCTGACACGTCGGCATAGCTGGTCGCGAGCGGAAAATGCGGGACCTGCAACTTGCCCAGCCCATCTTCGGTCATGATGAACACCGGCCGGTCGGCATCGGCCGCAAAAGTGGATTTGCCGACCCCGGCAACCCCGTGGATCAGGATGCGCGGCGGCGAAAGCACCGATGTCGTGCGCAGGGATGCGAGAGAAATGGCCATCAGCGCACCTCCTCACCCGGCTTGATCTCGACCTTCAGCGCGCCGGGCCGCACGGTGCGCGCGGGCTCGAACTTGGCGCGAATGGCCTCGGGCCAGGCGGCGTATTTGCGTTCCGGCACCTTGTAGGTGACATCGACATATTCAGCCGGGTCGCCGCCGGCGGCGCGGATCCGGTCGACCATGGCGGCGAGTTGCTCCTGGTCCCAATCGACGCGCTTGGGCAAATCGGCGACCACGGTGAAATCGCCATCGGCAATGCGCACGGTGCCGGTGTCCTTTCCACAGGCGCGGCGGGCCTCGGCGGCGCGGGAGCCGTAGCGGACATCCAGCGCGGCGTTCAACCGGGCGGTGACGGCACGCATCTGGCGCGCGGCCCCGGCGATCTCGCGCCGCATGGCGGCCAGGAGCTCGACCGGCAGCTGGGCAATCTCGCCGGTGGAAAGGTTGAGCAGCTCGTCGATGCTCGGGGTGTTCTCGGGATATGGCATGGATGTCTCCGATGTTGGGGGAATGGGTGTCAGGCGGCTTCGAGCAGCCGCATGGACAGGGACGCGCCCGGCGGGCCCGGCCTGGGGCGGGCGATGGCGATGTAGGCGAATTCGTCGGGGCCGAGCCGGGTCTGCACCAGATGCACGAGACCCAGGTCCGCAGCGCGCATGGCCGCAGCCGCCACCCGTTGCAGGCTGCGCTGCTGCTCGGACGAGAGCCGCGAGACGACCAAGGCCGCGTCCACCGCGAGGAAGCCCCGGTGATAGACCAGCGTCTCGCCGGGCTCGGCCTGCGCGATCCAGGCGCAGAGCCCGACCTCGTCGAGCCCGGGACCGTTCAGCCCGTGGATCGGCACCACCTCGGCCTCTTGGAGTTCGAGCAGCCGGCCCATCACGCCGCTCCCGGCGTGGTGTCGGCGGTCTGTTGCAACTGGCCCTGCTCGAAGGCGATGATGTCCTCGAGTCGGTAGACCACACGGCCGCCGATCTTCATGTAGGCCGGGCCCTCACCGGCCCATCGCCAGCGTTCCAGTGTGCGGTGGGAAATGGTCCAGCGCCGGGCGAGTTCCTTCTGGTTGAGACAATATGGTTTCCGCATTGTGCTTCCCCTCGTTGATGGCTTCGGGGAAGTGATGCCAAATCCCGCAAGGGGATGTCGTCAGGATCATCGGGGGATGCGGAAGGGGATCACTTGCGCCTTGCGGCAGTGGGATTTCCGCCCAGGTGGGGGATGGGTGATCCCCCACCATCCCCCAGCCGATCCCCCTTCGGCGCAATCCGCGAGTCGGATCGTGAGTGAAAAAGGCGACTCAGTCGAGGTTCAGGCGATAGCCGCCCTTGCGGTCCGAGCGGATCAGCTGACGCCAGTTCTTCTTCGACTTGAACACGTCCGCCATGCGCAGGCTCTTCGAGCCGGCCATGCTGAGGATCGCCTTGCCGTTCTGCCAGGGCTCGCCCGCCTGCGCGGCCGCGTGCAGCGCACGCACCACCTCGGCCTGGATCGGGCCGAGCTTGAATCGGCAACCGTTGCACCGCACGTCCTGGTAATCGGCGGAGACGATGAAGGTGTTCTCTTCACCTTCTTCCGAACGGCCAGAAAACCCGGATTGGATTTCAAAGCGATCTCGTTCATCCCGCCGCAGCAGGAGATCCCCGATCATCACCAGGACCGGCTCCGCGCCATCCTGCACAACCGCGTAGCCGGCTCGATCCGTACGGAACGCGCTCACATGGATCTGGCCACACCGAAACAGTTGAAAGACATCCTGCGCATGCAGATCCAGCAGGCCGTTGAACCGGGTCTGCTCCCACGGCACCGGGAAGTGTTCCCCCTCCGGCGTCTCTTCGAAATCGCCGAACTCGATCGGCCGGCCGAAGACCCGCACCGACAGCCGCAGCTTGTCGTTCTCGGCGAGATAGATGAGGTCATCCTCGCTGATTGACCAGCGCTCCAGGATCTCGGGGAGCGTGAAATACAGCTTGTCGATATGCACGCGCCCCTCCGATTCCACGCTGGATGTTTACTTTATGTTCTTACCCTCTTGACGTGCACCGATCAATCCTGTTCTATCCTTGCTTATCCACATACGGCTGGGGATGACATGACCGCGCACCACACGCTTTCCGACCGCCTCCGGGCCCGGGCCAACCAGCTCGGCCTCAGCCCCGCCCATGTCGCCGAAATGGCCGGTGTGAACCGCTCCTTCGTCTACGACATCCTCCGCGGTCGCTCGACACGCCCCGGCATGGAAAACCTCGGCGCGGTCGCCCGCGTTCTGAAGGTCGATCGAGACTGGCTGATCCACGGGATCGGCGATGTCGAGGGCACACCGCCCTTCATCGAGAACCCGGACGAAGCCTTTGTCCCGATCGCGCAGGCCGGCCCGCGCCCGTCGATGGGGGGCGGCGCCGTGGCCGCGGAGCATGACGATTCCGCCGGCCGCGCCTATCATTTCCGCCGCGCATGGATCCGCCACAGCCTCAAGGCCAGCCCATCGCAGCTGCGCATCATGCATGTCGAGGGCGACAGCATGACCCCCACGCTGCGCGACGGCGACACGGTGCTGGTCGACATGGCCCGGCGCGCCCCCAACCCGCCGGGCATCTTCGTGCTGGACGACGGCCTGGGGCTGGTGGCCAAGCGGCTCGAGCACATCCCGAACAGCGACCCGCCCGCAGTGCGCGTCATCTCCGACAACAAGCACTATCCCGAATACGAGCGAACGGCGGACGAGATCCACATCGTTGGCCGCATCCGCTGGTTCGCGCGGGAGATTTGAGGTGATCGAATTCCGCTCCCTCGCTGATGATAATCCCGCCTTAAGGTTCTCGCCGCTCTTGCGCGGAGTTCTGAAAACCTTCGCCTACGTCCAGGAACATGGATCCATCAGCCTCACCCCGTCCAAAGCCTTCAAACGCAATTTCGTTCACTGGGCCGCGGCGGAATTCGACTGGCCCGGGCATACCGAGGCGGATCTCTTCGCCGTCAACAAGGTGCTCAACGAACACGACTTCATGCCGCTCGGAGATATTCACTTCCTGCTGACCGCTCTGAAAATGGGCCGACACTACAAGGGAGTTTTCAAGCTGACGAAATCAGGGGCAAAGCTGGCGCATCAACCCGGACGCCTGTTCGGGATTATAACGCCGTTCTACCTCTTCGAAATCGATCATGCGAGTTGGTCGCGGACCCCGGATCATTCGTTTCCAGGCAACTGGGACGTTTTCTTCAACGTTCTCAACGTTGAGACCGACGACGGCGCAGAGGGCCGGCATTTGCGACAGGTCTTGTTCGGCGACCCCGATCCCAGCCCTTTTCCACGCTACGATGAGATGATGGGCAGCCTTTACACGCGGGTGCTGCGCCCTCTCGTCTGGACAGGCTTGCTTCAGGAAACCCGGCCCGATGGGTCTTTTCGCTCGCAAGATAGTCTGTTCACCAAGACTCCGCTTTGGAAGGCCGCCCTGAAACTCGACACGGATTCGCTGATCCAACCCGCGACACGGCACTGAACGGCCGTACGACGCAAACCCGATCCTGCACGCAGCACCCCGCGCCAGCCCCGCAACCCATTGTTTTGACTTGAATACCAGCGCCGCGTGCAGCCCAGATAGGGCAGCAACCCGAAAGGCGTTCCAATGCTTCATGATATCTCACCCCCGGTTTCCGGGCCCAATCCCCTGTGCCCCGAACGCATGTCGCCCGAGGCGCGCCTTGCGGAACTCGGGCGCATTCTTGCCGCCGGCGTCATTCGCCTGAACGCCGCAAAGTCCAGCTCTTTATCTGCCGAAGGCAGAGACAGTTTCGTGGACTTGTCGCCCCGAAAGAGCGGTGGTCGACGCGGGAAACCTGTCCGTATCGGAGGAATTGATGAAGCATCACAACAAGACAACC
>PDWJ01004979.1_pt1 | contig 11258 bp, 6 predicted proteins | sample 1430881 | NCBI WGS metagenome assembly PDWJ01 (sample SAMN01162460, study PRJNA174530) | Oral metagenome, whole genome shotgun sequencing project. | biome: Marine environment; feature: Marine mammal; material: Swab sample of the gingival sulcus; isolation source: swab sample of gingival sulcus... | reverse complement strand
TCGGCATCGTGATTTGTGTGTTTTTTTGTCATTTTTATAATGAGTTATTTTTATTCAGAGTGCAAATGTAATGAATTTATTGAAAAACGGATTAAAAAAATTTAAAATAAGCACATTAAAAAAGAAACTGCCTCAAAATTTGAGACAGTTTCTTTTTTCGGTACAAATTTATATTACATGGTATGTAAATATTTTTCAACCAATTTGGCAATTTCGTCGTGTTTGCCATATAAACGTTCGCTTAATTTTTTATCATCGTAAGATTTAAGCTGTTTAATCACGTTATCAATCATACCTTTCGGGAAAACACCGTTGGCTTCGAAATATTCGCGTTTTTGTTCAAGCACTTCGGCAGATTCAAAACAAGATTCGGGCAATGCGTCAAGTTGTGCCAATCTTTCTTTATGCTCATCGTCAAAAATATTAACATTAACATAAAGTTTTTCTGCCATTTCAAGGGCATTGTCCATTTCCAAACCATGTTGAGATGCAATAACAATACCTGCAAGGTAAGCATAGATATCGGCAGAGCCGTCTCCGCTTCGCAATTCTACGGTTTGTTTCGACATGTATTGTTTTGACGCTGTTTTTTGTTGCGGATTAACATCGCTAATCATATCGGCAGAACCTAACCAGCCCAAAGGTACGCGAACCAATACCGAACGGTTTCTGTCGCCCCAACAAATATTGGTAGGAGCTTCTTGGTGAGGAACTAAACGCAAATATGAGGTAGGAATGGTATTTCCGAAAGCGGTTAAAGCTCCCGACAAATCTAAAATACCGGCAATCATACGTTTTGCAACATCGCTGAGTTTACCGTTTTCAACCATTAAGTTTTTACCGTCTTTTTCAAGTAACATGTGGAAATGCAATCCGCTACCCGCTTTACCTACGGTAATTTTAGGAGCTAACGAAACGGTAACATCATACTCGTATGCCAATTTTCGCAAAATCCATTTGGCAATTAAAAGTTGGTCGGCTGCCTCGTCAACAGGGCATGGCAAAAATTCTATTTCTTGTTGTTCGTAGTATTTACCGTTGCTTTCAAAACTACCAACTTCGGAGTGTCCATATTTGGTTTGTCCGCCACACTGTGCAATTAAGTGCATAGCTTCGCGACGAAAATCTTCATATTTTGCAAACGGAGCAGATTCGTGATAACCTTTTTGGTCAACGGTTGGGAAAGTTTCGTTAATTTCCGCATCACCCATAACATAATATTCAAGCTCGCCCAATGCAAGGAAATTCATTCCGGTAGCTTGTTTGAAATTAGCTTGTGCTTTTTTCAACAAATACTCGGGAGCAGACTCCAAAGGTTTTCCCTCGGAATTATAATATGAACATAAAATGTCAAGTGTAGGAATGCTTTCAAACGGATTTACAAAAGCCGTGTTGTAACGCGGAATAACATATAAATCACTTGAACCTGCACCGACAAAAGAGAAAAGACTACTTCCGTCAACACGTTCTCCGGTAGTTAAAATAGTTTCAAGATGCTCTAAACTATTGATAACAAAATTTAATGTTTTTAATTTTCCATCAGCAGCAGCGTAACGAAAATTAATCATTTCAATCTCATGAGCCTCAATAAAACGCATAATATCTTCACGCGTAAAATCTTTAGGAGATTTTTCTAAAAATGAAACCAACGGATTGGGATTCATTGCATACATACTTTTTGTCATGTCTATTTATTTTAATTAATTTCTATATTTGTTGTTTATTTTAAAAGTTCCGAAATGTAGAAATACTAATTTCGATAACCAAAAATTTTAAGCATTTATTAAACATAAAATTTATGTTTTTTTTATTATCAAAAATATTACGCATTTTACTCAGTCCTGTTTTTTGGATGGTAGTATTTGCAATCATTGTTATACTGTCAAAAAACAAACGAAGAAAAAAACGAACAACCATCGTTTTGGTTTTTACACTTTTCTTTTTCACCAATCCGTTTATTGCCGACGAATTTATGCGTGCATGGGAAACCAAAGCTGTGCATCAAAACAATCTTAAAACCTACGATGTAGGCATCTTGCTGACAGGTATGTGTACTTACGATTTTCAATTTGACCGCATTAATTTTGACAATAGCAGCGACCGCATATTACAATGTATGGACTTATACCACAAAGGATTTATTAAAAAGATTTTTATTTCCGGCGGTTCGGGAAAGGTTAGAGAGCCGGAATTTTTAGAAGCCAAATTGCTTCACGACTATTTAGTAAGCAATGGTATTCCCGACGAAGATGTTGATTTTGAAATCATCAGTAGAAATACTCACGAAAATGCCGTTGAATCGGCACGAATTTTGAAACCCGAAACATCAAATCAAAGTTTTTTATTAATTACTTCTGCATTTCATATGAAACGGTCAATGATGTGTTTTAACAAACAAGGTTTTAAGTGCGATTATTACAGCACCAATAGATATGCAGGAAATCGAAAATTTCATATCGAGCATTTGATTGTCCCGAAATTATCAGCTTTAAGTTACTGGGAAATATTATTGAAAGAATGGGCAGGAATAATAATGTATAAAATTAAAAACTATGTTTAAACACTTTTTAACGGCGATATTTTTATGTGCGGTAAGTTTATCGTGTACACCAAAAGAAAATCACCCCCAAACACAAAAAATTATTTGCGGGGCTAATCAAACGGAAAAATATCTAAACCAATTAAGAGACAAAAACATTGGCATTGTCGCCAATCACACCACTACCATCAATCAAACCCATTTGGTTGATTCTTTATTGGCACACAAAATAAAAATAACCGCCATATTTGCTCCCGAACACGGTTTTCGCGGAACAGCAGACGCCGGAGAACAAATTAAAGACGGCAAAGATGCCAAAACCGGCATACAAGTTTACAGTTTGTACGGAAAAACAAAAAAGCCAAGCCAAGAAATGTTAAACAATATCGACTTAATGATATTTGATATTCAAGACGTTGGTGCTCGTTTTTACACTTATATATCGACCATGCATTACGTTATGGAAGCATGTGCCGAAAACAATATTCCCGTATTAATTTTAGACAGACCAAACCCCAACGGAATGGTGGTTGACGGGCCTGTGCTTAAGCCCGAATTTTCATCGTTTGTCGGTATGCACCCTGTGCCCGTTGCTCATGGTATGACCATAGCCGAATACGCACAAATGATTAACGAAGAGGCGTGGCTTTCCAATGGCGTGAAATGTAATTTGAGTTACGTTCCGTGTCAAAACTACAAACACAGCATGAAATACTCACTTCCGATAAATCCGTCTCCTAACTTACCAAACGACCGAAGCATAGAGCTGTATCCTTCGTTGTGCTTGTTTGAAGCAACAACCCTAAGCGTGGGACGAGGTACAAATATGCAGTTTCAAATTGTCGGACACCCCGACTTAAAAGGTCTTTCTGATTTTAGTTTTACACCCAAACCTAACCAAGGATCAAAAGACCCGAAACATAAAAACACAACGTGTTACGGATACGATTTCAGACAAAAAAACAATGAATTTACGGAAACACAAGGACAAATCAATTTAAGTTTTTTACTGAAAATTTATGCCGATTTCCCCGATAAAACGGCATTCTTTAAAAACCCTAAATTCTTCGACAAACTTGCAGGCGGCTCAGAACTACGCACACAAATAGAAAACAATAAAACCGAGACAGAAATCAGAGCCTCATGGGAACCCGAACTTTCCGAATTTAAAACCCTTCGAAAAAAATATTTAATTTATGAGTGAGGAAGACAGAAGACAGAAGACAGAAGCTACTCAGTGCTAATTGCTAACACCCAATCTTGCCCTAAAGTTTTAACCCATAAAATTGGGCAAGTAAAAATATCAATGTATTTTTGGCGGCTTAAATAAAAAAAATCACATCAATGAAACGTTTTTTTATCATAGTGCTTGCCTTGTTTTTCATAAGCAATGTTCATGCAGAAGGTTGGAAAGACAGTTTGAATGTAAAAGTATATGGCTACGTTAAATTAGATGCTTTTTACGACACTCGCGAAACCGTCAACGTTAGAGAAGGACATTTTCTTTTGTTCCCGACACCTCCGAATTATGACAACGAAGGCATTGACAAAGCAGCCCACGGCTCATTTAACATGTTGGCTGTACAAAGCAACTTTGGTGTTTCCGTAACCGGAGCAAATATTCTCAACGCTAAAACCATGGCAAAAATCGAAGGCGATTTTTTCGGTCAAAGAAACGACAACATTAATTTATTGCGTTTACGTCATGCTTTTTTCAAACTGCAATGGACAAACACCAACTTAATCGTCGGACAATATTGGAGTCCCATGTTTAATTTAGAAGCTTTTCCGGGCACCGTTTCATTTACCACCGGAACACCCATATTGCCATTTGCACGCAATCCGCAAATCAGGGTAACACACCGCATAAAAAATTTATCCTTAGTTGCTGCTGTTTTATCGCAACGCAGTTTTTCAAGCTTTGGCATAAACCCGACAAACTCTACGGAAACAATATCAAGTTCACAATTTTTAAGAAACTCAAAACTCCCCGAATTTCACACCAAAATAATGTACGCTTATCAAGCAAACCACTGGTTTTTCAAAACGGGTATAGGCGTTGGTTACAAACGAATTATGCCGCGAACAAGCACCGAAACAAACTATGCAACAAGAAAAACCATATCGGGTACTACCGTAACAAGCTACATAAACGTAAAATACAGAAATTTCAATGTTAAATGCGGAGGCTCTTACGGAAACAATGCCACCGATTTAATGAGCATAGGCGGTTTTGCCGTAAAAGCCATTACCGACAGCGTTAAAAATTATTACGAATATACCACACTAAGCTCGTACTCGGTATGGGCTGAAATCAATCAACAAATCAAACAATTTAATTTAAGCGTATTTTCGGGTTATACGGAGCATCTCGGAGCAAAAGAAAAAATCACAGGACAAACCTGGGGCTTTGCCAACAACATTGCTTATATATATCGTATTGCACCACGCCTTACATGGCAAGTTAAAAACTTGCGTTTAGCTTTCGAAATAGAGCATACCGTTGCCGGATTTGGAACTCCCGACGAAATGGGAATACCACAGAACCCGATAAACGTATCCAATACACGTTTTTTATTAGGTGCGTATTACTTTTTTAATTAATTTAGCAATTTAATAAATGACTTTTAATAAAAGTAATATCATTAATTCTCAAAGACTTGCTTTATTAAAATTCTAAAATGAACAATTAAAATTTATAATGATGAGAAAAATTTTACTTTCTATGATGGTTGTGCTATTTGCAATAAACTTGCAAGCACAAGACCTTATGATTACAGGTATTTTTGATGGTCCAATGTCCGGAGGAAAACCCAAAGTACTCGAACTTTATGCAGTAAACAATATTGCAGACTTATCCGCTTACACCGTACAAAATCAAACCAATGCAAGTACCGACTGGGGAAATCCATTGAGTTTATCAGGCAGTGCAAGTGCGGGAGATTTTATTTATATTGTAGGCAACTCTCAAACTGCAGAATTCAACACTTATTTTGGAAACAGTATAGTCCCCATAGAAAATGGAGTGGTAAATGTTAACGGAGACGACAGATTAGCTATCTTTAATGGTGATAACATGGTTGACCTCTTTGGTGAAGATGGTGTTGATGGTACCGATAAACCTTGGGAATATTTAGACGGTTGGGCATACAGAAACAACAACTCTACACCAAGTGCAACGTTTAACATTGCTGATTGGACTTTCTCAGGAATTAATGCCAACGATAACCAAACATCTAATGCAACAGCTCCCAATCCTTTCCCGATTGGAACTTACACAAACGGAGGCGTTGCTTCTCCTTCGCTTTCCATAACCAGCCCTGCTAACAATGCTGTGATAACTACAACCGATGTAAACATTACATTTGTTGTTTCTAACTTTGTGATTTCTTCAGACGGTTCAGGAGATGGATATTTAACCTATACATTAGATGCCAATGCAGCGGTAAATCATCAAACAACCAACCCAATTGCACTAACCGGCTTGTCGGAAGAAGCACACACTTTTGTACTTGAATTGGTTGACAATTCAGGAAATTCACTTTCTCCGGCAGTATCTAAAACCATAAACTTCACCGTAAATACCAATGTACCTCCGGTTGAATTTGTTTCAATTCACGACATTCAATACACTACCGACGCATCGGGAGATTCTCCGATGAAAGACCAAGTTGTTAGAACAAAAGGTTTGGTTACGGCTGTAAAAGACAGTAAATTTTGGATGCAAGACGGCGTAGGTGAATGGAATAGCATTTATGTTTTCAATACAACCACTGCACCTGCCATTGGCGACTCTGTAACTGTAACAGGAACAGTAGCAGAATATTACACTGCCACACAAATTGGTACTGTAACCGAAATGACCATTCTTAACAGCGGACACACGCCTCAAGTAGCAAACATTACAACTTCCGAAGCCAACCAAGAATCTTACGAAAGCGTACTTGTTAAAGTGGAAGGAACAAACAACGGAGCAGTTGACCAATACGGACAATGGCCGATAAACGATGGTTCGGGAAACATACTTATCGACGACTTTTTGTTTGCTTATACTCCGACACAAGGAAACTCTTACCAAGTAACAGGTATTACAACCTATGCATTTAGCGAACGAAAAATTCTCCCTCGAAGTGCCGAAGACATTGTTGATTTAGGCCTTTCTGATGCACCGACAATTTCCATAACATCTCCGACCAACAACTCAACCGTTTATGCAGATGCTGTGGATGTTGAATTTACCGTTTCAAATTTCACCCTTGGAACCGACGGAAAAATTGCTTACGCTATTGACAATGGAACAGTAGAATATCAAACCACAAACAACAGCATTGCTTTTACAAGTTTAACCGACGGCTCTCATACCGTAAACCTTGAGTTGGTTGATATGTCTAACGCTTCGTTAAATCCTGCCGTAACAACTAACGTTACATTTACCGTAAACTTGGCAGGCCCAACCATTACTCCTATTCACGATATTCAATACACTACCGATGCTTCGGGAGATTCTCCGCTGAAAGACCAAACCCTTACCGTAAAAGGCGTTGTAAGCGGAAACTTCAACGGCACACAATATGGTAAAGGATATTACGTACAAGACGGTGCAGGTGCATGGAACAGCCTTTATATTTTCGACCAAGACCACACCCCTAACATTGGAGACTCTGTAATGGTTACCGGTAAAGTGGTAGAATTTAATGGCATGACCGAAATGAAAAATGTTACTGATTTCCAAACCATAGGCATTGGAGGTAATGTTGCCGAACCAATACTTATCACAACCGCAGCCGTTGCCGAAGAACAATACGAATCTTGCCTTATTAAAGTGGAAAATGCCGAATGTACCGAAGCCAACTTACAATACGGACAATGGAAAGTAAACGACGGTTCGGGTGATGCTGTTTGTAAAGACAACGGTGCATTTACTTTTACCGAAGTGGTTGGAACAAAATACAATATTATAGGACTTATCAATTTTTCGTTTGGCAAAGCTACCATTAATTACAGAATTGAATCTGACATTGAAATTGCCAATAGTATTGACGATAATTTTGCATTGGATGTAAACATCTATCCAAACCCTGCAAACTCAATCATAAATCTTGTCAACCTTAACCAAGTTGAAAACATCGAAATTATTAGCATAACAGGACAAACCTTAATGTCAGAAAAAGTTAGAAATAATACGATGACACTTAACATTGAAAACCTTTCATCAGGTGTTTATATGGTTAAATTGACATCAGACAATAAATACAGAATTATTCGCATCGAAAAATTCTAAGAAAAAAACAAAAATAATAAGAAAGCTCTACTTAAACGTAGGGCTTTTTTTAATTATACACACTATCCCGCACTTGATGCGGAATCCCCCAATCGCCAATCCGAAAAAACTCTTACTTTTCACCTCTTACCTTTTAACTTCCACAACTGCTAAAAGCCAACTCTCAATTTTTTAATTGTCAATTGCTCATTACCATTATCTCATTATCTCATTATCCCATTAACTCATTAACTCATTGCCTTTTCATTTTTTTTATTAACTTTGCCTTGCAACTATTTACTACTTTTTCTTATCTTATAGTTAAGAATACATGAAAAATTTCAAATTAACAATTTAAAATTTATGAAAAAAACACTATTATTTACAATGTGTTTGTTGCTTTTTGCATTCGTTGCTAACGCACAATTTACAATGGAGCTCTCCTCTACGCCGGAGACCTGTCCAAACAACGGAACCATTACCGTTGATATTACAAATACCGAGGCTGGTGCAGTCTTTAGTTTTGTACTTTACAATGGCGATGGGTCTATTAATCAAGATGTAACAAATCAAACTGCTACGGGAGACACCTTTCAGTATGTTTTTACTTCTAAAAATGCCGGCACTTATAAAGTAAAGGCACAGGAAGAAAAAAACGGAAGTATAACATCCCAAGAGAAGTCCATTAGCATTGACGACCAAGTAGTGCCTTTAGAAATTTCCGCTGATGTTCAAGAACAATGCGGTGGCATGAAAATTATAGTCAATGTAGCAGCAGGAAATCCTATGGAGTATCGTTTAACAAAAGAAGGAACAGCAGTAATTCCTTGGCAGCCGGGAAATGAATTGACTTTAAATTCTCCTTTCGATCCAGGTGTTTATAAAGTGGAAGTAAAAGACAATTGCAACCAAACGCAAAACATAGAATTACACCTTGCAATTCAAGAACCACAATATTCGATAAGGAGAGAGCAACCTTTAGAGAAATTTATTCGTCTTGCCGATTGTGATCATTTTAATCATCATGATATTTTTATATTTCATCCCGATAATAAAAACATCCCCAAACACAGGTATCCTATTAATGTTCAGATAGAGGTTGAAAATCCTAATGGAGGCAGTCCAACTATTCTTAATAAAACCATAAATTGGCATGAAGAGGATCCTTATGGCGTTTGGGAGAAAAACCAAATGTTAGAATTAACAGATATTCCTTACTATGCGAATAAAACCTATAACTACAAGATTACTTTGACTGATGCTTGCGATGGTACTTTTGAACAAACGGATCAAATCAAAACCGAAGAACCTGCTATTCTATTAAAAGACGAGCCGGCTCTTTGTGGTGCCAGATATATTTATATAGGTGCTTATAATTGGTTGGCTCCACCTTTGACTGTTACTTTTACCGATTATCCTTCCGGCTTTAAACCTTCAGACTATGCCGGTCCTTTTACGGGAGATAATTATACTGCTACTATTAACGGTCCTTGGGGGAATTGGCCTAATGATAATTTAGTGGGCTCTGAAACTACCCAAGGTGTACCTGAGGGAGATTATACCATAAAAATAGAAAGTTGCGGCGTTGAAATAGAGAAAACTATAACTATTACAAATAAAGAGCGTCCTGTTAAAGTGTATAAAAGAGGAGGATGCGGACCCGACAATGGTTCTGTGCGTATAAGAAGACAAGGCGACCCTTTGGAAGAAGTTAAAATTATAGAAGCTCCTGCCGAGTTTTTAACCCAATATGGTCCATTACCTTACGATTTTTCTAACGGTATTATGCAAGTCGGTTGGGATAAGGGAAGTTGCTATATTGGTGAGTTACCTATCGGTACTTACAAAGTACAGGTTAAAGGAGAGTGTAATCAACTTAAAACCCAAGAATTTACTCTTGAAAAAAGAACCTTTGAAGCGGATATAAATATAGACTATTTATGTGCAAGTGCAGCTGTAAATATACAATGCACTTCCGATCTTTTTCACGAAAGACTGTTTTTACAACGATATGACCCGAATACCGACAAATGGGTACACCCGATAACCGGAGTTCCTATGTATCCCCATAATCCAATTGCTCCGGACAATGGTGCTTTGGAAATGGGAACGCAAGATAATGCTGACCCAGGCAACATAACTTCTTTTAGCGGTTCGGCATCTAATATCGCAATAAAAGGAAAATACAGAGTGGTCATGCTCTATGAGCCATTCGGAACAGGAACCCCAACGCAATTTTGCGAAGAAACACTTGAAGAATTTATGATTACCGACCCTCCCATTAATATCATTAATTACAATGTGTTGAAGTGTACTCTTACGGGCAATGCTACATTGTCGGTAGAAGCGGAAGGCATACAACCCTTAAAATACCAAATAATAAAGTTCAATGGAAACAATATATCAACTTATCCCGAGACAGAAACCCCTGTATGGACAGATATTGAAGAGGGAGAATATTCGGTACAGATAACAGATGCTTGTGGAAATACGAAAGTTGTACAATTTTCCGTAACACAAAATAAAATGCCGTTAATTAAATCACAAAACCTTTGTGAAGATCAAAATGGTAAAATTTATTTAAGTGGAGCAGGATTTTTTGAAGTAAAATGGTTTAAAGAGCTGAATGGAGTAGAAACAAACCTTAATGCTACAGGTTATGAGTATAATTTTACACCCTTTCATATTGCCGATCATAAAGGAAAATATATTGCCAAACTATACGATCCGTTAGCTGCAACCAATGAAATCTGTTCAGAGCCTATAATATTAGACCTTACTACCATTACAGAAGAAGTGGAAGCCGGTACGGGAAAAACGGAAGATATATGTATCGAAGGAACCGAAATGATTAATTTATTTGATTATATCGAAGGGGAGTACAATAACTGGGGTACTTGGTCAGATCCTGCCAATACCGGTGCATTAAATGATGAAACACTGGATGTGGAAAGGTTGGTAAAAACCAACGGACTGGGAACTTATATATTTAATTACTATGTAAAAGGACACTGTACCGGAGAAGATGAAACAACTGTTACTCTCAATATTAAAATTTGTTTGAAAGCCTATAACGACATTAACCAAACCCCACAAGGAAAGCCTGTAAACGGTAATGTACTTACTAACGATATGGGTAACGGTTTGGAAGTAACCGATGCTACAATAACAGTAAATGGAACTACTTATACTTTAGAACCGGGAACTAGTCAAACTATTCCTAATGTAGGAGATATTGTAATTAATACTGACGGAAGCTATACGTTTGCTCCTGATGATGATTTTACCGGTACACTTCCCGATATTACTTATACCGTAAAAGATGAAAATGGTATTACTGATACCGCTTCTTTATCTATCAAAGTCATTCCAAATCCCGATGCAATCAACAATAATCCGCCGATTGCCCAAAACGATACCTATACCATTGAGCAAAATCAAACCGCTACTGTTCCTGTA
>PDWJ01004978.1_pt1 | contig 11258 bp, 11 predicted proteins | sample 1430881 | NCBI WGS metagenome assembly PDWJ01 (sample SAMN01162460, study PRJNA174530) | Oral metagenome, whole genome shotgun sequencing project. | biome: Marine environment; feature: Marine mammal; material: Swab sample of the gingival sulcus; isolation source: swab sample of gingival sulcus... | reverse complement strand
AAGGTTTACGATTTTTCGGTAGAGCGGTCGACAATTCGGGTATAAGTAAGAAAGGATTAATACAGTTCATTGAGATTGAGAGGATATGATGACAAATTTTGCAATTTACAATACCGTTTTGGGGTTATATAAAATAGTCTATCACGATGATTTTGTCATCGCTGTATCACGCTTAACGGGTGCGGTCGATGACTACGGCACAAAAACATCGCTAACCGATGAAGTGTATAGCCAGTTAGAGGATTATTTTAGTGGCAAGCGCAAAGCGTTCGATTTTTCGTACAAATTAATCGGCTCAGATTTCCAAAAGCGCGTTTGGCAACAGCTTTGCCGTATCCCCTATGGCGAAACGCGCACCTATAAGGATATTGCACTCGCCATAGGCAAGCCGAATGCCAGTAGAGCAGTTGGTATGGCTAATAATAAAAATCCGCTCGGCATCGTAGTACCTTGCCATCGCGTAATAGGCAGTAATGGCAAGTTGGTCGGTTATGCCGGCGGACTCGACATTAAGCGAAAGTTACTGCGCATAGAGGGCGTGCTGTCAGAGTGAGGCGGGCGTATACTTCCTATCGTACAGCAGTGCGGCGATTAAAACCACGAATACAGAGCCGCCGTTGTGCACGAGCGCACCGCTCGTCGGCGTCAAGTAACCCAAGCCAGATAAAATGATGGCGACGAAGTTAATCGTCATCGACAACATAATGCTAAATTTAATCGTGCTGACGGTTTGCCCCGCCAGCCATTTTAAGTAGAGCACTTTATCGATGTTGTCGCTCATTAAAACGACGTCTGAAGCGTCTACTGAAAGATCGCTACCAATGCCGCCCATGGCTACGCCGACAGTGGCACTCTTTAAAGAAGGGGCGTCGTTAATGCCGTCGCCAATCATGCAGACGGATTGTCCACTTTGCGTTAATTCGTCGATTTTGTACATTTTTTCAGATGGTGTCAGTTCGGCATAAACGCTGCCGATATTAGCCTTTTGCGCAAAGTAATTGGCGGTAGCCGTTTTATCACCGGTCAGTAAGACGGTTTCAATTTGCTGCTTATGCAGTTGCTCAATGGTGTCGATAGATGCGCTGCGAATGCTGTCGGTCAGTGCAATTGCACCGCACAGTTGACCGTCCGCTGCGACGATAACGGTCGCCTTACCTTGATGGTTGAGTGCGTCGAGCTGGGCGGCTACACCTTTATCAACTGCAATAGTTTGTTCTTTAATATAGCGCAAGTTACCGCAGTGAATTGTCTTATCGTTCAACGTGGCGCAGATGCCGCGTCCGGCGGTCATGGCAAAGTTTTCGACTGGCTTTAAAGCCAATTTTTTAGCGTAGCAATGCTCGACGATGGCTTTTGCCAAGGGGTGTTCGCTATTTTGTTCTGCCGCGCCAGCCATTTTCAGTAAATCGTCTTGCGACAGCGCGCTATCAAAGCTGATAACGTCGCTTATCGTCAGTTTTGCATGCGTCAAGGTACCCGTTTTATCAAATACAATCGTATTGACCGCGTTCATCTTTTCGAGTGCTTCGCCAGATTTTATTATTACGCCGTGTTTGCCGGCTTGACCGATTGCCGCCATAACTGCAGTCGGCGTCGCCAAGACCAGAGAGCAGGGACAGAAGACGACTAAAATTGTCACGCCGCGCACGACGTCGTTTGTGATAAAGTATACGGCAATCGCTATCAACAGTGCGATTGGCACTAACCACGATGCCGCGACGTCGGCAATGCGCTGCATCGGCGCCTGTTTGTCTTCGGCGAGTTTAATGATTTGAATTAATTTTTGTAGCGTGCTGTCCTGTCCGACTTTTGTTGCCCTTATATCTAATGTACCGAATTGATTGAGCGTGCCGGAAAACACCTCGTCGCCAGTTTCTTTGTCGATCGGCAACGATTCACCCGTCAAAAGGGATTGGTCGATGGCGGATTCACCTTTTAAGACGACGCCGTCGACGGGTACGATTTCGCCCGGTAGTATTCTAATCACATCGTCAACTTTAATGTCTTGATAATCGATCGACTGAACTTTGCCATCAACGATGCAATGCGCCATGCTGGGCGTTATTTGAATTAACTTTTTAAGACCGCGCTGGGCGCGTTCAATGGTCATTTCTTCCAGTATGCCACCCAACATCATTATAAATGCCACTTCGCCGGCGGCAAATAAATCGCCGATGGCAATGGCAGCCAACATCGCCATTGAAATCAGGAGCGCTGAAGATATTTTTTTAATGCCCGCATTGTAGATCAGTCGCCAAATTGATATATAGAGTAGTGGCAGACCGCTTATGACAACGGCTATCCACACCGGATCAAAGGGCGCTGGTAGGTTATTATAGCGCAATATAAAACTTGCGACGAGAGCAATACCGCTAACGACGGTCATCGCTAAACTGGAAAATAATTTATTAATTCGATCAATCATATTAGCTCCTTTCATGAATTGTCGCCAATAATTTGGGTATTATGTATGTTAACGAACATACTGTTCACTTCAGACTGTAGATAAATGCCCCATTTCTTTGTTGCTGTGCAAATTACCGACTCAGTACTTTTGCTACGCAAAAGCTACTCCCTGCGGTCGCAGTCGGACTTCTTTCCGATACCTCCTTACATATGTCTTTATACGCTGCGAACCGCCATTTTGCTTGCGCCTCGAACTAGAACATTTTCTACAGCCTGGAGATTATCGATTTTATCGACATTCTCTAGTGAACATACTGTTCACTTATATTATCTAATTGAAAATCAATATAATCAATAATCAAAATCATTTAACTATACTTTAATGGACATATTGGCAAATTTGTTTAGGGGGTAAAATGGATCGCAGACAACAAAAGACAAGAGTGGCAATTTTTAGGGCATTTAGCGACTTGCTGATTAAGAAAAAGTACAATCGCATTACGGTGCAAGACATTATCGAGCGGGCGAATATTGGTAGGAGCACCTTTTATTTGCACTTTGAAACTAAGGATAGTCTGTTAGACGCCATGTGTCAGCAAATTTTTGAACACGTCTTTTCAGAGCCGATAGGCGAAGAGCAGACGCACGATTTTTCAGACAAAGCAGATACGATTCGCCATCATTTAACGCATGTGTTATATCATATTCAAGACAACAAAAGGGACTTTAAGGCGATATTGTCTTGCGATAGCGACGCCATACTAATCGATTACTTTAGCAAGTATTTAAGAGTAGTCTTTAGCGACGCATTGTTTACCGGTGAGTGCAGTGTTCCCGAGGACTATTTGCTAAATCACAGGGTCAATAGTTTTATCGACACGGTTAAATGGTGGCTCGACAATAAAAGAGACTATACGCCGGAACAAGTAATCGATTTCTATTTGGCGGTGATTGGATTGAATTTGTAGTTTGGATGTAATACTGCGAAAAAATGGGTATTACTTTAGTGATGTGACGCATTAGAGGAAGGTGTATAATGATAAGACCTTGTACAGTGGCTGATAAGGCAAAATGGATTGAGATGAACCGCGAGTTTATGCACTATGAATACGAAGAAATAAACGCCTGGCAAAATCCGCTTAGTTTTGGCGACTTGGCAGCTGACTTCGATCAGGCGATTGAGGAAAATTCCGGTTTGCAGCTGTTTTTAGTCGTCGATCGCGCGCAAAATGCGTCCGCAGAAATAGTAGTCGGCTTCATCAATGTACAAAAAGTATACAGCGTGTGGGCGCACGGCTATATCTTTTTCGTCGATGATTTTTTTATTGCCGAACAGTATCGCGGGCGCGGCTACGGTCGGCGGGCAATTGCCGAATTGTTTAAATGCGCAGAGGGGCAAAACGTCAAGCGCATCGATTTGTTGTCGGAAGACACCAATCCGCGCGCCGTCGAATTTTATAAAAAAATTGGCTTTGACCAGCAAATTGTCAATATGAATTTAAAGTACATAAAATAGCGCATCTTGTCGATCATTGCTTTTGTCATTTCGACTGAAGAAATGCAGTTACGAAGTGGAGAAATCTCGTGTCTAAAAGCGAGATTCCTCGACTGTGCTCGAGATGACAACAGCGGTTTTTGGACTGACTATACGAGGAGATTACAATGAAGTATATTATTAGTGGTGCCAGTGGTAAAATGGGACGCAGTTTGGCTAAACTGCGCGGCAAACACGAAGTGGTGGCGGGCGTTTGTCGCTCGGACTACAGTGCAGACTTCCCGGTTTATAGCAACTTTTCCGAAATTGACGCAGATTTCGACGTGATTATCGATTTTTCGGTTGCCGAAAATGCGCAAAACGTCATCGAATTTGCAAAAGTTAGAAACAAGCCGCTAGTCATCGGCACGACCGCATTGAGCGCTGCCGACGAGGCGGCACTTGGCGAGTTGGCGAACACAGTAGCGGTGCTCTATTCGCACAATACAGCACTCGGCGTCAATATATTTTTGGATATTTTAGAGCACGCTGCGACGCTTTTAAGCGATGACTACGACATCGAAATCATCGAAAAACACGACCGCGCCAAGCGCGATGCGCCAAGTGGTACCAGTAAAATGGTCGTCGCGGCACTGCAAGATGGCAGCGCAAAATCATATTGTATTAAAAACGGTAGAGTAGGGCAGTCGCCGCGCGCCGCTGACGAGTTGGGTGTGCATTCGATTCGCGCCGGTCATTTGGGTAGCGAACACTACGTCAGCTTTATCGGCGCCGACGAGACAATTGAAATCAATCACTATACGCCCAATTACGACATTTACGCACACGGCGCAATAAAAGCTGCCGACATATTAGTAAACATGCCGGCAGGTCTTTACGATATGAAGGCGATTATTGCCCAATTGAAAAAATAGCTTAACCCAGATTATTCACGCCAGTGTGTGAAAAGCGCTATAAGATTTGAAAATAGGTGCGTTATAAAAATTTAAGGCGTATCGAATGAGTGTACGGTGCAAATTTTTAGAGCGTAGATATCCCAAAGATTGACGCGAATTTCGGGTAGTGGTGTGAATATTCTGGGTTTAATGCTAGCTTTAAAGCGCCAGAGCGCCCATTGGATCCCACGGTGCCAATTCAACCAGTTCGCCATCCAACTTAGCTTGCCATTCTTTTGGCAAATACTTTTTGTCGATCATAATTTGATACATAAAGGTGTTGAACCACGTGTCGCTCATCGAGAAAATACCGTCTTTACCGGGTTCTTTACCCCAAGAGTTTTCAACCTGCCAATAAGTCGGCTGGTCGTTTTCGTCTAAGTTGACGCCGGTAAAAACCATGGCGTGGGTCAATTGACTCTCGTAGTAATCGAGGCGCTTTTGCTTGTCCCACTGCGGGTAGTAATCCATGGTAATGTCGTAGTTGAATACGGCGTTGTCCATAATGCCGAGTGATCTTTCGCTCAGTTTGCCGACGTCGCAGCCAAACCAGACCGGTTCGCCGTCTTTAATGGCGGCGATGGCTGCCTGTTTCATCACTTCTATCGGCACGTTTAAGTATTTTACTTTTTCGCCCTCGGCGATATTGCCGAGGTATTTTACAGTATAGACCTTGCCATAGGGTTTATCGGCAGTCGGCGCATTGATGAGCGAAACTCTGTCGTCTAAATTCCAACCGACGACTTCTTTAAAAAAGTCCTGTGGTGTCATTTCGGCTAGGCGATTGAAATTGCCGTCTTTATCTTCGTACTCGTAAGTGACTTTTTCCGGCGGGGTGCCGAGCGCCTTGACGAGGACATTGTAAATTTTATAGAGCATCGCCTCTTTCATTTCTTGTAATTTAGCGACGTCGTGAGAGGCTTCGTATTCAGTGCGCAGTTGATAGGCAAAGTAGCGAAGCATGCTCGTCAAATAGGCGTTCATCACTCTGGTATTTGAAGAGTGAAAGGTTTCCGGCATTTGCGACTTCGGTACGATGCCGTATTTTTTGAGCAGTCCCTTAAACATATCCCACTGACCGCCATCGCCCAGTGGCGCCGTTAATATATAGGCGACGAGTCGCGAGTCGCGCGCTTCTTCAACGGTTTCGATAATGGCGTCGAGTACGTAGTTAGAGCGCTCCAGTTTATCCCAGAATAGGGTGTAGGTCTGCGAAAATTCAGTGGTCTTTAAATTGAATTTTTTCATCGTGTCGACGCGCGCCGTGTTGAGTGCGGCAAACATCCAGCAGCGACCGCTTTGCTTTTGTGAAGTGATTTCACCTTTTACAGTCGTATGCGAAAACATAAAATTGTGTTTTTGAACAGTTTCGTTATTTAAGGATGCGTCGTTTATACCCATCTTGGCGACTGCGCCGGCAACTGCGCGGTTTGCGCGGTCGGCATTAAAATTTTCCTTGAATTTTTTAATCGTTTCAGCTTTAATCATATCTATTCCTTTCTATCCTATATACCTTTAATTGAAATCCGCTATCATTATACCCAATAAGTAAAGAAAGTCACATAATATTTTCATCTATACTAAGTGACTTTGTCGCGTTGAGCGGTGTCGGTTTTACGAATTGTGTCATCTTGATGTTACCGGAAAAATATCCGGACGCGAAGTTGTGAGCGGTGTTTACGCAGTAAACATAATTACATGTAGTGCGAAGCACGAAGTGGAGAGATCTCGCTTTTTACAGCAATTGAAACGCTCCTTAGATACCCGAAGATACGGGCGGCGAAGCCGTAATTGCGCAGCAATTATTGTGAGGAGCTGATGTCGTTCCGCAATTTGGGTTCACTAGGAAGATGGGGGAGGTGCAGACTACGCATAGAATTGAAACGAAAGCACTGCGCTTATATCGACGGGAGGTGTTATTCTTTTAGACGGCAGCGCTGCGCTAGAAACTACCGTTACAAAGAACAATACCACCCGTCGCGCTTAGCACTTTCTGACAATTCATGATAGCTTGTCATCAAGGTGTACAGCTTAGCACGACAGGCGTTTTGGTACTTTAAAATTGCGCTGCACTTGACGAGTAGGGGCGTATCAAAAGATTTTCGGAGCGCGTTGCGTAAATGCTGCATGGACGCAGCATTAGCGAGGATTTGCAGGAAGGAATCCCGCAGCGTTAGCATAAGCGCTTCGATAAATTCCACCGTTGCCCCGTTAAGCGAGGAGTCGTGCCGCAATTTAAAGTGCCAACAAAGCCAAGTGCGGTGTTACTTTTCCAACCAACGCCTCGAGAAAATCAGTTGATTTATCTCTTATAAACGCATAAACTATTATTGCAGACAAGATAATTTTGAAATGGAGATACTATGAATAAAGCAGTTTTTATTACAGGCGCATCGCGCGGCATCGGGCGCGCCTGCGCGCTACAGTTTGCCGAAATGGGCTATGACGTCATCATCAATTACCTACAAGCCGATCGACAGGCACAGTCTCTACAGCGAGAAATCGAAGCGATGGGGCAACAGGCAATACTGTTAAAGGGCGACATCGCCGATGCTGAAGTCGTAAAGCAAATGGTTGCCGATGCGCGCGTTTACTTTAAGCAGATTACTGTTTTAATCAACAACGCCGGCATCGCCTACCGCGAATTATTTGAGAGAATAAGCGTTGAACAGACCCGCCGCATCATCGACACCAACATCGTCGGCATGGTCAATGTAACGCGTGAACTATTACCGTATTTAGCCGAAAACGAAAAGAGTTACATCATCAATATGAGTTCTTGTTGGTCGCGCGTCGGAGCGGCGCTGGAAGTACATTATTCGATGACCAAGGGCGCTGTAAACGCCTTTACCAAGGCGCTCGCCAAAGAAGTCGCCTCGCGCGGCATACGCGTCAATGCACTGGCGCCGGGCGCGGTGGACACCGATATGCTGTCCGACTTAAGTGCGGCGGATAGGGCGTATTTGCTTGAAATACTACCGCTAAAAGAAATTGCCGAGCCAGAGCAAATTGCTAAAATGGCGGCATTTTTGGTCAGTCGAGGGGCAGAAAACATGACTGGTGAAATCGTCGGTAGCAGCGGTGGTTTAGTCATTTAATTAAAAAATAAAGTATTATTTTGTAACCAATGTTAAAACGATTACAAATTATAGCGTTATTAATACATTTTTACAAACGATTTGTATTATTATTTAAGATGCAGAAAAATCTATTGATGTGTAATTTTATGTAATAATTTTGGGTATACTGCTAATAGACAAAGAACATGTAAAGGAGGAAATTATGACATTAGACATGGTTGTTATTCAAGATGCTGCTATTAGATTGCTAACGGGTATTATTATTTTAATCATCGGTTTTCCGATTGCGCGTTTTATCGGCAACAAAATAGGCAATTTATTAGAAAAACAAAAATTAGACCTCGCGTTGCGAAAGTTTTTAAAATCATTTGTAACTATTGCATTGAAGGTTTTAGTCATTATGATGGCAGTAGAGAAAATGGGTGCCGATGTGACTGCGTTTGCAGGCATTGTAGCTGCACTTAGCTTTGCTGTCGGTATGGCATTTCAGGGCTCATTGGCAAACTTTGCCGGCGGTATTCTATTATTGGTGTTGCGACCGTTTACGATTGGCGATTTGATTTCGACTTCCGGCGAACTCGGCGTAGTAGATGAGATTGGTATTATTTACACTAAGCTGCTCAGCTTAGACAACAAGGTTATTTGGTTGCCTAACGGTCCGCTAATATCTGGAACGATTACCAATTTTTCAAGAGAGAATACGCGACGTGTCGACTTGGTCTTTGGCGCATCATATGACGCACCGGTTGAAAAGGTCAAGACTGCGATTATGTCTGTTATTGGCGCACATCAATTAATTTTGAAAGATCCCGAGCCGTTTGTCAGATTGGGCAATCACAATGCCAGCTCACTCGACTATACTGTAAGGGTCTGGGTTAAGGCGGAAGATTATTGGACGGTTCACTTTGATTTACTCGAACAGGTTAAGGCTAAGTTTGACGAGGAGAACATCGAAATTCCGTATAATAAGCTCGATGTCAATTTGTTCCCAGAAAAAGAATAGATCAAATAAAAAAGGCACTTGGTCTTCCAAGTGTCTTTTTTATTTGGTCGGGATGACAGGATTTGAACCTACGACCTCTGCGTCCCGAACGCAGCGCTCTACCAAACTGAGCCACATCCCGACAAACTACAATTTTACGCATTCGACCTTTCGGATGATTGCATCGCTTTTGCGACTACGCTATATATAATATATGTTTTTTATCATTTCGTCAATCACTTTTTTTGAAATGTTTTAGAAATTTTTAGCGCTTGAATTTCTTATATAAAGTGGTTAATGCGTTGTACCGCCGGTCGTTATAATGTCGGCGTCGTTTTGCGCAGTCGTCTGAATGGCTATTTCCAGCGCGCGCGCAATCATCTCAATGGTCATAAATGGCGTATTGGGCTTATCGACGGCTTGTTCATTGCAAAAGGGCACGTGAATAAAGCCGCCGCGCATATTGGGATACTGGCGTTCTATTGTGTACATTAAGCCGTAAAATAGGTGATTGCAGACATAGGTGCCCGCCGTATAAGACAGTTGCGCCGGAATGGCGGCAGCGCCTAGCGCCTTGACAATCGCCTTGTAGGGGAGCGTTGCAAAGTAGGCGTTTTGTCCGTCTTCTTTTATTTTGCGTTCGTTCGGCTGGTTGCCGGCATTATCGGCAATGCGGGCGTCGTCTTTGTTAATGGCGACGACTTCTGGCGTAATGTTAAAGCGACCGCCGGCTTGACCGACACAAATCACAAAATCGGGTCGTTCGCGCTTAATCGTTTCCTGCAACAGGGCAATCGATGCATCGAATACGGTGGGCACTTCCAGTTTGACGATTTTGCAGTCGCCAATTTCATTGGACATTCTTTTAATTGCTTCGTAAGCGGGATTGGTTTTTTCGCCGCCAAAGGGCTCAAAGCCGGTAATTAAAGCTTTCATATATTTTCCTCTAAAACTCAATACAGATGGCGTCGTCAAAGGTCTTGCTCTCGCCTTTACTGAGGACAAATAAGTCCTCGTCGGCAAATACGGCGCAGGGACCTACGACTAATCCATTATGGCGATATACTTTTGCCTTTATGCCGTGTTTGACAAAAATATTGACATCTGTCGTCTTGCCATAGCTGGTCACTTGGTCGGCGCCGTCAAATTGTATTATTTTCGAACTGTCAACGCGCTGGTTTACGCCGTTTACGGTAAGTGTTATCGGCTCGCTCAACACGCTAAAATAACGCGTATAACCGCTGAAATCACTAAATATCGAATGCTCAATTTCAACCGAGGCACTGCTGATTCTAATGTCGAAATCGCGCGCCTCTAGCGTTGCCTTTTGCGGCGTTATATAATAGGTCCAAGTCTTTCCGCCAGACCAGGCGGTAGGGGTGAGGTCTTCTTTTTTTATATGAATCATAGTGACTCCTTTTTTTTATTTCGACTACAGTAATTGTAACATAAATAAAGGCAAAGATATAGAGCCAAATAGAGCGCAATGCAAATGATAATCATTATTGACAATGGGTTTGATTATTGATAAAATTAATTTGTGCCAGATTATTTGCAATGTCGCAATAATTGATGGCGTTAATTTGACTTAATACGACAAAAGAGGTGTACAATGAAAAAGATTAATGTGATTTACTTTTCCAATTCAGGTAATACAGAAGAAATGGCAAATGCCGTAGTGAAGGGTGCCGAGGGCGAAGATATAGCCGTTAAGCTAATCACTTTTGGCGAAGCGACCGAAGCTGACGTGCTCGACGCCGACGCCGTGGCGATGGGCTGTCCGGCATGTGGTGCCGAAGAACTCGACGAAGACGACGTCTACCCGTTTCTCGATAAAATCAAAGACAAGATTTCCGGCAAGCAGATTGCGCTATTTGGCTCGTATGGCTGGGGCGGTGGTCCATGGATGGAAACGTGGAAGGCGGATATGGAATCGTATGGCGTCAAGATCGTCGGCGAGCCTGTCATTGCCAATGACGCACCAGACGACGAGGCGCTGGCTGCCTGCGAGGCTTTGGGTGCGAGTTTAAAGACTATATAGTCTTTTGTTTTTAAGAAAAAAGGTATTTATTTTTAAAAAATAAAAGAAAAAAACGCGAATCAAAAAATAAAATTAATTATTTTTCAACAATAGCTTTACTTTATTCTTTTTGTGTAGTATACTTTAGAAGTTGTAAAATGTTTGATTAAATTGATGTGAAAGATTTGTGCCTTGAATATTTTGTTCTCTTTAAAAAATAATATTTGCAAAACAATTAATTGAGCTATCACAGTATAGCGAGGAGGATTTAATATGAGTAACGGTACAGTTAAATGGTTTGATTCAGCAAAGGGTTTTGGATTTATCACAGGACAGGACA
>PDWJ01004977.1_pt1 | contig 11258 bp, 12 predicted proteins | sample 1430881 | NCBI WGS metagenome assembly PDWJ01 (sample SAMN01162460, study PRJNA174530) | Oral metagenome, whole genome shotgun sequencing project. | biome: Marine environment; feature: Marine mammal; material: Swab sample of the gingival sulcus; isolation source: swab sample of gingival sulcus... | reverse complement strand
GGGCATCACTGCACAGAGCCCATTATGGATAGACTTGGTATACCCGGAACGGCAAGGGCATCCTTTGCCTTCTATAATACATTTGAAGAAGTTGATATTTTTATGGAAGCCTTAAAAAAGGCACTGACCATGTTGGGGTGATATGGCTATGACAATAGAAAAAATTCAGGAAGGAATAATTGAGGAGTTTGACCTTCTGGAAGATTGGATGGATAAGTATGAGTATCTAATTGAGCTTGGCAAGGAACTCCCCCTAATTGACGATGAACATAGAACAGATGATAATCTAATAAGGGGATGTCAATCCCGGGTATGGTTGCACCCGGAGTTAAAAGATGGCAAGGTTCTTTTTTCCGCAGACAGCGATGCCATTATCACAAAGGGTTTGATTTCTCTACTTCTTCGAGTTTTTTCCAATCAGGAGCCGGATGCCATTGCCAATGCGAGCATTGAATTCATTGATAAAATTGGGCTCAGCGAGTACCTTTCTCCCACAAGGAGCAATGGTCTCCTCTCAATGGTGAAGCAAATAAAACTATATGCAGTCGCCTTCCGAGCGAAGGTCTAAATGGATAGATTCATTGAAGTCAAAAAACTCACAAAGTCCTTTGGTGCAAAGGAAATTTTCACTAATTTGGACTACTATGTAAAAAAAAATGAAATAGTATCCCTCATCGGTCAAAGTGGTACGGGGAAATCTGTTCTTCTGAAGCATTTTATAGGTATTATAAAGCCCGATTCGGGGAATATTTTCATAGATGGTGAGGCACTTTATAATGAAAATAAGCAGATTAACCAGAGACTAATGGATAGGATGGGGATTCTATTTCAAGGTGCGGCTCTTTTCGATTCTTTAAATGTTTTTGAAAATATAAGTTTTGGACTTGAGAGGAGGGGGAAAAGTGCCGAAGAGATAGATAGCATAGTGGGTGAAGTTTCTAGAAGTTTAGGGCTTGAGTCATTATTGAATAAAAGGATTGCTGATCTTTCCGGAGGTATTCAAAAAAGGGTGGGGCTTGCAAGAGCCATTGTTCTTAAGCCTGATGTCATGTTATATGATGAGCCCACCACGGGAGTTGATCCCATAACTGCAGGTGTTGTTGATGATCTCATTGTTAAGATGAGAGATCTTTATGGGACCACTTCCATTGTGGTAACCCATGATATTGCTTCGGCATGTAATATTTCGGATAGAATAATGATGCTTCACAGAGGTGAAATTATTTTTTCGGGAACAGCTGATGAATTGCGTTCAAGTAGTGATGAAGCTGTTGTTAATTTTGCAAGAGATTGAAAAAAATAATAAGAGGAACAGAAAATGAATAATTATAAACATGAAACCGGAACTTTCTCAGGTAAGGGAGGAGTGGAAATATTTTTTCAAAAGTGGATTGCTCCCAAGGCAAAATCTGCCTTGATCATTGTTCACGATTTAGGAGACCACTCCGGCAGATATGAAAATATTGTTAAGGGATTGAGTGGTAAAAATATATCTGTATTGGCCATGGATCTAAGGGGACATGGGAGGTCAGAGGGAACTCGTGGCCATGTTAATTCATTTATGGATTATATATATGACCTGAAATTACTGGTGGAGTATATAAAGTCGGAGTACAAAAAAATTCCCATCATTCTTTTGGGACAGGGTGCCGGAGGAGTTGTGGCAACCCGATATGCACTGACCTATTCAGGGGATGTTTCTCGTCTTGCCCTTGCATCTCCCTCCTTTGAGTCCATTTATGCTCCATCCGGGGTGAAAAAAAGATTGGTCTCTTTTCTATCGCCCAGACTGGCTGATTTTAATTTGTCCACAAAGCTCGATGTTTCGAGCCTTTCCCGGGATAAATCGGTCGTAGATGCATATAGAGAAGATAAACTGGTTCATGGTAAAACTACTGCTCGCTGGATTGAGGAGTATGCGGGTGCCTGTGAAGATTGTTTACAAAGTGCCCATGGTTTAAAATGTCCCGTGCTTGTTTTTCAGGGCAAGGCCGATACCGTATCTAACTATGAAGTTACAGAAAAATTTTATGACAGTATAAAAACCAATAAGAATATATTGCTCTATGATGAACTCTACCATGAAACTCTCAATGAGCTGACCCCAGATAGAGAAAAGGTGGTGGAAGATGTTGTGAAGTGGATTACCGCTAAGTCTGCAGGAGTAAAATCCACTTCAAAGAAGAGCGTAGCGAAAACCACGAAGAAGACTGCGACCAAGTCCACAGCGAAGAAGAGCGCAGCGAAAGCTGCGAAGAAGACTGCGACCAAGTCCACAGCGAAGAAGAGTTCAGCCAAAGCTAAGAAGAAGACTGCGACCAAGTCCACAGCGAAGAAGAGTTCAGCCAAAGCTAAGAAGAAGACTGCGACCAAGTCCACAGCGAAGAAGAGTACAGCGAAAACCACGAAGAAAACTTAAAGAAGTCTTCTTCAAGTAAGGGTAAGAAATAAGGAATCCGGGCTTACCTGCATTGTTTTATTGAGCATAGAGACTCTATGCAGGTAGGCTCTTTAATTTTTATTACTATTCCCCGCTGTCTTTTTGAGAAGTCTGACCTCGCCACTTTTTAACTCGCGGAATTCTCCTTTGTTGAGCCTCTGCATTTCCAAAGGACCATATCCTATTCTTTTGAGCCTTACGACCCTGTATCCTAAATTTTTAAATGAATATCGAATCTGTCTCTTCTTTCCTTCTCGAATTGACATTTTTATGAATTTACCCGACCTATCACTAATGGAAAGTTTCGCCGGCCTTGTCTTTGTCTTAATTTGATGTATGAAAAATCCTTTGGAAATACGTTTAAGGTCCATTTCTTCCAAAGGTTTATCTATTTCCACAAGATATTCCTTTTTTACCTTAAATTCCGGACCGGTTAGTCTGTGTGCCAGGTCGCCATCATTGGTTAGAATTAAAATTCCCTCTGTATCCTTGTCAAGTCTCCCAACGGGCACTACTCCGCTCTTCATATATTTTTCAGGGAGAAGGTCCATTACGGTTGCCCGTCCCTTTTCATCGCTCAATGAAGTTATATACCCTTTGGGCTTGTTCAGCATGAGGTAGTACTTGCGCTCAATGGGTGCTATTTCTTTCCCTTCAAAACGCACAGTATCAACATCTGTATCAACCACGGTGGCTAGATTGGTGGTTATATTTTTGTTGATACTGACCCTGCCTTCTTTTATTAGCTCTTCAGTTTTGCGTCTTGAGCCAAGACCGCATAGAGAGAGATATTTATTGAGTCTTATTTCCATTTTAGTCTTTTTTCTTCCGTTCCTTTGACTTCTGCTTTAGCTTTTCATTTTCCGTTTTTGGGTCTGAATTTATCTTTTTAAAGATAATGTTTTTCTTCGTTGTTTTTTTCTTGAGAACATAAAGAGCTCCGCGTGTAATAAAATCCAGGTTTTCTTTAAATGACGTTCCATTGGAAAAAATTATGGAATTTGATTCAAAGTCAAAGGTGTATTCTCCTTTGATTTTTCTTTTGCTTCTTTTATAATATGAAGCATATTTCCCATCGTCATAGAGTTCAAGAGAATGGTTGGTGAAATCCCCGAAACGATTCACGCTCCACCACTTACCATGTAAAGCCTTTCTCAGGTTTCCTGTTTCCTGCTCCCAGTATTCGGAGATATATTTTTTTACATCTCTTTCTCCCCTGTCCTTGATAATTTTGAGCAGGGAGCCAAATGTCCAGCCTGTTATTCCATTGTTCAGCTTTATTTTATACCAGTAGTTTCGCGATTTGCCGATATTTTTCATCTCTTTGGATTTTTCCAGTATCTCCACAAGCTCTCCCTTTTTCATCTGGGCAACCCTTGATGAAAATATTAAAGGGTCTATTCTCAGGGAGGAGTTGGGAACCGTGATAATTGCCATTTCTCTGAGCTTTCCCTTGGAAGCCCCCCAATTGGATACGCTATCCTTGGAACAGCTGGCTGTAAGCATCATGATTGAAACTGATATGAGAATGGGGAAATGTATTAATTCTTTTCTTATATTCATGGTGTACCTGTACATAGAAATTATTTTTATACAGCCCAATGCTGAATTTTATTCAGTTTTTCCTCATTGTGGAAGTTGTCAATAAGTTTACTGCGGCAACAGCTCCTAAGTTCGGAAAAAAATCTTGACGTCAGTTCTTCCGGGGGCTATGTAATATACATATTCAGCCATTATATGCCATGGGTTTGAGATTCTATGTACAAAAAGTCTCCTTTAACTGTTTTCTTTAAGAAGAAAGTTCTGCCCATTTTGCTCTGCATGGTTCTCTCTCCCACACTGTGGTCAGCCTCCTCCAAGTCTTGGCAATTTAATTTAAAAACTATAAAAATAGGGGGAAGCTCCTATGTCTCCTCTGAGGATTTGGCAGGGGAGTTGAAGCTGGACAGTTCCTTTGATGTGACATATGGGAAGGGGAAAATATATAGGGGACGGCATTACGCGGTTTATAAGACAGGATATTCCACTATTTTAGTCGATAATTTACTCTATCGTTCAAACAGGGTTGTGAGAAGGTGGAAGGGAGGAGTTTATATCCCCGTGGACGCGGCACTTGCCATTTGCAGGCGATTCTATGGCAATATGAAATTTACGCTTGATAAATCATACATTAGAGGAGTTCAGGAGATTGCTTCTCTTGTGGTTCCTAAAAAAGATGAACAAATTTCTAAAAGGGACCGCATTGGCTTCATCATTATAGATGCCGGCCATGGAGGGAAGGACCCGGGAGCTCTGGGGAAAGGGGGGCTTAAGGAGAAGCACATAGCCTTAAAGTTGGCTCTCAAGGTTGAAAAATATTTAAAGAAGACCATGCCCCATATAAAGGTTAAGTTGACTCGTAGAACCGATGTTTTTATTGAGCTCGCCCGACGAACGGAAATTGCCAATCGGGAACTGCGCAAGAATTACAATGGTATTTTTGTGAGCATACATATCAATGCCTCCATTGTGAATCGAATTTCAGGCTTTGAAACCTATTTTCTGTCTCAAAATCCCACCAATGAGGCGGCAAGAAAAACCGCAGCACTTGAAAATAATGTTATAATATTGGAAAAGAAGAAAAAGAGAAAGAAATTCAAAGATGTTGAACTCGTTGAGGCTCTCATGATGACCACCCAGATTCAAAGGGAGAGTGCCGTGCTTGCCCAATGCGTTCAAAGAAGGCTTAATAGGGAAATACATCGGTTTAAATCACGGGGAGTGCATAAGGCAGATTTTTTTGTCCTCCGCGGTTCTCTCATGCCGGCCATCTTGGTTGAGGCAGGTTTCATAACCAACAAAAAGGAAGCCGCTTGGCTCACAAAGAGCTCCTATCAGGACAAAATAGCAAAGGGTATCTCCCGGGGGCTTTCTGATTTCATTAAAAAGTATAACAAAACCATAAAATAAACCCTGCCTCTTGGTCCGGCACTTGAGGCCTTCAGAGACATAAATATATTTACAAAAAAGATAAACTCTCCATAATGTCATCATTTCGCAGTGGAAGGGGAAATTATGTCAGATAAAAAAAATACAAAACTCTGGGGTGGCAGATTCACTAAATCGTCATCTGATGTTACCGAAAGACTTTCTCAATCCATTGATTTTGACTCTCGGCTCTACAAACAGGATATTCGGGGTTCCAAAGTTCATGCCTCAATGCTCAATAAAATAGGAGTTCTTTCTAATGAGGAGTGTGAAGCTATTCATTCAGGCCTGGAGGAGATTGAACTGGAAATAGGCCGGGGCGAATTTGAGTTTAAACACTCCCTTGAAGATATACACATGAACATTGAGGCATCGCTCACCGAGAGAATCGGCGATGCCGGGAAAAAGCTTCACACCGGTCGTTCCCGTAACGACCAGGTTGCCACTGATGTTCGACTTTATATAAAAGATGAATCTGAGAAAATAGAAGTACTGATAAAAAGGTTGATTGAAGTTATCATAAATCTGGCAGAGAAACACATAGATGTTGTCATGCCCGGATATACTCATTTGCAGGTAGCACAGCCCGTTCGCTTCAGTCACCATGTCATGGCCTATGCCTGGAAGTTTTCCCGGGATTTGACTCGTCTGCACCATGCTGTGGAGGCTGCCGATTCTCTTCCCCTGGGGTCAGGAGCTCTTGCCGGTGTGAACTACGAAAATGACCGGGAGTATCTGCGAGAACATCTGGGATTCTCCTCCATAATTATCAACTCCATGGACGGGGTGAGCGACCGGGACTTTGTTCTTGATTTTCTTCACTTCGCCTCTGTTCTGGGGACCCATCTCTCCAGATTCTGCGAAGAGCTAATTCTATGGTCTTCATCCCAGTTTAACTTTATCAGGCTCAGTGATTCGGTCACCACGGGCTCCTCCATCATGCCTCAGAAAAAAAATCCCGATGTTGCCGAACTGGTGCGGGGTAAAACCGGTAGACTCTATGGAAACCTCATCACTATGCTCACCATATTGAAGGGGCTGCCCATGACCTACAACCGCGACCTTCAGGAGGACAAGGAGCCCCTTTTTGATTCCATGGACACTGTTTCCATTTGCCTTGAGGGAATGATTGAAATGCTTGCCGGCGTTGAAATAAAAGAGGATGCAATGCGTGCCGCAGTGTTCAGTAATTTTTCAACAGCCACCGACTTGGCAGACTATCTTGCCCGAAAGGGGGTCCCCTTTCGACAGTCGCATGAGATTTCGGGCAGTATTGTTAAATACTGCGAAGATGAAAGTAAAGATTTCTTTTCACTTTCCCTGGAAGAGCTCAGGCGCTTTTCATCTGTTTTTGAAGACGATATTGACTCTGTGCTTGACCCCCTTTCGTCCACTGAAAGAAAGCTCTCCATGGGCAGCACTTCCAGGAACGAGGTTTTGAGGCAAATCCAAGAGTTGACCAATATAGTCAATGGATGACCTATGCTTAGGATTGGGTACAGGTTTTTATTTACGGTATTTTTGACCATTGTCATCGCCGTGTTTTTTATCGATGTCTATGTCTCCTTTTTTGCCCGGAATAGAATTTATGGTGATAGGGATAAAATACCCATTAATAAATGCGGTCTTGTCTTGGGCACGAGTAAGTTTAGAGTTGACGGGGGTATCAATCCCTATTTTTCAAAGCGACTTGACGCTGCCATGAAACTCTATTTTGCCCGAAAGATTGAATACATCATTGTCAGCGGTGACAATGGAGAGCGATACTACAATGAACCTCTTCAGATGAAAAAATATCTCATTGAGAGGGGAGTTCCCGGAAAAAAAATTTTCATGGACTTTGCCGGTTTTAGAACCCTTGATTCCGTGGTGAGGGCGAAACATATTTTCGGTCAAAAAGCCCTTACTATAATTTCTCAGCGATTTCATCTGGAGAGGGCAATCTACATTGGAAGTAAAAACGGTATGGATGTTCTGGGCTTTGCCGCAGATGAAGTGGATGAGCCCGGTCATGTCCGCGTACGGTTACGGGAGGTGTTTGCAAGAGTGAAGGCCTGCCTTGATATTCATGTTCTCAGAAAGAAGCCTCGGTTCCTTGGGGAAAAGATTCTCATAGATTGAGGCTCTTGATTTTTCAATTGGTTTTGGAGGAGTTGTTTTCTGCGACTTTTTTAAGTTGGGGAAATCTTTAAGGTCTTTGCGTACCACTCCTGCAAAAAAAACTTAACCGCCGGAGTTACATTCTTCCCCTTACCGTGATGAAATGATTATATCATCATAGTCCGCAGCCGCAAGCCCCTTGGTGGCATTTGCATCGGTGAGTATACCTATCATCAATGGATTGTATCTGGGCTGTTTTTTGAAGAAGCGTATGTAGTCCAGGAGAACATTCCGCTTGAAGGTTTTCCAGCGATTCAGACCTTCTTTCCCAGAGGCAACGACAACATAGCGTCCGTGAATTGTGAGACCATATTTTTTAATTGTCCGTTTGACCACAGTGCCCTTGGGAAGAGTGGTGCTCCAAACATATTTTATCCAGTTCACAGGCTGATATCTCCAGCTGAGGAATGGAATTTTCTTTGATTGAAATATTACATATATACCCGCCGCTGAATCGTTTTTCTTCCCCTGCCTTTCATTGCCCCCCACCGGCAGTTTTTTTACCCGCCACTTCCATGAGAGATAGGGGTATTTCCCAATTCTCCATATATGATTTCTCTTCTTTGAGTATTGATTCAGGGGAAGTCCAAGCTGAATGGAGTCATTTGAATACTTCGTGGATGCAGAGAGGTACTTGTTGTTGTTCTGGCGGCGGATTTTGTATATTTTATATTTATTTCGATTGTTTTTTCTCATTTTCCATGTTTGGAAGGGATAGTTTTTGTAGTGCTCAAAATCTTCCAGAATTTGCTCTGAGGATTTTAGTTCCGGTGCAAATGGCAATGTTAAAATTAATATCAAGATGGAGCTCTTTATTATTTTCATGTATATCCTCGTTTTTTGTCCAATTATTGAATTATTAGCTTCCCAATTTTGAGTGTCCTTGTTGCTATGATATGTTACACTTAAACTTCATGCAACGATAATTTTTTAATTATTGCCCGGAAATTTGATTTTGAGCACCATATAAATGTAAAATACTTGACTAATAGAAAAAAATGAGGTATGGTTGTTATATATAAGCTAATAGGGGTTTAAAAATGCTAAAGAGAATTCTTGTTCCTCTGGACACATCCGACTATTCAAAGGCTGCAGTTGACTATGCCTGTAGTATGGCAAATCAACACGATGCGACCCTTACGGGAATTGTTGTTCTCAATCTTTTCGGACTGAAAAAATCTTTAGGTCGTCCCGGTGTGGGGGGAATTCATTACTATAAAAAGCTGGAAGATTTTAAAATTAAGGAAGCCCAGGAGCATATTGAGAAGCTAAAGTCTGATTGTGCCCAAAAATGCAAAAAAAAGGGCATCAACTATACCATTGACGACGAGCAGGGCAGACCCAGCTCCTGGATATTGGAAGACGGTAAATTCCATGACATCATTGTAATTGGAATGAAAACCCACTTTCGACTGGGGTCTGGGCGAGAGACAGGGGCATCAAGTGAGAGAATTATTGAAAACAGCGTTACTCCCAAGTATCTCATTCCCTCAAAGGAGGGGTTGCGGCAGAAGCTCAATAAGGTTTTGGTCTTGCTCGACGAAGGGCAGCCTTCGGGAAGAGCTCTTCAGCGCTATTGCCAGGTTGGTCTCCCGGGAGCTACGAAGAAAATTCGTGTTATTATGACATGCAAGAAGGAAAAAGAGGGAAGGGAAGCCATTGAGAGAGCTAAGCAGCTTTTGGGTGCCCATGGTTTTAAATCAGTTGAAGATTTTTGGTATCCCAATTCCATTAAGAAGCATCTTGAAGAGGATGGTCATGTTGATTGGGCCGACCTCATAGTTAAGGCCCCAAACCCTGAGAGTGAGATTATACATTTTAAATTCAGTAATTTGACCAAGTTTCTGATTAAGTTAGAGAAGAAGCCTCTTTTTCTGGGTTAGTTTTTTGGGCTATTGTTTTTTGCAGGAGTAGTACGCCTGCTTCCTGATTGTTTTGGCTCTCCACAATGGACAGGCAAAAAAGTTGCTCTGCCCATTGTGACTTTTCCCTCTTTGCAAAATTTATTCTTCTCAGTCTTGAAGTTGTAAACCTTCAATTCGGTTAAACTCTTTCATATTATGCGTAATAAGAGTTAAATTATTCGCTATGGCAATTGCGGCAATTTGCATATCGTAAGGACCTATGACTAAACCTTGGGTTTCTAAATTTGCACGGATTACTCCGTATCTTTCTGCAGCATTTTTGTCAAAGTCTACTTGTTGAAAATTGGCAAGAAACTTGCGCAGAGTAAAAAGTGTTTTCGATGGCTCTCGGCTTTTTCTGGCACCATATTCAAGTTCCGACCTTACGATGGAGCATATTATGAGGGAACCGGGAGGACAATTTTCGATTTTATTCTTCACGGAAAGGCTTCGACCGGTAATAAATTGAATACATACATTTGTATCTAATAGGAATTTCATTAGAAGTCTACTCTGTCTTGAGGTAGGCCCTGTTCTTCGCGGTCAGGAAAATTAGGTAAAACTCCAAAGAATTGGCTAATTTCGGCTTTTTCCGGAGATTCTTCAATGGATAGAAAGATTACCTCTATATCTTTTTTTTTAAATCCTTCGGGAACGGGAATGGAATCCGGTGCATTTTTGTATATTGACCTGATTGCGTTCATGTCTAATCTCCCTTATTATATAGTTCTTCTCTCTACGCCTGCTTCCTGATTGTTTTGGCTCTCCACAATGGACAGGCAAAAAAGTTGCTCTGCCCATTGTGACTTTTCCCTTTTTGCAAACTACCGGGTTACAGATACAATGCTGTCGCCTGCCTTTACTTCATTTCCCGGTGTTGCATTTACACTTGCAATGGTGCAGTCAAAGGGAGCCGTGATTTCTATGGGGCTTCCTCCTTCAAGAACCGTGACCAAGAGGTCTCCGGACTGAACTTTCATTCCCGGCACCACGCTTATACTCTTCACCTTGCCAACTGCGGTTGTCTCCAAAGCCATGGCATTTGCAGGAGCATTTGCCGTTTCCCCTCCCGGGGCTTCATCGCCGAAACCTTTTTTGCGAACTCCAATTGTGGCTTCACCCTTTAGAAATTGTATTCCCTTGGCTCCGCAGGTTGCAGCGATAAAAATGTTCTCATCGGAGTGGTCTGTGATACCGCCCTCTGTGAGCATCTTTTTGGCAGCCTCAATGCCCTTCTTGGGGTCCTTGTCATTTATTTCAAGGGGAGTGAGCTCCGTGGGCTCAAGTCCCAACTGCTGTGATGCTATCTTCACCACTTCAGGATCAGGAGCAACAGGAGTCTTGCCGAAGTATCCAAGTACCATCTTGCCATATCCTTCGGAAATTTTTTTCCATTCTCCCATCATCACATTGGTGTATGCCTGCTGAAAGTAGAACTGAGAAACCGGAGTGACCGATGTGCCATATCCTCCTCGTCTCACAACCTCGCCCATGGCAGAGATTACTTCATCATATCTGTCCAGGGTCTTATTATCACGCATCATCTGTGTATTCGCAGTTAGAGCTCCTCCCGGCATGGGAGAGAAGGGAATTGCAGGCTCCACTGCCTTGGATTCAGGGGGCAGGAAGTAGTCTTCCATGCAGTTTTTAAAGACATCTTCAGCCTTTATTACTTTGTCTATATCCAGATTGAGTTCATATTCAGTTCCCCGCAGGGTGTGCCACATGCTTATTACATCGGTTTGACATGTCCCTCCCGAGGCCGGGGCCAGAGAAAGGTCTATGCC
>PDWJ01009629.1_pt1 | contig 11259 bp, 10 predicted proteins | sample 1430881 | NCBI WGS metagenome assembly PDWJ01 (sample SAMN01162460, study PRJNA174530) | Oral metagenome, whole genome shotgun sequencing project. | biome: Marine environment; feature: Marine mammal; material: Swab sample of the gingival sulcus; isolation source: swab sample of gingival sulcus... | reverse complement strand
ACTAAAAACGGACCAAAAAGTATCGTAAAAAGGGGCAGTAAAATGCAGGTTGCACACTATGAGAGTATTGCTGGGGTTGAGGGGTGTGACAAGGTGTTTCTTGGGGTGCCAGGCACAAAAAAGGCGTTTTTTAAATGGTGCCAGGCACAAAAAAGCACGTCGTGCTTTTCAATGAAATGCAGCTGCGCTGTGTGTAATATCGTGCTTTGTACGATGTAAAATACGAATGTGTCGTATTTAATGTGCAAGCACATTAAATACAAAGCAAAAATTAAAACCCAAGATTTCGATTGCGCTCGAAATGACAAGCCTAGTTAATAATATATAAGGCAACCTAGTACCAATAAAATCTGAAAATTAGATTGGCGGCTAGAAAATTTTTTCAGCTGTTATTGATTTTTAGTGCGAGTGTTTAATTTTTCATCTAACTTATCTACTAGATATTTGGCGAGTGTACTAGCAATATAGCCGATAAGTACGCCAGCTAGCACATCTGAAGGGAAATGAACGTAAAAATATAGCCTTGAATAAGCCATTAGTATGGCAAAAGCTAAAACATATAGGTATATTTTTTGCTTGCCATATGTAAATCGCTCTTTTAAAAGGGTAAATGCAATTGCAAATCCTGCGGTTGTATGGCCAGATGGAAAAGAGTAATCTGTTGGTTTTAATATTTTAATCATGATGTTGCTATATTCATAGGGTCTAGTTCTTACAATTAAGGGCTTTAATGAAACATTTGTTATTAAGGCGCCGATTGCAAGTGATACTAAACAGTATAGACCTAATTTTCTTGTTTTTTTATTAATCAGCAAAATGATTGAAAAGACGATAAATATTGCCCCATTATTGCCTGAATAGGTTATTATCTTAAAGAAAAGGTCTAAAAAATTGAAATTCAGATATTGATGAATAAAGTCTAGTATTGATAGTTCCATATAAACCTCATTAATTTATTTAATAATATTAAGTATATAGTATGGTGTTTATTAAATCCAGAAAAATTCAGTGTAATTTGTTGGTAAGGCAACCCGGCACCTAAAAAAAGCAACCTAGCATCATTATGAGAAAAGTTGAACGAAAATGGGCTCAAATTAAAGTATATTTTTTGGCAAAATGTATTGACTATAACACAACGTCATAGTTTATACTGACTTTGTTAGGAGGTTTTGCCATGTATCTTATAAAGCAAGTAAGCGAGATTAGTGGTGTATCGGTGCGCACTTTACATCATTATGATAAAATTGGACTTTTATCACCGCAAAGACATGACAATGGCTATCGCTATTATTCTGAACGAGATATGTCTTTATTGCAAACGATATTGTTTTATAGGTATTTAGGTTTTTCTTTAAAGGAAATTAAAGTATTAATTAAAGGATCAGATGATCATTTATTAATTCATTTCAAGAGACAGTTAAATCTAATGCAAATTGAAAAGGCAAAGATCCTAACATTGATCGAAACGTTGCAAAAAACAATTGTTGCCCAAGAAAGGAAGATGAATATGGCTACGACTGAAAGATTTAAGGGTTTTACTTATCGGGATAATCAAAAATATGAGCAGGCGGCGCTTGAGATGTATGGTAAAGAAGTTATTGAAAAAGCTGTTGCAAAACAAAAAGGAAAAGAACGAGAATCAACAGATGGACTCAACGAGATTTTCTTTGCCTTTTCTAATAACCTATCAAGTGGATTGGCCGCAATAAAGCCTGAAAATGTAGTTTTGGCAAAGGCGCTACATAAACACATTCGCGATTATTATTTTGATTGCTCAATTGAAGTGTTTTCAAGTATTGGTTATGGTTACGTGAAAAATCAAGAGTTTAAAGCGAATTTAGACCAATTTGGCGCGGGAACAGCACAGTACATATGTGATGCAGTTCAACAATATGTTGCTGAGGCTAGAAAAAACTAAAAGCAATCTGGCACCGAAAAAAAGTTAACTGCGATTTGGTTTGGCTATTATTACAGCGATAAAAAAGGCGGCTTACGCCTTCGTGACCTAACGCTCTGACCCAAACAGCAAGTGCACTACGCGCACACCCGCCGACTTATCGCTGTGGTGCAGATGATGGGATTTGAACCCATACGAGCTGTTGCTCACTACCCCCTCAAGATAGCGTGTCTGCCGTTCCACCACATCTGCATTTGTCGATGACAACGATAATTATAGTACGGCATGACTTTGTTGTCAAGTAAAGCTGTACTTTTTATTGATTTATTTTGCACAATGATAAATCTGTTTTTCAGTGATAATGCCGTCGATTTTACAGTCGGTCTTATCAACTGGCACTTCATCAACCAACTGACATTCAAATGCCAAGCCGTATACTTTGATTAAATGGCGTATTTCAGCGTGCGCGTTGAGCAAACGATCGTAGTAGCCGCCACCATAGCCAAGTCGGTTACCTGATAAGTCAAAAGCGACGCCAGGCGCTAACACCAAATCGACATCGTATAACGAACGTGTGTTGTCTTCTGAAATAGTTGGTTCTAAGATGCCATATTTTGATTTGCCAAATTCTGTGTTTTTATCAATTTCTATCAATACCATTTGCTGTGTTGTTTCGTCGACAACTGGCACAATGACGTCTTTATTATGCGCGAAGCAATAATCGATTATTTGCTTGGTTTTTACTTCGTTTCGAAAGTCCATGTAAATCAGCACAGAATCGGCATCCTTTAATATTGAACAATTAATTAAATGATCGTATATTTGGTTGCTTTTTTCTAATAGTGCTGCTTTAGTTAGGCCTTTGCGAAGCGATATTATTTTTTTTCTAAGCGTCTTTTTTTTCACGGGGCCTCCTTTATAGCTATTCTCTTTATAATCTGTTATAATAATATAAAGATATCACATGTTATATAAAACGTAAATAGAACTTAATATTATCATAAGATAAAAATAACAAATTTATTAAATTATTGAATATTACTTCCAAAATGGTCGAAGTTAATTGTATAATGTTTTGGCAGGAAGTTTAAGATGAATGGAGAACTAAATTGATAGAAATGATTGATGTTTCGAAGCGTTACAAGCATGATGTTGTCGCTTTGAAGAATATAAATATTGAAGTTAAAAAAGGCGAATTTCTATTTTTGGTTGGACAAAGTGGCGCAGGTAAGTCAACTTTGATGAAATTGCTTTTAAAAGAAGAAGATCCGACTTCTGGTACACTTAAATTAGATGGTCAAGATATTACGAGATTGCATCATCGTCGCATTCCTAAGTTGCGCCGTAAAATGGGGGTTGTCTTTCAAGACTTTAGGCTTTTGCCACAAAAGACAGTTTACGAAAACGTTGCTTATGCAATGGAAATTTTGGGTACCCGTACCCGTGATATCAGACGACAAGTACCGACGATGCTCAGCATGGTTGGACTATCTGACAAGGCGAAACATTACCCTGATCAACTATCGGGTGGTGAAAAACAGCGCGTATCGATAGCCCGAGCCATGATCAATAATCCGCCGCTCTTGATTGCCGACGAACCTACCGGTAATTTAGATCCGGAAACGTCATGGGAAATCATGAAGTTGCTGCGTCAAATTAATCGTCGCGGCACGACGATTTTAATGGCAACGCACGACAAGGAAATTGTTGATATGATGAAGCGCCGTGTCGTCACACTTAAAGAAGGTGCAGTTGTACGCGATCACAGTCAGGGGAGTTACGATTATGATATTTAGAAATCTGGGGGCGAGCATTTCAGAGGCGTTTAAAAACTTGTGGCGCAATCGCTTGATGAGTTTTGCTTCAGTTACCAGTGTCATGTTTTCGTTATTAATATTGGGATTTGTCTTTGCCATCATTATTAACATCAATAGTTTTGTTGAAGGCGCACAAGATCAATTCGAAGAAATTACGATATATTTGCAAGATGGCCTTGACAGCGAAGCCAAAGCAAATTTAATAACTGATATAGAGGGCATTATCGGCGTTAAAAAGGTCACTTTTTTATCAAAAGATGATGCGCTTACCAGTTGGAAAAATGAATGGGGAAATAAAGCTTATTTGCTGGATGGGCTAGACAGCAATCCGCTACCCGATTCAATCATTGTTACGTTAAAGGATTTAGATGCTTCTGATAGTGTCGTTAAAATTTTGGAAACGCTCAGCGGCGTTGAAGATATCAAGTTTCACAAAGATGTTATCGATACAATTTTAAGCGTATCTCGCTTTATACGCACAATTGGCCTTGGCATTATCGTGATATTATTGATTGTTTCAACAGTTTTAATAACCAACACAATTAAACTAGCGGTTAATTCACGCGAGCGTGAAATTAACATCATGAAATACGTCGGTGCTACCAATTGGTATATCAGGCGGCCATTCATGATTGAAGGAACGGTCTTAGGACTAGTTGGGTCATTGATTGCGGCAGGCATTATCTTTATCAGTTATAGTTATATGTACAACTATTTTTCTTCAGAATTTTATCTTTTAATTGCCGCTCACTTTGTGCCAGTAGATGCTGTTATATCTGATTTAATGACAATTTTTGTAGTGCTTGGTGTCGGCATCGGAGCGCTCGGTTCAATGAACGCCATGCGCAAGCATCTAAATGTGTAGGTGGTAGAATGAAAGTTAAACATAAATTGGCGCTTATATTGTTATTTACTTTAATTCTTAATGTGACCTTTGCAACACTTGATCAAAAAATTAAAGAAAACGAGGAATCCCGCAAAGAACTGCAGAATGAATTAAAGAAAATTAATCAGCAACAAGCGCAAAACGAAGCTAAGCAATCTAAACTTGAAAAAGAAGTTAAACTAATCAATGCTGAAATTCAGGTTGTCGATGCCAAAATACAAGAATTATCGCAGCAGATTGATGAAACAGAAAAAGCCATCTCGGTTAAACAACAAGAACTTGAACAGGCGCGCAAAGACGAAGCATATCACAACGAACGCATGAAAAAACGCCTGCGCACAATGTATAAGTCGGGTCACTTCTCTTATCTTGAAATTGTGCTGGGCGCTGATGACATTTCTGAAATGCTGACGCGCGTTGATAAAGTAAAATTCTTATTAAACTACGATGAAGAAATGCTAGAGCAGTTGATTTCTATTCGCGAATTTATCGCTGAAACCAAAAAGCAATTAGAGGACAATAAGCAGCAGCTCACTGCGATAAAAGAAGAAGAAACCGTGCAACAGATCAGCTTAAAGGCCAAGCATAGCACGTTACAGCAGAAACAGGCTGAACTTATAAAAGAAGAACAGGCCTTATTGAACATTGAAAATCAAGTTGTACAAGATGCCAATGACCTAACCAAGATATTAAAAAAACAATATGCCGATAAGAAGGCGCAAGAATTGGCTGCAATGGCCGCTAAGTACAAGGGCGGCAAGTTGATGTGGCCAGTTTCAACCAAATATCGTCGTATTTCGTCAGATTTTGGCATGCGCTTACACCCAACTTTAAAGCGCCGTTTGATGCACACAGGCATTGATGTGCCAGCACCGCACGGCACACCAATTTATGCGGCGACAGATGGTCGTGTTATTCATTCTGGTTGGTTAGGCAGCTACGGTTATGCGATTATCGTCGACCACGGTGGTGGCATTATGACACTTTATGGGCACTGTAGCAGCTTAGTATCAAAAAAAGACGATTATGTTAAACGCGGTCAAACCATTGCAAAAGTAGGTACGACAGGGCGCTCAACAGGTAATCATGTACACTTTGAAGTCAGAAAAAATGGCGAATATGTCGACCCAAAACCATATGTTATGAAATAGATAGGAGAGAGCATTGCCAAAGACAATTAAACGTTCAACTGCAATTGCGCTTATTGTATTAAGCGTTATCATCACATTAGTAGTCAGCTTATTTTTAAGCTTTGCATTTCAAGCGTCAATCGCTAAATTTATCAACCCGATTGTCGAACAGTCGCCGTCGCAGTCAAGCGAAATTGAATCGCGTGATAAGGCATATAAAAAAGCTGATAAATTGATTGACTTTATCGAAAAAAATTATTATAAAGATACATCTGATATCAATTTCAACACAGGTATTTATAAGGGCATTTTTAGAAGCTTGGGTGATCCCTATTCAATTTATATGGACGCCGACGAATTTCGCTCTTTTAATGAATCTTCTGCTGGCAGCTATGGTGGCATCGGCATTCAAATTGAACCAGGCAAAGATAATTTAATCACGGTTGTAAGTGCCTTTGAAGATACGCCGGGCGAGCGCGCTGGACTTAAAAATGGCGATAAAATCATTAAGGTCAACGGCGAAGAAGTCTACGCTGAGGGTATGGATCAAGCTGTTAAAAAAATGAAAGGCGAACCGGGCACAGATGTGACTATAACAATTTTACGTCCTGATAAAGATATCTTTGACGTTACCATAACCCGTGCGATAATTGTTTTAAAGTCAGTTAAATCGCATATTATTGACCAAGCTAATCAAAAAATTGGCTATATTAAGATAAACTCGTTTGACAACAAAGTTTACCAAGAATTTGTTGAGCACTTTGAAAAATTAAAAGAAGATGGCATTCAGTCATTGATTATCGATTTACGCAATAATCCAGGTGGTAGCTTAGATCAATGTGTTAAATTGGCAGACTATATATTGGGTAAGCAGTTGATCGTTTACACAGAAAACAGAGCGGGTAATCGTCACGACTATAATTCGGACTCTCAAAAGATAAATATTCCCTATGTCGTATTGGTTAACGGCGGCAGTGCATCGGCGTCTGAAATACTGACAGGCGCTATAAAAGATACCAATTCGGGTATTATTATTGGTGAAACGACATTCGGCAAGGGGTTAGTACAAAGTGTATTGCCTTTAGGAGACGCTGGCTTTAAGATAACAACAGCGCAGTATTACACGCCAAATGGATCTTATATTCACGAAAAAGGCATTGAGCCCAATATTATCATTGAGCAATCAGAAGATTACAATGCTGAAGATGAATCGACTGACATTCAATTACAGAAGGCAATTGAAGTGCTTTCTAAGTAACGTTATAGTGATGAGGTATTATTATGATATTACGCAAGGCAAATATTTATGATATTAATGGCATTGCAAAAATTCACTGTGATGTCTGGGAAGATTTTTATGGTAAGTATGTGACGCCCGAATACTTGGCGAAACTCAGCTTTGATAATCGCAAAAAGTTTTGGTTGCGTTATATTAACGAGGGCAAAATCGTCTTTGTGATGGAAGAAAAAACCGGCGGAGTTATTGGATTTGCAGTGCCTAAAGTAGTTAAGGTTAATACAAGTTATTGCTATGGTGAGGTAATTGCTCATTATATTGCTGAAAAGCATATGCACAAAGGTTATGGTGCTGCTCTGTTGGTGGCCTGTGCTAAACTCTTCGAAAAAAACAGCGCTGCGCACATGTCTCTGTGGATACATCGCGATAATCCGTCAACGGCTTTCTATCGCAAAATGGGCGGTGAAGAAAAAGGCGCCAATGTCTTTCGCCTAGACAACAAAGACATTGTTAAATTAAACTATGTTTGGGATGATTTGACGGCATTTATTGAAGCGCATCAACACGTTATGGATAATATTATAAAGGAATACTAAACAACTAGCGCAGTATAAAAGGTGAAACAAAAAAATGGATAAAAAGAATATTAATTTCTGGCGATTTTTGCCACTGTTGTTGTTGGCATTTATCGCTTTTAAGCTGATTAATCAAACAGAAATACTTTATAATGCGTTTAACTTGTTGATGACTTTATTTTCACCTATTATTTGGGCTGTTGTCATCGCCTATCTTTTAAACCCGGCGCTTAAATTCAGCCAGAAAAAATTACACATGAACCGTTTGGTAGGCGTCTTATTTGTCTACATGGTCGTGTTCATCATACTGATTGGGCTGGTCTTAATTATTGTACCGACGATTACCAATTCGATTAGCGATATCGTGCTTGATTTTCCGACGCATATTGAAAATGTCAACAAATGGGCAAACGATCGCATACAAGACATGCGCAGTTTAGAGCAATTTATCAATCTCTATGATATAAAGTTAGAATCGCTGATGCCTAACTCAATTGTCGATCAGATATCAGAAATGACCAATAATTTAAAAGATGTCTTTTTATCAATGGGGCGAACGTTATTTGATATTACATCGGGTTTATTTAAGTTTTTGATGGGGCTTATTATGTCGATTTATATCTTGCTTGATAAAGAAGCACTCGCCAAAGGCTTTAAGAGAACACTGCGCGCCTTTTTGGGAGATAAAAAAGCACAGCGCATCTTCAGCTTATTAAAAGAAGTTGATACTGTCTTTGGCAAGTATTTAATTGGCAAGATAATCGACTCGTTGATCATTGGCGTTATCTGTTATTGCGGTCTGTTTTTATTGGGTGTCAAATATTCGCTTTTATTTGCCTTTGTCGTCGCAGTTACCAATATGATACCTTATTTTGGTCCCTTTATTGGTGCTTTTCCAACGATCGCCGTCACCTTTTTGTATTCGCCGATTCAGGCCTTTTGGGTTGCTGTATTTATTTTGGTTTTACAACAAGTTGATGGCAATATTATTGGTCCGATGATATTGGGTGAACGTGTTGGCATGTCACCACTCTGGATTATTATCGCCATTTTATTTGGCGGCGGCTTATTTGGCATACCGGGTATGCTATTAGGCGTGCCAGTTAGCGCAGTTATACGTAATGTGGTTAATCGCCATGTTGACAGCGTTTTGGACAATCAACAAGAACCAGTCGAAATGTCAGACTAGCGCATTGACAAGTGCGCTTCAAATGAGGTAGATATGAAACAATTTAAAGTCGTTTCTCCCTTTCAGCCGACAGGGGATCAGCCAAAAGCCATTAGTGAACTCGTTAATGGCTTTCAATCTGGTCAAAAACACCAAACATTACTGGGTGTCACGGGTTCGGGCAAGACCTTCACGGTCGCCAATATCATAAAAGAACTGGGCGTACCTACGTTGGTGCTGGCGCACAATAAGACGCTAGCCGCTCAATTGTGCAGTGAATTTCGCGAATTTTTTCCTGAAAATGCCGTCGAATACTTTGTCAGCTATTATGATTACTATCAGCCTGAAGCCTATGTGGCGGCGTCAGATACCTATATTGAAAAAGACTCTTCAATCAATGATGAAATCGATAAATTAAGGCACTCGGCAACAGCGGCGCTATTTGAGCGCAAAGACGTCATCATCGTCGCTTCGGTGTCTTGTATTTACGGTTTAGGTAACCCGATTGACTACAAAAAAATGGTCTTGTCGTTAAGGCCAGGCATGACTAAATCGCGCGATGAAATACTGATGCGCCTGGTTGATATTCAGTATGTCAGAAATGACATTAATTTCACGCGGTCAACCTTTCGGGTGCGTGGCGATATTATTGAAGTGATGCCTGCCGCCAGTTTTGACAAGGCAATCCGAATTGAAATGTTTGGCGATGAAATAGAACGCATCTGCGAAGTCAATGCGCTAACTGGCGAAATACTGGGCGTGCGCAATCACGTTATCTTTTTTCCGGCCTCGCACTACGTAACACCGCAAGAAAAAATAGAACTTGCCATCAAAGAAATCGAAAGAGAACTTGCTGAACGCATTGTCTATTTTAAAGACAACGGGCAACTGATCGAGGCGCAGCGCATTGAACAGCGCACCCGTTACGATATCGAAATGCTTCGTGAAGTTGGCTTTTGTCAAGGCATTGAAAACTATTCACGCATTATGTCGATGCGTCCACCGGGCAGTCGTCCCTATACATTAATCGACTATTTTCCAGATGACTTTTTATTGGTGGTTGACGAATCGCATGTTACCCTGCCGCAGGTGCGCGGCATGTACGGTGGTGACCAATCGCGCAAGAAAAGCCTAGTTGAATACGGTTTTAGATTGCCGTCGGCGCTTGACAATCGGCCGCTTAACTTTGATGAGTTCACCAAGTTGACCGATAAGTGTCTCTATGTCAGCGCCACACCAGCCGATTATGAACGCGGTTTGTCAAAGCGCATTGTCGAACAGGTGATTCGGCCAACTGGCTTATTAGACCCAGCTATTGATATTCGACCAGTTGATGGTCAAATTGATGATCTATTTGGCGAAATCAATCAGCGCATCGCCAAGTCAGAACGCGTGCTCGTGACGACATTGACCAAGCGCATGGCAGAAGACTTAACCGATTATTTTAAAAATTTAGATATTAAAGTTAGGTACATGCACTCTGATATCAACACATTAGAACGCATGGAAATCGTGCGCGATTTACGGCTGGGCGAATTCGATGTCTTGGTCGGCATAAATTTACTGCGTGAAGGGCTCGATCTACCTGAAGTATCATTGGTTGCGATACTCGATGCTGACAAAGAGGGTTTTTTACGCTCTGAAACCAGTTTAATTCAGACAATCGGTCGTGCCGCAAGGCATGTCAATGGTGCAGTCATTATGTACGCCGATAAAATAACGCCATCGATGCAACGGGCGATTGATGAAACCAACCGCCGTCGCGAAATTCAAGAAGCCTATAATAAAGAACACAATGTGACGCCGACCAGCGTTAAAAAGCGCGTGCATGCCTTAATTGAAGCAACCAAGGCGGCGGAAAGCGAAGCAGATTATCAGGTTGAAACCGTTGATATGACAATGACGGCTGATGAAATACAGTTTAAAATTGATGTGCTGACTGATGAGATGAACGAAGCGGCCAACTTGCTAGAATTTGAGCGCGCTGCTGTGATTCGCGATGAAATTGAAGGGCTAAAGAAGTTGCAAAATAGAAAGTAGTTATTTTGCTGTCATCTCGACTGAAGTATAGCGCTATTTTGTCATCTCGACCGAACGAAGTGAGTGGAGAGATCTCGATTTAAAACCCGAGATTTCTCGATTACGGCTATGCCTTCACTCGAAATGACAAGCTTGACTGATTGGCTACAAATAAAAAAGAATTAAAGGATAAATATGAAAGAATACATTGAAGTTAAAGGCGCCAAAGAACACAATTTGAAGAATATCAACGTCAAAATTCCGCGTAATCAATTTGTCGTTGTAACGGGGTTAAGTGGCTCGGGTAAGTCGTCGCTGGCATTTGACACCATTTATGCCGAAGGGCAGCGCCGCTATGTCGAAAGCTTATCGGCCTATGCCAGACAATTTCTCGGTCAAATGGAAAAACCCGATGTTGAATATATTGAAGGCCTATCGCCGGCGATATCGATTGACCAAAAGACGACATCGCGCAATCCGCGTTCAACGGTTGGCACAGTAACAGAAATATACGACTATTTTAGACTGCT
>PDWJ01004976.1_pt1 | contig 11259 bp, 8 predicted proteins | sample 1430881 | NCBI WGS metagenome assembly PDWJ01 (sample SAMN01162460, study PRJNA174530) | Oral metagenome, whole genome shotgun sequencing project. | biome: Marine environment; feature: Marine mammal; material: Swab sample of the gingival sulcus; isolation source: swab sample of gingival sulcus... | reverse complement strand
GGTGACCGCCTCGAGGGACTTGGCGACGGCGCGCAGGGCCGCGTCCCCGGCCCGGTGGCCGAATCCGTCGTTGAGCCGCTTGAAGTGGTCGAGATCGATGATCAGCAGCGACGCCGGCGAGGCGCGCAGGGTGTAGAGCTCGACGGCCCCGACGAGGTGGGTGTCGAAGGTCGCGCGGTTGGCCAGGCCCGTCAGCGGATCGGTCTCTGCGCGCCGGTTGGCCCGCCGCAGCTCGATCCGCATGCGCCTGAGCGTGTCATTGAGGCGGCCGATCTCTTCCTTGTGGCGGGCCGCGCGGGACATCGCAGCCTTCTCGACCACCTCGACGGCCTGCATCACGCGCCGGCGCAGGGTCGCCACATCCGTGGTCGGGGCCGTGGCCAGGCTGCGCAGGTCATCCATCGTATCGCTGACCCGGCCGTCGGCGTCTCGGTCCCCCTCGAGGGCGCGGTTGAGGCCCTCGGCGACCTCGACGATGGCCTTGCGAAGGCCCGAGACGGTGTCGTCCACGTAGCGGCGCTCGGCCCGGCGGTGCTTGGCAAAGGTGCGCAGGATCTCGGACCAGTTGGGGGCTCGGGCGGCGACGGCCTCGACCTCCTCGGCAGAGGCGGAGGTCGAGGCGTCGAAGGCGAGCTCGAGCACGTCCTCGGCCCAGCGCTGGATCTGCCGCAGGCGCTCTTCGGCGTCGGGCTTGTCGAGGTCGATGGCGTCGTCGTGGTAGACCCGCAGGGCCCGCGCGAGGGTCTCAACGACGGCCTCGACCAGCTTGATGGGCCTCGCCGGGGCGTCGTTGTTGGCGGCCCTTGTCTTGCCAAAGAGGCGTCCGAAGATGCCGCGGCGCTCGTCAGCCATGGTGCTCGCTCCTCGCCGGTGGGGCGTCTCACCCCCTCAACGGGAGCTAGGCCGCGCGACTCAAGGCAGCGGCCGCGCGGCGCCCAGCGAGCGCGCCGCGCGTCATCCCCCCGAAACCCCTCCTCACCGGCGCTCGCCTCAGGGCTCGGAGGCGGCGCCCTTCGTCGCCGAGGGCGCGGCGGCCGGCGGCGCCGGCGCGCTGGCAGGCGCGGCCGTCTGCCTCGGCTGCCCGTCACGGTCGACGAGCGTGACCTCGGTGCTCGCCGCGACCACGAAGAAGATCACGTTCGTGACGACCAGGACGGCGAAGAACGCCGCGATCACCCAGCCGGGGTGGATGCTCTTGATCTTCGACCACATGCTATTTTTCCGCGGGGATAGCGACACCGCCGCGCGGGCCGAGGACCTCGATCTCGATGACGTCCGTGACGTTGTCGACGCTGTCGGTCACGAGCATCTTGACGTGCATCCCGAACTTGTAGTCCGCCGCCGGGATCTTGATGAAGACCGGGAAGTAGTGGTCCTTGAACTTCTTCAGGGTCACCTCGGTCTGGGGCACGAAGACGCGTCCCACGTCGGCGTCGTCGGCCCTGACCGTGAAGGTCGCCTCGTCGAAGCGCTTGTTGACGACGTGGAGCCGCACGTTGTTCTCGAGCACCCCCGCCTGCTTGTTGATGAGGAAGGGCGCGCCCTGCTGGCGGAAGAGGTTGGCCTCAAAGGAGTCATTCTTGCTCATCGCGACGGTCGCGAAGGTCAGCAGCAGGGCCCCGGCGACGATGTAGAAGAAGACGCGCGGGCGCCAAAAGCGGCGCCGGCCGCCTTCGATGGCGCACTGCGAGTCGTAGCGGATGAGGCCCGGCTCGCGGCCCAGCTTCAGCATGATCTCGTCGCACGCGTCGATGCAGTAGGCGCAGCCGATGCACTCCAGCTGGTGGCCGTTGCGGATGTCGATGTTGGTGGGGCAGACCGCGATGCAGCGGCCGCAGTTGACGCAGTCGCCAGCGTTGGGGTCGGTCTTCTTGCCGCGCGGCTCGCCGCGCAGGTGGTCGTACTGGACGTTGATGGTGTCGTCGTCCTGCAGCACGGACTGCAGCCGGCCATAGGGGCAGATGACGATGCAGAGCTGCTCGCGGAACCACCAGAAGTTGCCGTAGATGATGACGGTCAGCGCGAGGGCCCACAGGAACGTGCTCATGTGGGCGCCCGGGCCGTCGGCCATCATCTCGAGGAAGCGGTCCGTCGGCGTGAAGTAGGACAGGAAGACGTGGGCGATGATGAAGGCCAGCGCGACGTAGAGCACATGCTTGAGGCCCTTGCGCCACAGCTTGTTCAAGGTCCACGGGGCCTTGGCGAGGCGGCGCCGCTTGTTGGCCGGGCCCTCGATGAGGCGCTCGATGCGGCGGAAGACCCCGTCGAGCCAGACGGTCTGGGGGCAGGCCCAGCCGCACCACAGGCGCCCCCACAGGGCCGCCACGACGATGAGGGACAGCCCGATGCCCGCCACCACGAAGAACATCAGGAAGAAGTCCTGCGCGTTGAACGCTGAGCCGAACAGGAAGAACTGGCGGTGGGCGATGTCGATGAGGACCGCGGGCTCACCGTTGATCCGGAGCCACGGCGTGGTCACGAAAAAGGCGATCAGCGCCACGTAGGCGAAAGGCTTGCGTCGCGACCACTTGCCTTTGACGTCCGCGGGGTAGACGTACTGCCGCCTGCCCTTGTCGTCGAGCATGCTCAACGTATCGAGGTTGGGGGTCTTGGGCTTCGCCATCGCGGCTCCCTCTCTACCTACTGCACTGTTTTCTCTGCGCAAGTCCCGGCACTCTCAGGTGCCACAGATACATCGACGGTCCCGAGCCGCTGCCAAGGACCGTCGATGATCAGCTATCCCATCAGGGCCGCCCAAGGGCCCCTGGCGTCTGTCAGGGAGCGTTGCCCTGGGCGTCGACGCCCTCGGCCTGCTTGCCGCCCGCCACGTTCGTATCCCGCAGCGTGTGGATGAAGGCGTAGACCTGCTTGACCTTGGTGTCACCGAGGACGGGACGCCACGCCGGCATACCCTTTTCGGCCACGCCCATCGCGATGGTGGTCCAGATCTCCTTCGGCCCGGACCCGTGGAGCCAGTACTTGTCGGTCAGGTTCGCGCCGATCCCGCCGCCGCCGCTGTCGCCGTGGCAGCTCTTGCAGTTGGCGACGAAGACCTCGCGACCCGCCGCGATCGTCTCCGCGTCGCCCTGGACGGCGATGAGCTCCTCCTCGGAGACCGAGTTGGCGGCGAGCTTCTTCATGTGCTCCTCGAGCGCGATCGTGTGCTCCTCGAAGGAGCTCTTCGCTGGCAGGCTGTGGTAGCCCATCCAGTACAAGACCGCGACCACCGTCGAGATCGCGAATGTCCACAGCCACCAAGCGGGCAGAGGGTTGTCGAACTCCTTGATGCCGTCATAGTCGTGGTCGGTAGTGACGTCTTCGAGCTGCTTAGCCATGGCTGACTCCTCCTCGGGGCTGCTGATGCGAGGTGTTGGGCTGCGGCTGATCCGACGACGAGGTCGTGGGGACCTCATCGTCGAACAGCGGGAGGCTCGCGAGATACTCGTGCTTCGGGTTGTCCTTGCCCGCTCGCCAGGCGCGGACGACCACGATCGCGAACACCACCAGGAAGATGATGAGCGCCAAGAGCGGCAGGTCGATCACGTCGGTCTGGGACAAGGCCTCGGCCTTCGGGCTCATCTCGCGTGTCCTGGGCTAGAAGGTCGGCGCCGGCGCGCCGAGGACGTTGGGGATGGGCTCACCCGAGACCTTTGCGCCCTCGAGCTTCATCAGGTCGCCGATCGGGTCCTCCGGCTGGTTGCCCAGGCGCTGCAGGTACGCGATGAGCGCGACGAGCTTGGTGTTCCAACCGATGATGACGCCCGCGTTCTTGAGGTCCTCCGCGACGGCGCGCGCCTGGATCTCGGTGTAGTAGGACGCCCGCGAGATGTGATCCTTGGTGTAAGGCACGCCGAGGGTCTTCATGGCGCGCAGCTTCACCGCGCTGTCTTCGACGTCGATCTTGTCCTCTTCGAGGAAGGCGTAGGTCGGCATGATCGAGCCCGGCGACGTGGTGCGCGGGTCGATCATGTGCTGGTAGTGCCACAGGTTCGGGTACTTCCCGCCCAGCCGCGCGATGTCGGGGCCAGTGCGCTTGGAGCCCCACTGGAACGGGCGGTCGTAGACCGACTCGCTGATCGTGCTGTGGGCCCCGTAGCGGAGGTACTCGTCCACGAAGGGCCGGATCTGCTGGCTGTGGCACAGGTAGCAGCCCTCGGCGACATAGACGTCGCGGCCCTGAAGCTCCAGCGGCGTGTACGGCGTCTGCTGGACGCCGACCTTGGACACGGCCTTGTCGACCGTCAGGGTGGGGACGATCTCGGCGACGCCGCCGACCAGGATGGCCAGGGTGACGAGGACCGTGAACATCAGCGGCCGCCCCTCGAGGATGCGGTGGATGTTGTCGCCGTCCCCGGCCTTGTTGCCGAAGACCATGATCGCGCCGATGAGCGCCAGCACCAAGACGCCCATGAACAGGGCCGCGCCCACGATGTCGGAGGCGAGGAAGGCCAGCATGAAGATGATCCCGAAGTAGCTGAGCAGCAGCGCCGGGTGCAGGAGGATCTTCTTGTTGGGGATGTCGTCCTTCATGGACTTGTTGGTCACGGTCACGGTGACGTCGACGGGCTCGCCGGCGCGGACCGTCTTCCAGACGTTCCAGGCCAGCAGCACGAAGCCGCTGAAGTAGAACAGGCCGCCCACGGCGCGGGTGACGTACATCGGCCAGATGGTCATCGTCGTCTCGACGAAGGACGGGTAGAGCAGGGCGCCTTCCTCGGTGGTGGCGCGCCACATCAGGCCCTGGCTGATGCCGCCGATCCACATGGACACGGCGTAGAGCAGGATGCCCAGGGTCGCGATCCAGAAGTGGACGTCGGCCATCTTCTTGGAGTGCAGCTCCTTGCCCCACAGGCGCGGGACAAGCCAGTAGATCATGCCGGCGGCCATCAGGCCGTTCCAGCCGAGCGTGCCGTTGTGCACGTGTCCGATGATCCAGTCGGTGTAGTGGCCCAGGGCCGAGACCGACTTGATGGCCAGCAGCGGCCCCTCGAACGTCGACATGCCGTAGAACGTCACGCCGGCGATGAGGAACTTGATGATCGGGTCCGTGCGGAGCAGGTGCCACGCGCCGCGCAGGGTCAGCAGGCCGTTGATCATCCCGCCCCAGGACGGCGCCCAGAGGATGAGCGAGAAGACCATGCCGAGGGACTGCGCCCAGTCGGGGAGCGACGTGTACAGCAGGTGGTGCGGGCCGGCCCAGATGTAGACGAAGATCAGCGCCCAGAAGTGGATGATCGACAGCCGGTAGGAGTAGACTGGCCGGTTCGCCGCCTTCGGCAGGTAGTAGTACATGATGCCCAGGATCGGCGTCGTAAGGAAGAAGGCGACCGCGTTGTGGCCGTACCACCACTGAACGAGGGCGTCCTGGACGCCGCCGTAGACGCTGTAGCTCTTCAGACCCGAGAAGATGGGCAGGGCGAGGTTGTTGACGATGTAGAGCACGGCGACGGTGACGATGGTCGCGATGTAGAACCACAGCGCCACGTACAGGTGCTTCTCGCGGCGCTTGGCCAGCGTGTAGAAGAAGTTGATCGCGAAGACGACCCAGATGAGGGTGACCGCGATGTCGATGGGCCACTCAAGCTCGGCGTACTCCTTGGACTGGGTGATGCCGAGGGGCAGGGTGATGGCGGCCGAGACGATGATGGCCTGCCACCCCCAGAAGTGGAGCTTCGACAGGGTGTCGTGGGTACGCGCCTTGGTCAGGCGCTGAGTGGAGTAGTAGATGCCCGCGAACATCATGTTGCCGACGAAGGCGAAGATGGCGGCGTTCGTGTGCAGCGGGCGCAGGCGGCCGAAGTTGAGGTACGGCTCGACGTTCGCCTCCGGGAAAGCGAGCTGGGTCGCGATGAACACGCCCAGGAAGAGCCCAACGATGGCCCAGACGATTGTCGCTATCAGGAACTTCCTGACGATCCCGTCATCATACGTGACGGACACTTGGTTAACGGTCATCGGCGTCGGCCTCCTCTCCTTCACCCTTGGATTGGCTGTTAGGGGACTGATCTGTTGGCCTGTCGTCGTCCTCTAGTGGCAGCAGGGACAGGCGCTCGAAGTGGTCGCGATCCTTGTGCGCCGCGCTGTAAAAAAAGAGCAGAAGCCCCAGCCCGGCAAGCAAAAAGCTCACGAAGATCGTCAGGTAGATCGCGTTCACCCGGTCGCTCCGGCGCTCACGAGGGGGGGCGGCTGCGGCCCCGGGTCCGCGGCGCGGGACCTGCCGGGCGCGAGGCTGAACATGGTCAGCGCGATAACCGTGAGCGACGACAGCGGCATCGCGATGGCACACACGAGCGGCGAGACCAGGCCCGCCAGCGCCAGCGCGATCCCGCCGACGTTGTAGAGCACCGCGAAGCTCAGGTTGTGCACCACCGTGCGCCTCAGGTGCGACGCCAGCGCGATAGCGTCGGCGACAGGGCCGATGCCGCGTGTCAGGAGGTAGAAGTCGGCGCGGGCGGGCAGGGTCGGCCGGTCGACGGCGGGCGTCCCAGCACAGTGGGCCGCATCAAAGGCCAGGGCGTCATTGATCCCGTCGCCGACCATCAGGGTGTCGTGCGCGTCGTGCTCGGCCACCAGCGCGGCCTTGGCCGCGGGCGTCATCCCGGCGCGGGCCCGCTCGGGGGCGATGCCCAGCTCGGCGGCGGCGCTCCTCACGCGCGCCTCGGCGTCCCCGGACAGCAGCCACGTCTCGATGCCCATCCTGGCGAGGCGGCCGATCTCCTCGGAGACGTCGTGGCGCAGGGTCTCGCGGAACCCGAAGCGGGTGACGAGCGCGCCGTCGCGCACGAGGTTTAGGGCGCGCTCGCCGCTGTCGTCGGCCTCGGTCTCGGCGACCAGGCGCCAGCTGCCGTCGGGGTGCCGCAGGGTCAGCCCCACGCCCGCCTCCTCGACGACGGCCGCGCCCGGGTCGAGGGGCTCGGCGTCCAGGGCGCGGGCGGCGGCGAACAGGGCGCGGCTCTTTGGGTGGTTCGACCGCGCCGTCATCTGGTAGACCGCCGAGCGCGCCGCCGGCGGCAGGGCCGCGACCGCCCGCGGGTCCGCCAGCCGCAGCTCGCCCAGCGTCAGGGTGCCGGTCTTGTCGAAGAAGACCCTGGTGACCATGCGCGCCCGGTCGAGGAAGTCGGCGTTGCGCACGAAGAGGCCGCCGCGGCGCATGCGCGCGTGGGCGATCTCGTAGGCCAGCGGGGTGGCGAGCCCGATGGCGCAGGGGCAGGTGATGACGAGGACCGCGATGGCGACCTCGAGGGCGCGCTCGGCGCCAACCGGCCACCAGCCGACCAGGGCGATCGCCGCAAAGCTCAAGACCGCGACGACGTAGATGGTGCTGACCCGGTGCCAGAAGCCATCGCCCGCCTCGGTGACGCGGGCGGGCGGCGCGAGCAGGGCGTGCAGCGCCGACTCGGCGAAGGGCTGGCCGGCGACCACGCGCCGCGCGGCCCCGCCGAGCAGGTGGGCGCCCGCGGGGATGTCCTCGTCGGCCGTGAAGGTCACCGGATCCGACTCGCCGTTGATCCAGGCCAGGGAGAGCTCGGCGGGCCCGCCGATGACGTGAGCGTCGACGGGGACGAGCTCGCCCGGGGTCACCAGCAGCGTCGTGCCGCACAAGATCTCGTCGACGGGCGCCAGGCGGAGGCTGCCGTCGGGGTCCAGGACGCGCACGAGGACGCCGGCGAGGCCCGCGTCGTCGAGGAGCAGGCGCCGGTTGCGCTCGATGAAGCGCTGCTGCAGGTAGCGGCCGGCGAGCATCAGCGCCACGAAGATGGCGAGGGTGTCGAAGTAGGCGGCGTCACTCCCGGCCGTAAAGAAGAGCCAGGTGTTGCCCCCCCAGGCCAGGCCGATGCCGAGGGCGATGGGCACGTCGAGGTGGAGCGCCCCGCGCCGCAGGGCGCCCCACGCGCCCCGGAAGAAGACCGGCCCGCCCACCAGCACCACCACCGTGGAGAGCACGAAGCCGAGCCAGCCGAACACCTCGTGGATCCCCGGATCCGACTCGCGGGTGAGCCCGAAGTAGCCCGCGAGGCTCAAGAGCATCACGTTCATCGCGAGCATCGTCGTGACGCCCAGGCGCATCAGCAGGCCCGCGCTCTCGCTCTTGGACTTCTTGAGCGGGGGGCCGCTGCGGTAGCCGAGCTGCGCGAGCTCGTGCAGGAAGGCCTCGATGTCGAAGGCGGCCTCGTCGAAGGTGAGCGCCACGCGCCCCACGCCGGGGTTGATGTCGGCGTGGACCGCCCCGTCCTTCTTGTCGAACAGCGCCTGGATGAGCCACACGCAGCCCGCGCAGTGGATGCCCTGGATGTCGACCGTGACCGTCAGCTGGCCATCGGCCGCAGACACCTTGCGGGCGCGCGCGACCAGCGGCGTCAGCCACGTCAGCGCGCCCGGATCCTCGAAGCCCGGGTTGGCGACCCCGCAGCTGAACTCGTAGTAGCGCGTCAGCCCCTCGTCGTGCAGGAGATCCCACGCCACCCTGCAGCCCGCACAGCAGAAGGGCGCGGACGGTGCGCCTTCGGGCACGGGGGCGTGGCAGTGGGGACAGGGCTCGTCGGACACGCTCGGGGAGCTCCTCGTGTCGTCGACGGGTGGTGGCAGGGCCGACACACGGACGATGCCGCTATCGCAGGGTTTCCCGTCGAACACAAGGCGCGATTTCGCCCGTTAACCCAAGGCTTTGGGCTGATGGGTGTTGGAAATCGCCCACCGCTGCTCCGGGGCGCGTTCAGATCATGGCTGGTGCCCGGGCAGCGCGAGTTGCTACGGTACGCCGGCCATGGACACTCTGCCAGAGCTGACGCCCGACCTCCTCATCGCCTACGATCGGCCGGGGCCGCGGTACACGAGCTACCCGACCGCCGACCGCTTCAACGCCGACTTCGACGTCGCGGCCTATGAGGACGTGCTCCGCTGCGCCAACGCCGAGCGCCCAGGCGATCCGCTGTCCGTCTACATCCACCTGCCCTTCTGCGAGTCGCTGTGCACCTACTGCGGGTGCAACGTGGTCATCTCGAAGAGCGAGCGGTCCCGGGCCAGGTACCTCGAGCGGCTGGCGCTGGAGATGGCGCGGGTCGCGGCGCTGCTGCCCGACCGGCGCGAGGTCGTCCAGCTGCACCTCGGCGGCGGCACGCCCAACAGCTTCTCCGACGAGGAGCTGGCGACGATGATGGCCTCGCTGCTCACTCACTTCCACCTCGCGCAGGGGGCCGAGGTGGCCATCGAGGTCGACCCGCGCCACGCGACGGTCGCCCGCCTGGAGCACCTCTACCGCCTCGGCTTCAACCGCCTGTCGATGGGCGTGCAAGACTTCGACCCGCGCGTGCAGGCCTCGGTCAACCGCATCTGCTCCTTTCGACAGGTGAAGAGCCTGGTCGACGGGGCCCGCGCCCTCGGCTTCCGCAGCGTCAACCTCGACCTGATCTACGGCCTCCCTTTCCAAGGGCTGCAAGCCTTCCAGCGCACCAAGGCCAAGGTCCTGGCCCTGCGCCCCGACCGCATCGCCCTGTACAGCTTCGCCTGGATCCCCTGGGTGCGCCCGCAGCAGAAGAAGATCGACCCCGAGACGCTGCCGAGCCGAGACGAAAAGGTCGCCATCTTCTGCGACGCCCGCGCGACCTTCGAGGCCGACTACCACGCCATCGGGATGGACCACTTCGCCCTGCCCGGCGACGAGCTCTCCCTCGCCCAGACAGCGGGCACCCTCCGACGCAACTTCCAGGGCTACACGACCCTGCCCGTCCAGGACGTCCTCGGCTTCGGCGTCAGCGCCATCGGCGACATCGGCGGCGCCTATGCCGCCAACGCCAAGCGCCTGCACGCCTGGAACAGGGCCATCGACGCCGGCGGCCTGGCGGTCGAGCGCGGCGTCAAGGCCACCCCCGACGACCGCGTGCGCCGCTACATCATCCATGAGCTGATGTGCAACCTCCGCCTCGATCACGCGGCGCTGCGCGAGCGCCTCGGTGTCGACTTCGAGGCCTACTTCGCCGAGGAGCTTCGGATCCTGCGCGAGACCAAGGAGCTCGCGCCCCTCATCCGCCTTGCCGACGGCGCCCTGGAGCTGACGCCCCTGGGCAGGCTCTTCGTTCGCAACGTCGCGACGGTCTTCGACCGCCATCTGCGCGACAAGCGCGCCGATAGGCCCATGTACTCCCGGATGGTGTAGAGTCTTCGCAGGGAGAGGCGAGCGAGGTGGCTCGCCGGCGAGCGCGTTTTGGACGAACGGTATCGACAGCACCTCGATCGGCTGGTGGCCTCGGCGGCTCGCGCGGTGGCCGAGTCGGGGCTCGACGGTGGCGAGGCCGAGGTGGTCTTCATCCTCGACGTCTCGCGCTCGATGTACCCCATGTACAAGGCGAAGATGGTCGGCGAGCTGGCCACCCAGCTCCTGGCCCTGAGCCTGAGCTTCGACGACGACGGCGTCATCCCCGCCTACGCCTTCGGCGATCGCTGCCGGCACCTGGGCGACCTGCGCATCGACGACTTCGTCGGCTGGGTCGACCGCGAGGTCATCCGTACCGGCGCCGACTTCCAGACGGCCTGCCGCTACGCCCCGGTCATCGACGAGGTCTGCCGCTACTACTTCCCCGAGGACTGGGATCGCCCCGCCAGCGAGCAGGTCGTGGGCCGCATCTTCAAGCGCAAGCGGACCGTCTATCCGACGCTGTCCGCGCCGCGGGCGATGCCGGTCTTCGCCATCTTCGTCACCAGCGGCGACTGCCAGGATCGGGCCGCGACGACCGATCTCGTGCGCCGCTCGAGCCGCCTGCCGATCTTTTGGCAGTTCGTGGGGTTGCAGCCCCCGTCGGGCAAGGCGACGAGGTTCAGGTTCCTCAAGAAGCTCGACCGGCTCGGCAACACCCACGTCGACAGCTGCGGCTTCTTCGAGCCGCCGTCGGTCTGGGACGCGGCCAGCCTCTACACGGGCCTCCTCAACGAGTTCCCGAGCTACCTCCGCCAGCCGCAGGTCGAGGCCATGGTGCGCCCTCGCGAGCTCGGCGGGCTGATGACCCGCGGCGAGCGCCCCACCCCCCGCCCGACCGCGGCAAGCCGGCGCGACACGGCCATCGTCGATGCCGAGCACATCTGGCCCCAGCGCGAGGCGGACGACCCCGCCAAGGAAGAACCGGCCCCGCGCCCGCGCGTCCGACGCCCGGCGCCTGGCCACGGGGGCCGGAGCCGCAACGGCGGCACGCAAGCGCCGCAGCCGTCGCCCCGCGGCGACGAGACCACCGTCTGCCCTCCCTATGACGAGGCCCCGGCCACGCCCCG
>PDWJ01010984.1_pt1 | contig 11262 bp, 11 predicted proteins | sample 1430881 | NCBI WGS metagenome assembly PDWJ01 (sample SAMN01162460, study PRJNA174530) | Oral metagenome, whole genome shotgun sequencing project. | biome: Marine environment; feature: Marine mammal; material: Swab sample of the gingival sulcus; isolation source: swab sample of gingival sulcus... | reverse complement strand
TCAAGCACAGATTGACAACTTACCTTTATAAATGGAAAAGGTGTTCACAATTTTAAAAATTATTTTATTGTATAACTAGTTAAGGTATTATTATGAATAGAGAAAATTTAAAACCCGAGATAAGTTTTTATGGAAAAATGCTCAGTTTTTCCCGCATTCATCTCACCACTAATGATTTTGACGCTATTATCTCTGCGTTAGAAAAAGTATCTCCCGAAAAAAATAGTGATATACCGATTGTCATTGATGCTGATGTCGAATTGGATTTAAAAAAACTCGTTGATTTATTATGGGATTGGGGTTTGCAACCGATTGGTGTGGTGAAAGGCAAACTTGACGAACAAGCGAAAGAATTACGCATGGCTCTCTTCCCCTCCGAAGGCAAACGCATTCAACGAGTGACGGTAAAACCGACGATTAATCCGATAAAAGATAAAGCTATTCAGGCAAAAGAAAAACAAGAAATTTATAAAAATAATAAAGAAAAAGCAAAAGTTGATTTGATTAATAATGAGCTTGAAATTGACTTTGATGAAATTGATAAAAATAACAGTAATAGCGAGGTAAAGGCAAGAAAAAATGCTGATGATGAAAAAAAGCAAGTCGCTGATGTCGCTGTCAATGTGGAAGAAGAAACATTAGAAAAAGTCACTAGCCTTGTCTATGACCATTTATTGCGTTCAGGACAAAGTGTAAATCATGTTGGTGGCGATTTAATCCTTACCAGTAGCGTGAATAATGGAGCAGAGGCGATTACCGATAACAATTTACACATTTATGGTAAAGGTATGGGACGCTTAGTCGCAGGAGCAACAGGGGATAAAGATGCTCATATTTTTTGTCAAAAATTTAATCCCTCTTTAGTTTCTGTCGCAGGTACTTATATGCTCCGAGATACCATTCCGCCTGAAGTTCTCGATAAGCCTGTACAAGTCAGTTATAAAGAAGGCGAAGGGCTTGTGTTTAGAATAATGGACGATTAAGCAAATAATACGACCAATAACGCCTTTCATGCAATTAATGATAGAAAAATAGGATAAAAATCTGTTATCATGGTAAGTTATTAGTTTCTAATACTTACTAGCGAAGACTTGAAAAAATGTTTTTTGCAAACATATAATAGTTGTCTTGTTTATAGGTGTTTTTTATAGGTATTTTGTTTAATAGCTATTTTGTTGAAGAAACATACAATATACAATGAATATTAAAATAGGAGTAAGCCGTTGTGGCAAGAATTGTTGTCGTCTTTGATGTTGGATTGCGTAATTTAGACTTAGTTATGGGGTGTGAAAACCGCATTGTCTATGACTTTGTTGATGTCATTACAGGGAATGCTCGCCTTTCGCAAGCCCTCGTCAAAGATAGACAAGTCAGTAATTTGTTTATCTTACCTGCCAGTCAAACTCGTGACAAAGATGCGTTAACCGATGAAGGTGTCGAAAATGTTATGAAAGAATTATCCAAACAATTTGATTATATTGTTTGTGATTCGCCTGCAGGGATTGAACGTGGGGCTCAATTAGCCATGTATCATGCTGATGAGGCGATTATCGTGACTAACCCAGAAATCTCTTCTGTGCGTGACTCTGACCGTATTATCGGTATTTTGCAAAGTCGTACCAAAAAAGCAGAAGAAGGTGGTTCAGTGCGTGAACACTTGGTTATCAATCGTTATAATCCAAGACGTGCCGCCAATAATGAAATGATGGATATTAACACCATCTCAAATGAAATTTTAAAAGTACCATTACTCGGTGTTGTACCTGAAAGTAATAGTGTATTGGAAGCATCGAACTCAGGTGAGCCTGTAATTCATTTTACAGAGTCCACAGCAGGTCAATGCTATGATGATATTGTTGCCCGTTTTTTAGGTGAAGACCGCCCATTGCGTCATCTTGAAGTAAAAAAACGTGGCTTTTTAAGACGTTGGTTTGGAGGTTAATGTGGCTAAAAAGAGAAAAGGTTTTTGGGCATATTTATTTGGTTCAGGTGAAAGTAAAGCAGGCAGTGCCGAAAAAGCAAAAGAACGCCTAAGAGTCATTGTTGCTAGTGACCATCGTGCATTAAATGGGCGTTTGACTCCTGAACGTATTGAACAAATGCGACGTGAAATCTTGCAAGTGGTTAATAAATATGTCAGCGGTTTAGAAATGAATGATGTTAATATTAATCATCGCAAAGAAGACGATATTGATTTATTAGAAATGAGTATTAATCTTCCTGAAAAACAAAAAGTGAAACTCTAGTGTTTTCATTTCAACAATTTCATCAACAGGTTGTTGAGCAGTTGCAAAAAGATATTGATTATCTTTTTGCAACGGTTGACCTACCAGATACATTAAAACAAGCAAGTTATTATGCAATGACAGGAGCGGGCAAAAAAGTCCGTCCCTTATTAGTTGCTACGAGCTTTGCCAGCGTTTATTATCATAATAATCCACAAAAAGATAAATTACAGTTACCCATTAGTGTTCGCCGTGCCATGTTAGCGGTAGAGTTAATTCATGTTTATTCACTCGTACATGATGACTTACCCTGTATGGATGATGATGAATTAAGGCGTGGGCGTGCCACTTGTCATATTAAATTTGATGAGGGAACTGCGTTATTAGTCGGTGATGTTTTGCAATCGCTTGCTTTTGAAGTTTTAGGCACAAGTCTGCTTGATGATAGCAATAATTTATGCTTAAATCCGATAGAATTAGTCACTTCCACTCGATTGGTATCCGTGCTTGCTCCCCAAGCAAGACGTATGGTATCAGGGCAAATGCGAGATGTTGAGGGCGAAAATAAACAATTAACTTATGAACAATTAAAAGCCATTCATGTCGATAAAACAGGGGCATTAATTGAAGCGTCTGTGCTTATGGGGGCAATCTGTGCAAAAGCAACGCAACTACAATTAGCAAGTTTAACTGAGATTGCGAAAAAATTAGGGCTTGCTTTTCAAGTGCAAGACGATATTTTGGACGTAACCGCTAATACTCAGCAATTAGGCAAAGTGGCAGGCAGTGATGAAAAACTCGATAAATCTACTTATGTCAAACTGATGGGGGTAGAGCAAGCCAAGCAATACGCTCATGATTTATTCGAGCAGGCAAGTCAAGAATTGGCTCAATTTGGCGATAATAATCAGTTAATGCAATTGGCAAATTGGTTATGGCGTAGAGAAAAGTGATTATAACAACAAAAAATCCTAGTTGCTTAATACAACTAGGATTTTTTATTTATTGCAAAAATTTACTGAAAAAATGAGGCACTACGACACGGCGAGCTACTTGCTGAATAGCTATTGCCCCATTTGCGATACTGACTCGTATCAATATGGATAGTTCCTTTCGAATACAGACCTAATCCTAAATTATAATATCGACCTTGATACAACCAAAAGTTACACAAGTCATCTTGCACTTGACGGAGTTTAAAACGACTGCTTTTCATGGTCGGTGACGATAAATCTAAAGCAAAATTAAATTTATGTTTACTGCCACTTGCTCCTTTTGCACACTTATTTAATCTAGGATTACGATAAACAGAAGTCATTTGGACATCGTAGGGGATAATACCTTGTTTTTTTAAGCTAGCAAACAATCGTAACGTTGGGAGCATATTATGCCAATAAAAAACAGGGGGGACGCTATAAGGCTCTGACCTACATCTTTTCCAACTTTTCGCTGTTTTTAATAATTGATTCATTGGCGGTACATTACTTGCCCCAAGATGCTTGACAAGATATTTACGATAAGCATTAACTTTTACTCGATTACCATGTTTATTTAGCCATGACTCAAAACTTCCATCTGTACCATAATAATTCTTGCTAGTTCTAAAACTGCGATTGCTAAAGGTGTTACTAAAAGTGTTCCTAAAGCTACTTTTACTAAAACCATTGTTAGTAAATTTATTGTTGCTAAAACCATTGTTACTAAAACTGTTGTTAAAGCGATTGACATTATAGATACCTGCTTGGGCATTATGGCGAGCCTCATCAAGAATATCACCTTGATATTGATATTCTGATGCTTTTTTTTCAATCAACCCACCTAATCTATCTAAGTCATTACCTTGATTATTATCATTATAGTATTTTGTTCTATAATTATAAGAATTATTTTGATAATTGCTTGTTTGTGAACTTATGCTCGGATAAGTAGGCGTGTTTTGAGGATAATAATTACTATTAGTGTTGTAATTATTAGCGTTGTAATAGGATTCTTGAGAGTCACTAACACTCTCGCTACTACCACCATAGATAGAAAGTTGAGCATGAGCAGAGATAGAAGGGATAGCTAAGACGGTAGTCGTAGCGACAAATAGCAACTGATTTTTTATTTTAGGGGTGATAATTGCTTTCACACTTGTTATATTTTTCATAATTTACAGACCAACAATTAATAAAAATTTTTATAAAAGTTTATATTCTTATACTTTTATAAAATTTTATATTTTTATAAAAGTTATAATACCAAAAAAGGCAACTAATAATAACAAATAATCAATAAGATATATACATAAATAATTAATATTTTCGCTTTATTAATGATTTTACTTCAATAGAGTAACAAAGCCTTAATATTAGTAAGGAATAAATAATATAAAATAAGACAAATCGAATAAAAATACAAATTAAAGGTTGTAGAAAATAAAAACTTAGGTAAAATATCCTGTTTACGATAGGGTCATTTGATACTTTACAGACCCTCGTTATTTTTTACAAGATATTATGCCTAATTTTAATCAATACCGTTTTTCTCGTAGTAGTCATCATTTGGGTGGTGATTTAGAACCGACAATATGGAATAAACTTCATATTGACCCTTGGCTATTGCTGTTATTATTAACCATTTCTTTTGTCGGCTTAACTATTTTATATAGTGCCTCCACTCAAAATATGGATATGGTTATTCGCCAGATGCTTAGTTATGCCATCGCATTTATTGTCATGCTGTTTATGGCTCAAATTCCACCAAGTTTTTATCGAGCATTAACCCCTATTTTTTATTTATTAGGCGTATTTTTGCTGTTGCTTGTTGAGCTTGTTGGTGAAGTACGAATGGGAGCTCAGCGTTGGATTAAAATTCCCGGATTTGGTAGTGTGCAACCGTCAGAATTTATGAAACTTGGTATGCCGATGATGTGTGCGTGGTTTTTATCAAAAGGGGAATTACCCCCTAATTTTAAAACTGTTCTCGCCACCTTAGCCATTATTTTGTTACCTGCGTTATTGATTGCGAGTGAGCCTGATTTAGGAACGTCCTTATTGGTGATTAGTAGTGGCATATTTGTGCTATTTTTGGCAGGCTTGCCATGGTGGATGATTGGCATTGCTTTGGCATCTTTCTCCCTATTCGCCCCTGTTGCATGGGAATTTTTACTGCGTGATTATCAGCGAGAGCGTGTATTAACCCTGTTAAATCCTGAAGTGGATAAACTCGGTGCAGGTTGGAATATCATGCAATCAAAAACCGCTATCGGTTCAGGTGGTATGACAGGCAAGGGCTACTTGCAAGGGACACAATCACACTTGCATTTTTTACCTGAAGGGCATACCGATTTTATCATCGCTGCTTTTTCCGAAGAATTTGGCTTATTAGGGGTCAGTGTATTAATTTTTATCTATACCTGTCTGTTAATACGAGCCTTGTATATTGCCACCACGCACCCTGATAATTATGGACGCTTATTAGCAGGAGCGATTGCCCTGTCATTTTTTGTCTATATCTTTGTTAATGTTGGCATGGTTGGCGGAATTTTACCTGTCGTTGGTGTTCCATTACCCTTTGTCAGCTATGGTGGTACGGCAATTATTACCCTAATGGCAGGCTTTGGTTTATTAATGTCGATACACACACATCATGTCAAAAAGTAAAAAAACACATCAAGCAAACATTTATTCATTGTTTTATATAGTCATTTGTTTTATAGTGGTAGCTGAAAAATATATACATGCAATACAGTGGTTTTAATTGTTATTTATGAGTTATTTCGTTCAAAATCTTTCAGAAAAAATCGACCCTACAATAATGTATGCAACCATTATTGCCGTCATTTTGCATGGGTTTATTATTTTTGGTATTAGCTTTACTGAAAGTAAGTCGCCTGCTTCGGTTGCTCGTGAAGTTGCCACTTCGTTAATTGAAAATAAAAAAGAAAATAAAGATGCCAATTTTATTGCTAATGGAGCTCAAGAAGGCAATGGTTCGGAAAAAGAAAGAGTTCGCTTAGAAACTTCCAAAGTAAGTCCCTTAACTGCCGATGAAGTTCAAGACACCCAAGACATTATTAACCAACAAAAACAAGTTCAACAAAGATTCTCAAAACAAAGCTATTTAACAACCACCCTTAGTTGGCGAGAGGCTGACGAAGAAGATGATAATAAAAAAGACTCAAAACATAGTGATTTACAAGAACAACAAGACAGAGTTCGCAAAGAAATTGCCACGTTAGAGGCTCAATTATCGCAACAAGAACAAGAGCTATCCACCCAATCAAACATTAAAACTATTGATACCAATTCTACCACTTATGGAGCAATCTCTGAATTTTTGGAAAACTTCCGCTTGCATGTTGAACGCATTGCCAATCAAAACTATCCAAATCAAGCATTAGCTCAAGATATCACAGGCGATGTGCGTTTGATGGTGGTTATTCGCAATGACGGCTCGGTGAAAGCCATTCGCTTATTGGAATCTTCAGGCTCTGCTGTGCTTGATGAGGCAGCCAAAAACTCGGTACGCCAATCTGCCCCTTATGGTAAATTTACCAAAGATATGAAAGATTTAGTGGAATTACGCATTATTCGTACATGGCGATATGCTGAAGGCTTTCAACAATTGGAATATTAACTTTATATTTTTAAAAGCATTTTTAATATTGATATAAATGCAACCTAAAAGGAATTGTAAAATGCCAGTAATTAAATATAACATTGATGTTTCTATTTTAAACTCTAACCGTAAATTATATATTGAAAATGATAAAACACAGATAATGCAAAAGCTGACTTTTTGGGAATTTTTAGAAAATTTTCTTTATGCTGATATTGTAATTTCCGAACTAAATAACAAAAAATCAATTTCTGTACATGGTGGTTTTCTTTCATTCTTTTTTCAACTTTATGCTTTACTCTCTGAATTTAATAAAAATAAAAAAACTTCTGGTTTTGTTGTAGGGTGCGAACAAGGAGAGTTTAATTTAGAGTTAAAAAAAGATAGAACAGAAGTATTGATAATAAATAGAGATAAAACATATTACTGTAATTTTTTATCCTTGTTCAATGAAGTGCAACGAGTATATAAAAGGATAATTCAATTTGAACTTAATCAGCTTGAATTTATTAGAGAAGATGATTACTGTAAAAAGTTTATAGATAACTTTGAAAAAGAATAGTGGCATCCCGTAGGGGAGTCGAACCCCTGTTACCGCCGTGAAAGGGCGGGGTCCTAGGCCACTAGACGAACGGGACGCAGGACAACTTCAACATGCTTCATTGCTGAAGTAGGGCGTATTATATAGAGTTGATTTATTATAGTCAAGCCTTTTTTTTCATTTATTTTAAATTAATTTTGAAAAATGTTAAAATAAAAAATATTCTAAAACAGGTCATTAATATATGAAAAATACTCAAAAAACAAGGCTACTTTTTATCGGCTTAATTGTTATCTGTATAATTTGGGCATTATCACTATTAACTGCTAACACTAAAAAGCCAACTACTCTCACAAGAAATGCTGAAAGAGTGACTCGTACTGTTAGCAGTGTTATTGAGGAAATTACCCCTGAATTTGGAGCTACTGAAAAAACGCCTGCTCCTCCCCTTGTAAAATCCGCTCGCAAACAAATTGGCGTAACTGTGCGTTATGACCCTGCTTATGTAAAATTAAAATACCCTATGGGCGATGTGCCACAAGATAGAGGCGTTTGTACAGACGTGATTATTCGTGCCTATCGTGATGCAGAACATAAAGATTTGCAAAAACTTGTGCATCAAGATATGCAAAAAGCATGGGCAAAATATCCGAAAAGTTGGGGATTAAAAACGACTGATAAAAATATTGACCATAGACGAGTACCCAATTTGCGAGTGTTTTTTACTCGTCATGGGAAAAAACTAAAAGTCAGTCAAAATCCCCAAGACTATAAAGCAGGGGAGATTGTCACATGGAAAGTACAAGGATTACCGCATATTGGCATAGTTTCTAATAAAGTGACCAAAAAAGGTGTGCCATTAATTATTCACAATATTGGGCGTGGGACGAAAGAAGAAAATATGATTTTTAATTATCCAATTACAGGACATTACCGTTTTTAAAAAAATGAAATTTAGACATATCCTGATTTTCAACAAGGAGTATTTTTCCTTGTTGAAAGTTTTGAAATGGTATTACTTCATTTTTGCACGATAAGAAACTGTTGTGCTTTCAGCTAAGCCGAGATTTTTTACCGTCCAACGCAAGCCTTTATAATTGGATAAAGCAATATTTTCCATCACGCCATTACGTTGCGTTTGCAAAGGTGCTGGATAAAAATCACGCTCATTTAAACTTGCCAATACATATTCAGGCGAAGTATTACCAATTAAAACAACTTCTTGTGGAATAGATAAAGTCACTTGCATTGATTCTATTCTATCTGAACTGTTATTGCGGACGGTCGTTTTATATACTAAGACATCGCCTGTTTGCAATTGAATATCCGCAGTGATAGGAAGTAAACTCTCTTGTCCTTCGAGCATTTTTACTAGATAGGCTTTCGTATCATAACTGACATTGCTTTGTTGTGGATTTTGCTTTTGCGAGTTATTTGTTTGTGTTGGCATGGCTTGCGGTTGGTTTTGTGGTTGAAATGTTTTTGCTCCTGCATATTCATTGCCTTGAAAGGTTTTTGCTTGTGGTTCATTGCTTGGATTGGCATAAACAGAGGTAGTCATTGCTAAAACAGTTGTAATAACTAGGCTTTTGTTAAATAAACGAATAGTTGCTTTTTGCATTGAAATTCCTTAAAAAATAAGTTATTGTTTGTTAAATTAATAAATGATAAGCTAGACAAACTTTAGCATAACAAAGTTTTCTTAATGATACATGTAGTAGTTGTTGAGATTATGTATCAATTTACCTTCTCATTTTATCATCATCAACAAATTTTAACATAGATTTTTAAAAATATGACACAAACAGCCCCAAATTATATTCAATGGTTTCGCAATTCCGCTCCTTATATCAATACTCATCGTGGCAAAACTTTTGTCATTATGTTTGGCGGAGAAACGGTTCAACATGCTAATTTTCATAGTTTAATTCATGACTTTGCGTTGTTGCAAAGTTTAGGTATTAGACTTGTTTTGGTGCATGGCGGTCGCCCACAGATTGAGCAGAAACTGAGCCAAGCAAATATTGACACTCCCTTACATAATGACATTCGTATTACCCCACGCAGTGCTATTCCTTATATTTTGGAGGCGATAGGCGGTATTCGTCTGCAAATTGAGGCACAACTTTCTATGGGTTTGGCAAATTCGCCCATGTATGGCTCTCGTATTGACGTGGTTTCAGGTAATTTTGTTACCGCTCGTCCTTATGGGGTGCGTGATGGCGTGGATTATCAGATGACAGGGGAGGTTCGCTCGATTGACGTGGAGGCGATTAATCATAACCTGAATCATAATCATATTGTCTTGCTTGGCTCGTCAGGTTATTCGGTGACAGGCGAGGTATTTAACTTGCTTGCTGAAGATGTCGCAGTGAATGTAGCAACAAGTTTGCAAGCGGATAAACTGATTTTTTTAGGCGAAGAAGACGGTGTTAGCGATGAAGGACGCTTATTATCCTCATTAATTCCGAAAGAAATTGACCGCTTTTTGCGTGACCGTGATATTAATGAAGAAATCCATTATTTTTTACATTGTGCAAGTCTTGCTTGCCGTCAAGGGATTCACCGCACCCATATTATTTCTTATGCAAAAGACGGAGCGTTATTAAAAGAACTCTTTACTCGTGATGGTTCAGGCACGCTGATTAGCCATGACCCTTATGAAGAAATTCGCCATGCGACGATTAATGATGTCGTTGGTTTATTGGAATTATTGCAACCACTTGAAGAACAAGGTATTTTAATTCAACGTTCACAAGAAACCCTTGAACAAGATATTGAGCATTATAGCGTGATTGAGCGTGACGGCATGATTTTAGGTTGTGCAAGTTTGCATCAGCTTGATGAAAATTGTGCAGAAGTGGCAAGCGTTGCCATTCACCCTGATTATCGTAAAGGTAATCGTGGAGCGGATTTATTGGCATTTTTACAGCAACAGGCTCGCAGTCTCGGCTTATATAAATTATACGTTTTAACCACGCATACGACCCATTGGTTTATTGAGCAAGGATTTGTCGAAGTTGAACCTAACAAATTACCTGCAAAACGCCGTGAAAAATACGCCAATGGACGTAATTCTAAAGTATTGGAAATGGTTTTGTAACAGGTTTTTTGTAAAATTGACTAAATTTTATTTTAAACTACAAAACCTTGCCTTTAAGCAAATAGCAGAAAAAAATCATAGCTAATTTAGCCGTTTTCTGCTATAGTTTCCCTTGCTCGTGATTATCTGGTCAAAATTAATTTAATGTCAATTAATCACAATTTTAAATAAATAACTAAAATGCAAAACCTAGTTTAACAAGGTTTAGATATAGATATAATATAAATAGTTATCCTATTATTAATTTGTATATTTATTAAAATAATAAATAACTTGGCAAATAACGTAAATAAAAAGCAAGCTACTCAATAAAACATTATCTTGGTCGGATAGTAGGCAAGCAATAAAGTTAAATTTTCTATCCGCTATATAAGCCCCAATGATACATTCAGCTGAGTTGCTGACTTTTTTAAGAAATAAGGTAAGTTTTCACTTACCATTTGTAAATTAGGATTTTTTCCTATAAATTTGTAGTAAATTTCATCATTATTATCAAATAAATAATAATGATAAGTTATAAATTTAACTTTAAAGTTTTATCAGCCAAACAAGTTGATAATCCTATTATTCAAATAATAATCCATATCTAAATTTAACTAATCTTGTCGGTTTTGCGTTTTATAACAATCTGTTAGGATTTTATTATGAAACGTATTCTTATTAACGCCACCCACAACGAAGAAATTCGTGTTGCCCTTTGTAAAGGCAAACACATGTATGATTTTGATTTAGAAAATCGTACTCGTGAACAAAAAAAAGCCAATATTTATAAAGCCCATGTTACTCGTGTT
>PDWJ01007905.1_pt1 | contig 11262 bp, 7 predicted proteins | sample 1430881 | NCBI WGS metagenome assembly PDWJ01 (sample SAMN01162460, study PRJNA174530) | Oral metagenome, whole genome shotgun sequencing project. | biome: Marine environment; feature: Marine mammal; material: Swab sample of the gingival sulcus; isolation source: swab sample of gingival sulcus... | reverse complement strand
CAACCGCACCTGAATTTCAGTTCCCGCCTTTCCCCCAGTTCGAGAAAAACGAGGGGCACCTACCTGATGAATGCAGGAACCAAAATCAAAACGATGCCGTGGGGTGACATTCTTCGTCAGAAGACGCACCACCTCGGTCTGACCCTGATGCAGCGTGTTGGGAGTGGCACGAAGAACTTCCGCCTGTTGTGGCGTTACGGAATCCGGGGGCTGTACTCCGCTGGGAGGTTCAACCGCTGTGCCTGCGGCACGAACGGTCAGCGCCACCGAAGTCTGATATCTTTTATCATTTTTGGTGAGGGTTGCCCGGTACGAACCCGGAGGACAATCATTGGCAACTCTTATTCTCAGACGGTTACGGGCGGTCTTGTCCAGATAGGAAACCCTGATTTTAGACCCAAAGGAAAATGAGGTTCCTTCCAGATTTCGTCCCTTAACCGAGAGAACAGCGGTTTCTCCCTGGTGAATCACACGTGGTACAAGAGAAAACAGTTTTGGAATACTCTCTCCATCGGGAAGAGGAGTTATGCTATAACCACCATCCGGCCCTCCGGAAGACTCACGAACCTGAAAGGAGAGCCGTTGTGTATTGTTACTGTAATTGGTTTCAGCAATCTGTCTTCCTGGATTGATCGAAATATCAACAAGTTGTCTTCCAGAGGGCGCTTCAGCAGTTATCGCACAAAAAACAGTCTTGGATGATTTACCGGCAATAAGAGGAATTTCTTTCCTTTGAGTTTTCCCCTTATAAAGACAACGTACCTCAACTTTCCTGGCGGTACTTTGACCCATATTATACGCAGTAACTGCTATGGTAGAACCTTCGCCCACAGTCAAAACATCTTTAAGTAACCGCACCTGACGAATACCGAGGTCTATTTTTTGCTGCACAGGCGGCGTACCGGCAGATTGCACCTGAGGTATTGTTCTCACCACTTTTGGGGGCACTTTTTTCTTCTGAAACTGTATGGTTGGTGTTTTTAATTGTCCAACACCTTCTTGTTTTGATGCCGCATACGCAGGAAGAAAATCCTGAAAAAGGCAACTAAAGAAAAAAAAGGAAACGAAGAAAATTAAGGAAACGGTATTTCTTTTCGCCGTTCTTGTTGTGCCGAATCTGCCTGAACCGTTGGTAGGATACATGGTCATTCTCCCGCTGCTGAATTGTGGAGATAGTGAAGCCACGCAAAACGCATACGAAGCAAAGATTTTAGAAAAACGTATTTTACAATACCAAAATACTAATCAATGAATGCTTGATAAAATCCGCCTATTACTTACTTTCTGGAAAATGCGTCATCCAGGAGTCTGCCTATTATTATTTATTTCAAACAGTGAGATTCTCGTCAATACGGAAAACTACATAAAGACAACTGTGGAAACTACGTAAAGATGGTTGCGGCAACTACGTACTGCAAAAGTGGAGGGGGAAAACTGTTACAAAGAAACGATACCTCTTTTAACGGCATAGCGGGTTAACTCGGCAACGGTATCAATACCGAGTTTTTTGCGAAGGTTCTGGCGATGGATTTCAACGGTTCGTTTTGAAATACCCATTTTATCAGCCATATAACTGTTATCTTTCCCTTCAGCAATAAACTGCAGCACCTCTACTTCCCGTGATGAAAGTTCTTTTTCCTTTTCTTCTGTGTCAGAGGAATTGGCATCGTTAATTGCGGTATCAATGACTACTCCGGTAATCTCGGGACTTACATAGAAATTTCCTTCGGCGACCTGACGAATGGCACAGGCCAGTTCCTCAAAGGCGTTCGTTTTAAGGACATAGCCGGAAACCCCTGCCCGCAGCATTCCGATGATATAGTGTTTATCTGCATGCATCGAAAGAGTCAGGATCTTCTGCTGCGGTTTCTCTTTTATTATCTTTCGTACCGCCTCAATCCCGTTCAGTTCAGGCATTGAAATATCCATGATTATTATATCAGGATCATATTTCTGCGCAAGTTTCACGGCTTCCCTGCCATTTTCCGCCAAGGCAACAACACCCAGATCAAGCTCCTGATCAATGGCCTCCTTGAGGCTGTGCAGCAGCATTTTATGGTCGTCAACAAGGAGAATCCTGATGTTTTTTTGGGTGGTTTTCACGACTGCCTCCTACTGTTCACATCAAGCGGGATATTGATGGTGACAGAGAATCCTTGTCGCCTCTGTTCATCAATCTCTACCCGCCCGTCAAGGGCCTCAATTCTTTCCTGAATACTGGCCAGACCAAACCCGGCAGCACCTCTTTTTGCTGACAGCTCTTTATTCATCAAACCTTTACCGTTATCAGTTACCGAGATGAAAAAGAGATTGCCTTCACCCCACAGAGCAACGATGGCCAAATCGCCTCCGGAATGTTTGCACACATTTATTAACAGTTCCCGCACCGCCCGATAGAGGGTAATATTGGTGGTCTCATCCAGCTGCAGCAACCGCTCCGGCAACATCAATTTATTGACGATGCTTACCTCGATACCATGTTTTTCACTGATATCATCGGCCAGCCATTCCAATGCCGCAATCAAGCCAAAATCATAGAGTATCTTCGGGCTAAGCTGAAAGGTAAGCGAGCGTATCTGGTGTACCGCAGTATTGAGGCGGTCTTGAAGTATATCAATCCTCTTTTTCTGCTCGTTTTCCACCCCCATTGCCATCTTTTTTAAATCAAGAACACTCAAGGCCAGATTCTGGGTCACACTGTCATGTAGATCATCGGCAATATTCCTTCGTTCCCGCTCCTCTGTCATAGCAAGCTCTGCCGACATTCTCTTGATAGTATATTTATGGGTATCCACCTCTTTACGAACCTCCTGCTGCTGCTTTTTTTCAAAATCAAGCGCATCATAGAGTTTTGTATTTTCCATTGAGGCAATGGCCTGACCGAGTAAAACGTCCAGTACCCGTACCATGTTTTCAGTCCATTCACCAAGAACCACGGCCTTTTCCAGATACAACACTCCGGCACAGGTTGATTTGTTGAAAACAGGCATACACAATACTGATGCCGCTGCCCGGTTCGCAATATAGGGATCAGAAAAAAAGAAGCCAGACTTCGCAGTATCTTCGAGAATAAGTGGCTGCTGTGCCCGGAGAACATAGTTAATTATTGATGCCGGCAAATCAACAGACCGATTATCAAAACGTTCGTTTTGCAGGATTTGCTTTACTTTTGCCCGTTGGTCAATAAAGGCCCGTACCCATACATCCTGATTTTCAACAAGAAGCACCGCAACCTTTTCGGCACCAGCGTTTTTCATAACAAGAGCAATCAGTCTCTCCAAAATCGCCTCTGTTTTCGTCTCTTTTTACCGAACCGGAAAAACCGATGTTCTTTTTCCTGAAGACAGATGGGGGATAGTGCTGCTCCATATGGGTTACCTTTGTCATCGCTCCCCACCTGAAATAAAGTTCCCATGCAAGTGACATATAGTGCTGTGCCTTCTCTTCATCTTCGATGGCCAAAAAAAATCTACCGGCATACTCTGCGGCTATCGCCTGGTCGTTAAGATAGTTATTTTTTTGGGCATCATGTACAGCCAGAGAAAAAAAGCGGGATGCCTCCTGATATTTTTTTTCGTGGGCAAACAGAAGGGCCTGGACAAGAGCGTATTTATGTTCGACATTCACCGCTGATTTATCCGACCACTTTTTCAGCTTTTTCTGATTCTTTCTGACCATGCGTAAATATCTTCCGGCAGTTGCACTGGAAACCACAGGAAGTGCTGCCATTAACACCAGCGAGGCGTAGAAGAGAGCGCCATAGCTTTTGGGAAGCGAACGCGCCATTTCATGATCCTGTATTATCTGCTCCGCAAAAACCATACCCTCTCTATATCTATTGAAAATCAGACAAAGTTGCAGCGCAAAATAGTTCTGATTAAAAAGACAGAACTCACTGCCAATCTCTTTGAGTTTTTCTGAACTTTTTGTTGCTGAATAGTAAATTCCTTCGAGCAGCCATGGCCGGGGAGATGGTGATACGAGATTGTGTACTGTCTGACGAAAAACGCTGGCATCCTCTAAGGCCACATCCTGCTTCAAATAGCGAATTCTCTCTGTCATCTCACCAATTTCTTTGCAGAGTTGCTGCAGTTCGTTTCCGCAATGAAAACTGAAATGACAATACATTGAAGCACAGACCGACGCAAACTGATAGTCACCGGACTCAAGCCCGGCTTCATGGGCTGCCAAAAGATGTTCCAGAATATTGGAAGAATGGCCATTCCAGTGGGTTATAAAGCCATGCACTGTGGACTTTATTCTTGCCTCAACAGACTTGAGGTTTCTACGTTCCATGAGCTGTAAAGCAAGGCTACCAAATTTTGCGGCCTCATCAAACCTGTTCATTACCGCACAGAGGAGGATTCCATATCCGGCATACCCAAATATTGAAGCCTCGGTATTACCATACTTTAATGAAAGCCTGATACCTTCAAAAACAATAACAGGCAAGAGTTTGGGACGGCCACAAAATATAGCCAGCGACCCACAGGCAATAACCCGTAATGCGGCAAGAGCTTTTTTATCCTCCATTTCCGGAAGTTCAGCCAAGGTCTCAACCGATTTGTTCCTCAGACGAATCATGGTCTGGATCAGGCCGAAAGCCAGTTTAATCCGACCCGGATTCCTGCATATCCGAACCCCAAGCTCTCCGGCAAAACCCAAGGAAATATCAAGGGTTTCATCAAGTCGATTTCTCGCATAAAGCGCACTCGTTTTCAGTTCATAAATAACTGTTTTTTCAATAAGATCAGTTACATGAATATCGACTTCAGTAAAATAGTCATCCAGCTGCTCATAGTTTCCGGTAAGAAATGCAGCCCTGGCAGCGCCATTGTACATTTCTCTGCACAGCTGGTAATCAAATTCCCATGGAGATGACAGCTCCGGCTCCTCTGCAGCCAGTGCCTTGAGCAGCAACAGCCCCTCTTTGAAAAAATCAAGAGCAAGGGAGTAGCCGCTCCTGCGCAGTGATTCTGCCCCGGCCCTGAAGTAGAGCAAAACAAAGTAATGAAAATCAATTGGGCAATGAAACTGCTGCGTTGCGGTCTTAAAAAGACTCATTGTCAAAAACATGGTATCGGCTGAATCAAGGTGATAACGGGTCAACAGCTTCATCCCCATATTTCCGGAACGTGTCTGCATCTGCACTGTTTTTTCACTGGTTAAAAATGCCTTCTGGATGCTATCATGAGCAAAGGAACAGAACAACTCTTCAACTTCCTCTACATTGGAAAAATCTATACTATCGGCATTATAAGATGCGACCAGAAAACCTTTTTTCTCTGCCTGCTGCAAAACAGCAACAAGATGCGGCAGGCTCAAATCACAACACACAGCCAGAGTCTTGAGTTTAAACTGACTGCCAAGACACGCCGCAGTAATCAGAATATCCAGCTGCCGGCTATCCAGACGGCGTATCCGGGCAGTAATCAGCGATACCGCATCATCATAGATCGGTTCTTCGGCAACTTTCCGAACATCCCACTCCCAGCTGGTTCCATTTTTTTTCAGGATCTCCTTGGTCTCCAAAGAAAGCAAAAACTCTTTGATAAGCATCGGAATGCCGCCAGTTTTGTTCACAACCAGCTCGGTCAATTGGACGACCTCATCATGGTCACAGTGAAAAACCCTGGTGAGCATTTCACCGGCATCATTCTTTGCAAGTGGCTGCAGGTCTATGCGGGTTATTTCTCCTTTATGGTCTTTTCTCTCAATTTCATCGATCAATAGGATCCACTGATTGTCAGCATACCTGTCATTATTGCGGCAGGAACCGATAATAATAAAAGAATTGAGCTTTGGATCGAGACAAATTGCACGAAGCAAATCCATCGATGACGAATCGGCCCATTGCAAATCGTCAAGAAACAAAACAAACGGATTTTCGGGCAGAGTCAAGGCCTGAATAAAACGTTTAAAAAGATATTCAAAGCGATTCTTCTCCGCCATCGGTGATGTCGGAGAGACAGGAGGCTGGGGGCCGGTTATATAAATAAGGTTCGGGATGACATCAATAAGAAGTCCGGCCTCTTCTTTGAGTGCCGATACAATGCGCTGTTTCCACTGTTCAAATTCTTTGCTGTTTCGGCTCAACACCCAGGTAATAAATTCATTAAAGGCAGCTGCAACAGCACTGTAGGGAGATCTGCTTCCAGTCTGGTCGAATTTCCCCTCGATAAACAGAACACCTTCCCGGCGTAACTGTTCAGCAACTTTTTTTATCAGAACAGTTTTCCCTGTTCCACTTAATCCGGTCACATGAACAATCTGTTTTGCAATGCCACGTTTATGGCATTTTTCAAAAACAGTTTTCTGCTGTTCAGCACGGCCAAACAGTATCGTCGCTGGAAAAACAAGCCTTTCTGTTATTGGCTCCATACTATCATCCTCACATCCTGGTTAATGACTATCGGACATATGGTATCTGAATTATTGTTTCCCGTTTTTATCTCTCCAAGAGTACTGTTCATTGACGCAGCTTTCAAAACTCGCCATGCCATGCAGCTCAACACGATAAGAATATGGAATGATTAACAAAAACTTGAAAAACCCCGTTGATTGCTCTATAATAAATCACCAGAATCAATAAGAAAGTGCTTGCTATTCTGCGTAGAAGAAGTGCTGAAAAATACCAAAGAAAACAGCAAACATCCAAGACAAAAAAAAACAATATGGTATAGTGCGGCAGCAACGAGAAAAGGTCTTCCTCTTCTCGCTTAAAATTTTTCTAACACCGAAAAGACCGCCCTTCGCTCCACCGTGAAAAACCTTTTTGAGAAAGATACTACCAAATCATAAAAAACCATGACCAGATATGGACAGACCAAAACAACTCTGCGCGACCACCAACTGGCTCCTAAAAAACGTTTCGGCCAGAATTTTCTGGTGCGGCAACAGACCGCAGAACGTATTGTGCAGGTTTCCGGAGTAGCCAAGGAAGATACCGTGGTCGAGGTGGGGGTCGGTCTGGGGGCCTTAACCCAACCTCTGGCAGCAGCGGTAAAGAAGGTCATTGGTTTTGAAATCGATAAAGGATTAGTGACTTTCCATCAGGAAAAGCAGGATCTCCCCGACAATGTAGAGTTGCGGCATCAAGACATCTTAACGGCAGATTTTGCAGCACTTGCCAAAAGCTGCGGCGGCCGTTTCAAGATTCTCGCCAACCTGCCCTACTCAATCTCGAACCCCTTTATTTTTAAACTTATCGAAGAACGGCAATGGTTGACCTCGGCAGTGGTCATGTTGCAAAAAGAGGTATCAGATCGGCTCATCGCCGCTCCCCGCACTAAACAGTACGGTATCCCCACAGTGCTGTTACAGAGCTGTGCCAGTATCCAGCCCCTCTTCACCTTAAAACCCCAGGAATTTCATCCGCCGCCCAAAATCGACTCCACGGTGGTACATATCTCTTTTTTTGAGACAAACGATACCACAAAGTTTCCGCCTTGTGATTTCAAATTGTTACAACAGATTGTGCGTACCACTTTCAATCAACGACGTAAAACTCTAAGCAATACCCTAGCCACGGCGGCGCTGTTCTCCGACGACAAACAACAGAACAAAGAACAAACCACCAAGGCTATCAGCGCTGCCGGATTTGCGGCAACACTGCGTCCCGAAGAGCTGACAGTGGCCGATTTTATCGAGCTTGCCAATACCATCGAGAGTCATCGCTCCACAGCATCTGCGCCTTCGGTTTCATAATATGGAAGATTTTGTATTTCATAATCCGACCAAGGTTGTTTTTGGACGAGACCGAATTGACAGCGTTGGAGACGAAGCCCGGCGATATGGGACACAGGTTCTCGTTGTATATGGAAAACATTCTGCAAAGAAATACGGCTATCTGCAACGGGTCGTAGCTTCCTTACAGAACAATGATCTTCAGGTCAGCGAGTTTCACGGCATACCTGGCAACCCCACCCTTACCAAAGTAGAAGAGGCCATCGACCTCGCCAGAAAAAAACACATCGAAGTCGTCTGTGCTCTGGGCGGCGGCTCGGTCATTGATGCAGCAAAGGCCATTGCCTGCGGGACGTGCGCCCCTCATGGAGTCTGGAAATTTTTCATCGGGAAAAAGCCTGTCAAAAAAACACTTCCGGTGATTGCGATCCCAACCCTGGCAGCCTCTGGTTCCGAGACCAATGGAGCCATGGTCCTGAGCCATACGGAGAAAAAGACCAAACTGGGCTATGCGAACCGCCATCTTTACCCCAAGGTTGCCATCATGGATCCCTGCTGCACCTGCACCGCATCACCAGCCCAGACCGCCTATGGTGCGATCGATGCGCTGAGCCATCTCTTTGAATTTTTTATGAGTCACCAGCAGAACAACGCCCCAATCCAGACAAGATATATGCTCGGGCTGGCACAAACCATACGGGAAAGTTGTGAACACTGCCTTCAAGAACCAGAAAACTACGACGCTCGAGCCAACCTGCTCTGGGCCGCAGCACTCTCCTTGAACGGACTGTCCGCAGCAGGGCTTGGCAAGATAAAAGTACCAATACATCTCATCGAACATTCCCTGTCGGCACTCTACGACGTGCCCCACGGTGCCGGTCTGGCAGCCATCATCCCAGGATGGTTGCGTGCTCAAGACAATAGCTTTCTCGACAGGGCACGCCAATTCACCCAAGCCCTTTTTCCAGAAAAAACAGCCTCCGACATGACCGAAGTTGCTGACACCTTTGAAAATTGGTTCATTTCTCTAGGAGCCCCAACCCGCCTTCAAGACCTGGGAATTGAGACTAATGCCATTCCAGCTATCGCAGCAAATACCCAGATCCAGGCAAGAACCTGGCGTATGCGCCACTACACTCCAGAACGGGTCGCAACAATTTTGACACGCTGTTGTTAAGAAAAAAATAACGGCCTCCCTGCAATACAGAAAGGCCGTTATTAAAACAAAAAAAGATAATGAGGGTATCCCCTACTGAGCAAGCGGCTCTCCGAAAGGATTCAACTGCCCAGCCGCAGCCACATCAATAGTTACATACATGGTCAAATTGGTTGTACCAAATTTTCCACCAGCACTTTCATCTAAAAGCATCATACAAGTCCTGCTCGGTTTCGTAAAAGCCAGCAATACCTCTCCATACTGCACCTCACCGGCAAGTTTCCATTTCTTATTTTCCATAGAAGTAATAATAAAATCTTTCAAAGAATCAACTTCCACCCGCCCACTATAGACAAGTATGCCTCCCTTAAAAGATTCGGTACGAATAGCCATACTCTTTTCAGCATTCCACTCTAATTCAATAGGAAGCTCTATATCTTCAAAATTTCCTACATTATTAACAACAGGCTGCATTTCTTCAAATTCCATCGGAGGCGGAGGAGGAGTAGAAGCAAACGGAGATTGACTACATCCTCCACAAACAAAAAGTGCACACACACACACCACACTCCACAACGAAAAAGTCTGTTTTTTTAATGATATCATAACAACTCCTTAAAAAACATTATGAAACCCGGGATGGTTCTCAAAAGGTTTCTTTTCAAAATTTATACCCTTCGTATCTTCACAAAGATACTTTGCATAATCTTATGTGTTCGATAGTAAGGCACGAATGCTACATTGCAACCATAACAAAGAAAACAAAAAGTAATTATCCAGAGTACCCATAAGAGAGCCAAGAGACAAGAAAAATCCTGTTTTTTAATATGTTATTTGGCATCTCCAGAAACACATCTTACCCGAGCAATTTTTGTATGCGCATAAAATTCTCAAAAGTAATCTGCCCTGGTGCCATCTCTTTACCCGAAAAGACGGTACAATAACTCATAAAGCCACCAAGGTATAATGTTGCTAGCCGACTAATTTTTCCCACATCACCCATACAAAAGGCAATGAGATCAATCTCCAACTCAGCAGCCTTTTCATGAAGTGCCAGAACCCGAAGTACGTCTTCTTCGCTCTGGGCCATGGTAATCAGTTTTGCTATCTGGGCACCATTCTCCTTCATGACATGAAGCTGCTGCTGCATCTTCTCTATATCTGGCGTTTTCACAAAATCATGGTGTGACACAATCAACCGAGTTGTACTTGCCGCAATGGCCTCTCGTATTCGAATACGGGAATCTTCAGGAGCATCCAGTTCCAGATCAACATAGGCAGCGCCGGCAGCAACAGCCTCAACAAGAAAGTCAAGCCGCATCTCTTCAGCGCCAGCAAAATTACCACCTTCCCAGGTGGGCCGCATTGTAAACAAAAGTTCTGTAGAAAGTTCGTTCATAAACGGCTGGATCGCAGGATCGCAAAGAGTATCTAACCGAATTTCAATGACATCAGCCAAGGCCTGATATTGCATAGCCAGACGAAGACTTGCAGCCACTGTGTTCTCGGCAACAACCACACAAACCTTGCCGCTGTTTTCTCTTTTCATATATCTTTTGCTTGAAACCTGCACAGAAACGTTATTCTAAACCTGCAACCCACCGATAAGCTCACGAACAGAACGTAAGTTTTCTTTGCGAACATAACGGGCAATGCCATGGACGACCTCTTCACTGGCTCGCGGGTTGGCAAAGTTGGCTGTTCCTATCTGTACGGCAGTTGCTCCGGCAAGAAGAAACTCCAATGCATCTTCAGCTGTTTCAATACCGCCAATGCCAATGACCGGAATCTGTACTGCCCGGGCAACTTCATAGACCATACGCAACGCAATGGGCTTGATTGCCGGACCAGAAAGTCCGCCAATCACATTGGCCAGTGCCGGACGTTTTTTCTCCAGATCAATGGCCATACCAATGAGCGTATTGATCAAAGAGACAGCATCGGCACCGCTCTGTTCAACAGCCTTGGCTATACAAGAGACATCAGTTACGTTCGGCGAGAGTTTCACAATGATCGGTACCGAACTCTTCTCTTTCACGGCCTTGGTCGTAGCAGCAGCCATTTTAGGATCACCGCCAAAGGCAACACCTCCCTCTTTTACATTCGGACAGGAAATATTAATCTCAATAGCCGCAATTCCCGGCACACCTTGAAGTCGCTCGGCAATTTGACGATACTCGTCAATGGAACTACCCAGAATATTGACAATGACCGGCACTTCAAGTCGTGCCAGATAAGGCATTTTCTCACCAACAAAACGCTCTACTCCGACATTTTGCAAACCAATGGCATTGAGCATACCACAGGCCGTCTCCACAATCCGTGGCGGTGGATTCCCCTGCCGGGGCAATAACGAAATCCCTTTGACAATGACAGCACCAAGCTGTCGCAGATCCATAAAATTTTCAAATTCCCGGGCA
>PDWJ01004973.1_pt1 | contig 11262 bp, 6 predicted proteins | sample 1430881 | NCBI WGS metagenome assembly PDWJ01 (sample SAMN01162460, study PRJNA174530) | Oral metagenome, whole genome shotgun sequencing project. | biome: Marine environment; feature: Marine mammal; material: Swab sample of the gingival sulcus; isolation source: swab sample of gingival sulcus... | reverse complement strand
TGACGCCGAGCATATCGTAGACGCGCATAAACTCCTTGAGCGACATTTCCCTAAAGAACGTCCACAGCTTTTGCGCCTCGGGGTCGCCGTTTTCCAGCTTGGTAAACCAGGCGCGCGCCTCGTCTTCAATTTGCGGTTCAGTTTCGGCGACTTCGTGGAATTTAACGTAAATTCTGAGCAGCTCTGGGATTGGATCGGCATTGACCTTTTCTTCACTACTCCAACGCTTATAGGCGACGATCAATTTGCCAAACTGCGTGCCGTAATCACCCAAGTGATTAATTGCAACCGTGTTAAAGCCGAGTGCATCGTAGATTTTGTGCAGCGAGTTGCCAATCATCGTACTTCTGATGTGACCAATGTGAAACGGCTTGGCAATATTAACTGAAGAGTACTCGACGACGACCGTCTTTCCGTCGCCCAGCGCACTCTTGCCATAGTCGTCAACTTTGGCATACACTTCGGGAATAACAGCTTGGGCAAAGGCCGACGGGGCGATTGTAAAGTTAATGTATCCTCCGGCGGCTTCGATTCTTTGAAAGTTGTCCTTAGGCAATTTAGCTACCAGCTCTTCGGCTATCAGCTGCGGCGCCTTTCGGAATAGCTTGGCCAATCTAAATGTCGGGAATGCGTAATCGCCCATTTCACTGTGCTTTGGTATTTCCAGCATTTGATAAATCTCGCCAGCAGTCATATCGGGCAATAATTTCTGTAACTGTTCTGTTATTTTTTGCTTAAAATTAATCATAGTAATCCTTTCTAAACCCTGATTATTTACGCCGTTGCGCAAAATCGCCATAATGCCTTTATGTAGTGGTGCGAATATTCTAGGCAAAATAATAAAAAAATCGCCTCTCAGCAAGAGACGAATTAACCGCGGTGCCACTCTCGTTAAGGCAATGCCTTCACTTAACACCCGTAACGTGGGCTAGCCGTCTGACCTACTAATTTCAATCAAAAGCTCATAGGTGCGCTTCAATTATGTGTCTTTTGCGGACTCACACCAACCACCGCATCGCTGAAAAAGCACACCTAATCTACTGTCCTAATCATCACTACAAGAGTAATCTATCACATTTATCGGCTAAATGCAAGTGCCAGGCGGCAATTGCATTTAGTTTCCAGCCGTCACGACGGAACCGTCCGGCAAAGTCAACGCCCCCTTCAACTCCGTGTTTTCGATAAAGACGCGTTCCAGTTCAGTCAATCCGCTCAAACTGGCTAGATCGCCTGTGATGGCGCTCTCCCATAAGTACAGTCCAACCAGTTTCGTAAGGCCGCTCAAATTGGCAATGTCGCCACTTACGTCGGTCTGCCATAAAAACAAATCTTGTAGTTCTGTCAAATCTTTTAAATTGGCCAAATCGCCCGCCACTGCACAGGCGCCAAAGCTAATCGATTTTAATTTGTCGAGTTTGCTCAGCGCGGCTATATCGCCGCTAACCGCAGTATTGTCAAAGCTGACGCGCTTTAAATTTGGCATGCCACTGAGAACTGCGATATCACCCGTCACTTGACTGTCGTCCAAACGCAAATCCTGCACAGCAGCCAAATCCTTTAAGGCAGCTATATCACCGCTCACAGCCGTTCCCCACAAATGTACTAATACCAGGTTCTTTAATTGACTGAGGCCGTTTATATCGCCATTGACCGCACTGTTGTTTAAATCCAACAGCACCAATCTGTTCAGTTTGTCCAGCATCGCCAAATCGCCAGTTATTGCGGTTTCGTCTAAGTGAATCGATTCCAGTTGCTGCAGTGCCGCCAAATCGCTCAGCGTACCCGACATTTTAGCAGCGCTCAACTTAACTGATTTAAGCGCTTTTAAATTGCTCAAGGCGCTCAGCTGACCGGTTATTTTGGCACCGCTCAAGTCGAGCGTTTCGAGTGATGTCAAATTGCTCAAATCGGCGAAGTCGGCGGCGACCTGCCAGTCGCCGTCAAAAGACGACATATGTAGATGCTTTAAACTGTTAAACCACTGCAAATCCTGCAAAGTGGCAATCGCATCAATCGACTGCGTCAATATCGTGTTTGACTTGACGATGAGTTCTTCTCTATTGCCGATGTCGCGCCATTTAATATCGCCGTCCGGCAAGTTATAGGTTTTTCTGACGATCGTTTCAAAGGCCTTATCTGCAAAGGTAATTACTCTGTCTTCGCCTTCTAAAGACACTTGTTCGTCGCTTGACGATTGTTCGGTTGTTTCAATCGCCAAATCGGCGGTCGTCTGAGTTGCGCTTTGAACACTCGTGTCATCGCTTGACGATTCAGTTGTCGAATCGCTTGCATCTGCCACTTCGTCGCGCGTCGTCGTACTCTCAGCGGTCGGTTCTGCGCTAGTTTCGGTCAGCGCAACTGCAGTACTTTGCTGCGCGGATTTCTGCGAATTATACTTTTCTAACTTAGTGGCGGCAAATGCATCGGATCGCAAATCCGCAATCGCCTTATCGCCCTCGCCGGAAACGTCGTATAAATCGATCAAAACATCCCACAATTTGGGCTGATTGCCATCATTCTGTAGTGCTTTAAGCAATATTTTTTCCGCTTTAGCGTACTTTTCCAATCCGATATACGCCCTGCTAATGCCGTATACCGCATCGGCCTGACTGACGTCTGCATTCAGTATATCTTTAAACGTTCGGGCGGCTTCTTTATACGCTTTATCGGCCAGTTGCTGATTGCCCGCTTTTAACAGCGCGGCAACATCTACGGATGGTGTTTCTTGCTTAGAACAGCCGACGCAAGCAAAGCTACCGATAAGTAATGCGAGCAATCCCAGTAAAAGTGTTTTTCTGTACATAATTCCCCCTCTTTAAACGGTGAGTCTGTCAATACTAAAGCCAGATTATTTGCGGAAATAGTTAATTTCTATTAATAATATAACACAAAAAAATTTGTTATACAATATCTTAGTTATACGACTATCAGCAAGGATCTCGCGGTTGACAAAAACTAACCGCAATTGATAAGATGTTAAGAAGGCAAAGCTATTAAGTTAGATAGAATTGGCGCGCCAACGGGGAGGCCGCAATGAAGACTATTATCCTATTGATTTTTACGTTGTTGTTAAATCCGGCAACACCAGCTGAACCGCAAACGTTTAGTCCCGACCACTGCGCACTCGCGGTTTTGGAAACGCCCAATGAACGCCGTTTGACAGTGACTTTTGTCGGCGATGTCATGTGCCATAGTCCACAGTATAAATCGGTTCGCCGGGCCAACGGCAGTTATGATTTTAGACCCTGGTTCGAGTATTTAAAAAGTCAATTTAGAGCAGCCGATTTAATGGTCGGCAATTTAGAGACCACCTTAAGTGAAAGCCACTACAGCGGCTACCCCTCTTTTAGGACGCCAATTGCCTTGGCCGACGCCCTCAAAGATGCCGGCTTTGACGTTTTGGGCACGGCCAACAACCACAGTTTAGACGGCGCTTTAAGGGGGTTGGAGTTGACGCTTAGCGAACTTGGCAAGCGCGGCATCGCCACTACGGGAACCTATCCAGCCGATCAGTCGGCCGCACCCCTAATGATTCAGAAGAACGGCATCAAGCTGGGCTTTATCGCCTCTACTTACGGTACCAACGGCATTCCCCTGCCAAAGGCGGCGCCTCACGTCGTCAATTTAAACGATTTAGCGCTTTACGATAGCCAAATAAAAGTCTTGCGCGAGCAAGCCGTCGACGGCATCGTCGCCTGTATTCACTGGGGTAATGAATACCAGAGAAAGCCTTCTGCCAATCAAATTAAATTCGCCCGTGAACTGGCTGCGCGCGGCGTCGACGTCATCATCGGTTCGCATCCGCACGTCGTTCAGCCGGACGGCTGGCTAGAAGGACAAAACGGCAAGAAGTGCTATGTTGTCTATTCGCTCGGCAACGCCATTTCCAATCAGCGCCGGCGCTATACCGACAGCGGTTTGGCGCTCAATATAACGTTTAAAAAGCGCGCTGCGCAAAATTTAGAAATTGAAAACCTAGAATATACGCCCTTCTGGGTAGATAAGTACAATGCCGCCGGACAGATTTCATATGCGATGATACCGCTCTACGATGCGCCAAAGCTTAAGAGACTCTCCAAAGACGACCAAATAAAAATGAAACAGGCACTCGATGACTTTGAGGCGCTGTTTCAAATTAAAAAATAAACATATCGATTTGCTATTCTTGTTTAATCGTCTTGACGCGCAATGTAAAGTATAAAATGTGAAAGAGCCAGACGATAAACACGACGATTTGTCCGACTAATACATTTCTCATCATGTAGATGGCAAAGGCGAACAGCGCGCTGACGATCGCCATAATTTTCAGTTTTGTCGCCATCGTCATGCCCTCTCCTTTGATATAACTTTCTAAATTGTCCTTATACAGCTTGGTCGACTTAAACCAATTGTCGAGTTTTTCCGAGCTGCGCGAAAAGAAAAATGCCGTCGCCAAGTAAAATGGGAATGATGGCAGCAGGGGCAAGAATACGCCAATTGTGCCAATTACAAAACAAATTAACCCGGCAGTTATAAATAAAGCGCGTTTTATTTTCATCGTTTTCTCCAAAATTTTTTTACTAAGGACAATTCTACACTAAAAGCAAATGATAATCAATAGTCAACAAATATATTATTGAGATAACATATTTGTAAACTGTCGTAATCGCGTCAACTTTTCCAGCGCGGTGCCAGGCTCAGAAAAACGCAAGCGTTTTTCCTGGTGCTAGACACGGATATGTAGTTTAAAAGCGGCCCGTTTAGAGCCGCTTTTGTGTGTGATGTGTTCTCTATTGAATTAAATGAAAAACATGTCGGGTTTAAAAACCGAGATCTCTCCACTTCGGTCGAGATGACACAAAAAGCGATATCAAAACCGATTTTTCTCGACTATGGTTTCGCCTCCGCTCGAAATGACACGGAAGAGCAATATCAAAAGCGAGATCTATCCACTGCGCTTGGGATGACAACGCCAAGGTCTACTCAGGGTGTCGAGAATGAGGTGAGTTCGAGGCGCGTGCAAAATTTTGGCGTGAGCGTATAAAACAATACGTGATCGCCAAAATTTTGTGCAGCAACGAAGAAATCACCCATTATCGGCAGCCTGAGACTATTTGTCGACTCTATACCCTTTAGACTGCCCAATATTGCCGTAATAAGTCGTGCCACCTGAAATGTGGTATGGCCGCATGCCGTAAAAATTGGTCTTGTGATTGGCGACGCCGTTAATATTGGTGTATACTCTGGCGTTTGGCCCAGTCTTTTTAAGTCCCGTCCAGTTTTGTGCGGCACTATTCCAGCGGTAGACGCAGTAACCGTCGGCACCACTCACCCCCGTCCATCTAACGCGCACATTGGGCGCCGAGACACTGGGGTTATCTTCTAAACTAAAGCTGACTGCAGCGAGTGCATGTTCATTCGTACCGGCAAACATGCCCTTAATCGTCGAATATGCACTGTATTTTCTAACGCCCTTGGCCATGCGGTAAGCTCTGATTTTATAGTAATACGGCCTGCCCTGCACAAGTCCGGCTAGATTGGTGTACTTGGTGGCACTGCCCGACGCCGTCTTAAGATAGCTAAATGGTTTATCGGGGCTGAGTGACCTAAACACCTGATAACCGGTAATGCGTTTTTGCGCGTTCCAATTTAAACGTATGCCATTGCCATTTTTATCGAGCGTTAAACTGGGCTTGGCAGGCGCGGCCAGTGCGCCCGGCGCATAATAGCCCTTGACGTCGGAAAAGTCGCCAAAGCTGTAGTTGCCGCCGTCGTTTCTATAAGCCCTTACCTTGTAGTAGTACGGCATGCCGGGCACGAGATTACCAGAATTAGTATAACTTGTCAAACTGGTCGTCTTAAACTTTGTAAATGGTCCGCTAGCTTTATCGGCACGATAGACCTGATAGCCGGTCGCACCGGAAACCGGTTGCCAGCTGACTTTAATGGCACTGCCGGACTTACTCAGAGTAACCGTCGGTACGTCGAGTCGCGTGTCGATTTCAAGCGTCACACCACTAGGTAGATTGAGCGCATCCTGATAGGCACTAAACGACTCACTTGGCACGTAGACAGTTTCTAGCGCTGACATATCGTGAATCAAGTTGTTGACGTGATTTATTACAGTAGGATTGGTTAGCGTCACCGTCTTAACATTACTACAGTTATAAAATGGCGTATAATACTTATACAGATACATTACGCCGCTGCCGACCACGATGTGTTCAATGTTATTTGCATTTCTAAATGCATGACTAGAAATAGATGTTACGCTGTCCGGAATCGTCAGTGTACCCGTTAAGCCATTGCAGTTGGTAAAGGCATTTTCACCGATACTTAATAGATTGTCCGAAAAATCGATTTCGCCACTTAGACCCCTACAGTTGAAAAATGCTTCTTTTCCAATCTCCGTAATATTATCCGGAATTGTCAGCGTGCCGTTAAGGCCGATACAATTACGAAATGTGTAATTATCAATTGTAGTCAAACTGCCCCCGCCGCTAGCCGCTTCAAGTGTTAAACCGCTAAAGCTACTACAAGAGTCAAAGGCCTGTGTTCCCAAACTCTTCAAACTGGCCGGTAACGTCAGATGGCCACTTAAGTTTGTGCAGCCGCAAAAGGCCGCAGTGCCCAAATGCTCTAAGCCATCGCCCAAATCAAGCGCGCCGTTAAAGCCCGTACACTCTTTAAACGCCTCGTCGCCAATCGTCGTCACACTATTCGGTATCGTCAAACCACCCGTCAATACGCCGAGTTGATAAAACGCCCTGTTTTCAATTGTAGTAAGCGTGCTTGGCAAATTGAGTGCGCCGCATATTCCACTTCCCATAAAGGCCTCTGCCCCTATTTTCTGCAGTCCTTCGTTAAGAGTAACCGAAGTCACCGCCGTCTTATTCCTAAATGCGCGATAGCCGATTTCGACCACCTCGTCCGGGATGGTCACAGCGCCGCCAGAGCCTTGATAGCCGATTAGCACATTGTTGTCGTCGATAATTAAGTCTGTATCGACGCCAATCGCCCTTAAGCTTACCCCAGCAGGTAGATTGAACGCGTTTTCATAATAGCCGTAAGAGGTCGGCGGCACGTAGACGGTTTCTAGGGACGACATACCGTGAATCAAGTTGTTGACGTAATTTATTACAATAGGATTCTTTATCGTTACCGTCTTAACACTATTACAGTTCTCAAATGGAGGATAATTTTCATACACATGCGTTACGCAGCTGCCGACCACGATATGTTCAATATTATATGCATTTCTAAACGTATGTCCAGTAATAGATGTTACGCTGTCTGGAATTGTGAGTGTGCCCGTTAAGCCCGTGCAGTTGGCAAAAGCATTTCCACCGATAGTCAACAGATTTTCCGAAAAATCGATTTCGCCACTCAGTCCCGCACAGCCCATAAATGCTTCTCTTCCAATATCCGTAATATTGTCCGGAATCGTCAGCGCACCACTAAAACCTGAACAACTGCGAAAAGCGTAATCTGGTATTATCTTCAATCCGCCATTGCCGCTAGCCGCTTCGAGCGTTAAACCGTTAAAGCCACTACAGCTTAAAAATGCGTAATTGCCTAAGTTCGATAAACTGGCCGGCAACGTCAGATGGCCGCTTAAGTTTGTGCAGCCGTAAAAGGCCGCAGTGCCCAAACTCTCTAAGCCATCGCCCAAATCGAGCGCGCCATCTAAGTGCGTGCATTGCCTAAACGCCTCGTCGCCAATCGACGTTACACTATCCGGTATCGTCAAACCACCCGTCAATGTGCTCAGAAGATAAAACGCCTTGTTTTCTATTGTATTTAGCGTGCTTGGAAAATTGAGCGCACCGCTTAGACCGCTGCCCATAAAGGCCTCTGCCCCTATTTTCTGTAGACCTTCGTTAAAAGTAACCGAAGTCACTGCCGTTTTATCTTTAAACGCGCGATAGCCGATTTCGACCACTTCGTCCGGGATGGTCACTGCACCGCCAGCGCCTTGATAACCGATTAGCACATTGTTTTCATCGATAATAAAGTCTGTATCGACGCCAATCGCCCTTAAGCTCACCCCAGCTGGTAGATTTAACGCGTTTTGATAATCGCCGTAAGACTCAAGCGGCACGTAGACAGTTTCTAGTGCCCACATACCGTAAATCAAGTTGTTGACGTGATTTATTACCGTAGGATTGTTTATCGTTACCGTCTTAACACTATTACAGTTCTCAAATGGAGGATAATTTTCATACACATGCGTTACACTGCTGCCGACCACAATATGTTCAATGCCATTTGCATTTCTAAACGTATGTCCAGTAATAGATGTTACGCTGTCCGGAATCGTCAGTGTACCCGTTAAGCCCGTACAGTTGGCAAAAGCATTTCCGCCGATAGTCAACAGATTTTCCGAAAAATCGATTTCGCCGCTCAGTCCCGTACAGCCCATAAATGCTTCACTTCCAATCAACGTAATATTATCCGGTATCGTCAGTTTGCCGCTAAGACCGGTACAATTATGAAATGCGCGGTCGCCAATCGACGTCACACTCTCTGGTATAAAACTGCCGTCGGTAAGGTCGTTATTAAACCCAGAACAGTTGGCAAAGACGCCTTCGTTTAATCTAGTTAGTTGACTAGACAAAACCAACTCAGCATTAAAGCCGCTACAACCATTAAAGGCATTTATACCCAAACTGGTCACGCTGTTGGGAATAACTAAACCGCCCCTTAAACCAGCGCACCCCTGAAAGGCACTATTGCCGATTTCCTGGATGCCATCTTGAAACTGGACGCCGCTAATCGACGCGTTGTTCTTAAAGGCGTTGTTTTCAATCCTAATGACGCCAGCCGGAATGATAATATCGCCACCTGGTCCGTCATATCCCGTAATAATCGTCTGCGCGTCATCGGCATAGATAAAGCCGCCATCGGCATAGACTGTGATATCCACTACGTTTAGCAGAGGGCTAACGACTAAAGCAAATACCAATATGAGTGAAAGTGCTCTCCTAAAGTTTTTCATGCCTTTACCTCTCTTTGTACTAAGTTAGAGTAAACGTAACTGATCAGTTGAAAAACATGGCGTAATGTCATCTCGATAATACCGGAAAATGTCCGAACGCTAACTTTTGAGCGGTGTTTACAAATTAAACATAATTAACTGTAGCCTAGCGAAATGGGGAAATCGCGCCTTTAAAACCCGAGATTTCTCGACTACACTCGAAATGACAGCTCTTGACTTAATAGTTACGAGTAAACAGTATTCTACTATAATTATGACATATTATTAAATTTAAAAAAAGGTGTTCAAGTCAAAAAACGTTGACAAAATCGACTTGTGACAAATGTTGTCACAAAATGTGACAAAAAAACTTACTCAAAATCGCAATAATTTGCATTTTGTGCGTAATTACAATATAAATTTTATCACATATGAAACTTTTAAGTCATTTGGTCATTAGAAATAACAAAGATAAGCGCTCGACATTACGGTATGCTGTAGCCGATGCTGACACGGAAAAAGGCAAGTGCTGTCAATGACAATAAAAAAAAACCCGCAAAGCGGGAATTAATAGCTTGACATTATTCTTCATTTGTAGTTTCTTCTTCAACAGTTAAATAATGACGCTTGACCAGGCCTTCTATTTCTTGGTAGAGCGCGTTATTCTCTTTTAAATAAGTCTTGACGTTTTCGCGTCCCTGTCCCAATTTTTCGCCGTTGTAACTGTACCAGGCACCGGCCTTTTTGACGATTTCCGCATCGACCGCAGCGTCTAAGGTGCTGCCGACTTTGGAAATGCCCTCGCCATACATAATGTCGAACTCGGCGGTTTTAAAGGGTGGCGCCAACTTGTTTTTAACGACTTTAACGCGCGTGCGATTACCCATTATACTATCGCCCGACTTAATCGATTCGATACGCCTGACGTCGAGGCGCATCGACGCATAAAATTTAAGCGCGTTGCCACCAGTCGTCGTTTCGGGGTTACCGAACATGACACCAATCTTCATTCTGAGCTGATTGATAAATATAACGGAACACTTTGATTTATTTACTAGCGCCGTCAGCTTGCGCAATGCCTGCGACATTAAGCGCGCCTGTAAACCCATGTGGCTATCGCCCATCTCACCAGTGATTTCAGCCTTTGGAACGAGTGCTGCCACCGAGTCGATGACGATGATGTCGACGGCGCCACTGCGCACTAAAGCATCGCAAATTTCCAAGGCCTGTTCGCCGGTATCGGGCTGCGATACGATCAATTCATCGACGTCGACGCCAATTGAACGGGCGTAAATTGGATCGAGCGCGTGTTCGGCGTCGATAAAGGCAGCCACGCCGCCGCCCTTTTGAGCTTCGGCGATAACGTGTAGTGAAACCGTGGTCTTTCCGGAAGATTCCGGCCCGTAGATTTCGACAATTCTACCCTTGGGTATGCCACCGATGCCGAGTGCAATATCAATCGCCATGCAGCCAGTCGAGATGACGTCCATATTCATTTTGATGGGATTATCTCCCAATCGCATAATGGCGCCCTTTCCGTATTGTTTTTCTATTTGACTCATCACTGATTCAAGTGCTTTCTTTCTACCGTCCATTGCAACCTCCATAGTAGCCAGTATGGCGAACGTTTGTTCTGTTAAGTCTATTATATGTTTTTTCTATTTATATTTCAAGTCAAAAAGTGAAAAAATAACCATTAAAATGCAACTTGCACACTCGGTGTTAAAAGCGAGATTTCTCGACTCCCCTTCGGTCAAGATGACAGAGCATATGCAATTGTCAGCGACGCCAGTGCGCGGTGGAGCTGTGTTTTTACCGTAACGTTCTGCCGCAGGTAGGTTGTCCTAGGTAAAAATATAGCGGAACGATTTCAGCACAAGGAGCGTTCCAATTGCTTTAAAGTAAAATACCCACCGTCAATATAAGCGCAGAGCTTACGTACCAATCACAAAAGCGAGATCTCTCGACTGCCTTTCGGTCGCTCGAGATGACAAAGAAATGCCTTCAATCGGTCGAGATGACAATATCGTCACTATCTATCTAGCTTGTACTCTTCGACGATCTTATCGCGCACCAACTTCAAGGCCGTCAACGTCGCGTACTGCCTGTTTTTAATGCGATCGCGTTTAAAATTATAGCGCTTCACAAAAAACTGGCCTTTGTAAGCGATGCCGATATAGACGAGGCCGACCGGTTTTTCAGCTGTGCCGCCGCCCGGTCCGGCTATTCCGGTGATGGCGACGCCGATATCGCTGCCAGTTAAATCGATTAAACCCTCGACCATTTCCAGCGCCGTTTCGGCGGAA
>PDWJ01004972.1_pt1 | contig 11263 bp, 12 predicted proteins | sample 1430881 | NCBI WGS metagenome assembly PDWJ01 (sample SAMN01162460, study PRJNA174530) | Oral metagenome, whole genome shotgun sequencing project. | biome: Marine environment; feature: Marine mammal; material: Swab sample of the gingival sulcus; isolation source: swab sample of gingival sulcus... | reverse complement strand
CCGCAACGCAATGCCGTCAACCCTGTCAGGCCCGGAAGGGAGCAGCAGTCACGGTAGAAGTGGGTGCCGGGAGGTCGCTGGCGCAGACCGCCTTCCTCTTTATAGTATTCAAGGCAAACCCTCAGTTTTTTGGACATGGACAATTTCTCATTGTTAATTCGGGAAATACAGGCATGTCATGTTTGTGAGCCATACCTGCCGCTGGGGGCAAACCCGGTATTTATAGCAAAGCCGAAGGCTCGCATACTGATTGTCGGCCAGGCTCCTGGGATCAGAGTGCATAAAACCGGTCTACCGTTTAATGATCCGAGTGGTACACGTTTGCGACGGTGGTTGGGTATTGACCGACAAACATTTTATGAATCGCCTTATCTGGGAATTGTGCCAATGGGGTTTTGTTACCCCGGAACCGGTAAAAGTGGCGATTTGCCGCCCCGCAAGGAGTGTGCATCTATTTGGCGTGAGTTATTATTAGCTCAAATGCCAGCTGTTGAGCTGACCATTTTGCTGGGGCAATACGCGCAGCACTACCACCTTGGTAAATCCCGCAAAAAGAATCTGACCGAAACAGCTCGGGCGTGGCGGGAATATTGGCCTGAGCTTTTGCCTCTGCCACATCCCAGTCCGCGCAATATTGCCTGGTTGCAGCGTAATCCCTGGTTGGAGCAGGAAGTGATTCCGGTTTTACAGCAACGGATTCAGCATTTGCTCGGATAATGTGGCACTGGGGGGCACAAAACTTGTTCAAGGGAAACTTCTGGGCTGTTTATTGTCCTAACTTCCGATAATGTTTTTGAATTCGTGGGGTATGAGTGATGTATAGCAGACTGAAAGTAGCTGATTTAACAATATTGAGAATATCGCTCATACTAACTTGCCTGTTGTCGATTGTACCTATTGCACAGGCAGAATTGCCGTTCATCGCTATGGATGGTCAGAAAATTGTTACCGGCTCTATGGTCAGAATTCGTGCTCAACCCGCCCTGACATCCGAGGTCGTGGGACACCTGAACCTCGGAGCTGTAGTTAGGACAACCAGGCGCACCAAAGATAAATTACAAACCGGGCCGCTTCATCACTATTGGTATTTTGTACAGACTGACCAAACTCAGGGTTGGGTTAGTGGTAGTCTGTTGCGCGATTTCAGGGCGGAGCAAAAAGAGCAAATCTGGTTTGAGCTGATTAAAGAACGGCTGGACAATCAGGACTTATCATTTTCGGAGCGGGTCGCACTGTATCAATTTACCAGGCTAGTGGTTAAAAATGCCCACGATGAGAAGTTACAGGGGGCATTTGAATTGGGACAACTGCTGGCGTTGCAGAAATCATTCGATCAGTTGCCATACGATGCATTGGAAAAAGAGCCTTACGCACCCTGGATCAGGGAGCATCAGGCTGCCAGGCAGGTGTTTCATGATGAAATGAGTGGTCAGTGGCTGGTACCGGCCAGCGATTTCTGGAAGCTGGCGGATAAGTACCAAAATGGTTTTGCCGGGGATGAAATTGCCTGGTATGCGGCGAATGCAGCGTTAGGGGGTGAGTGCGAGGGGGATATTGCCTGTGATCTGGAGCGGGGACAGGTGACTCAGGGCGAATACCTGCGTCGCTACCCGCTGGGGCGCTATGCCAATATTGCCTTGCAACGGCTGACTGAAACGCTGGAGTATGCCCGTACGGCCCTGCAACAGGAGCCGGATTACTTCCGTCATGCGCCTGAGTCGGAAGCTGTACTGGATGACTTGCTTCAGGTTATTCGCGCTACCAACCCCAAGCTCAGTGAGTATCCGAAAGCGGTTGAAGCGATTAAGGCAATCCGGATGAAATTTCAGCAAACCCGGGGTTGATACCGTCTTGATGTGTCAGTTTGTTATTGTGGCGTATCCAGCCGGGTAATTTTCAGGCTCATGCCGCCACGATTATCACTGATACGGCTGTTATCCAGCAGGGCAAATTTAACCCGACCATTTTGTTTGAGTTCAAAGACTGAGCTTTGTGCTCCGGCCAGTGCGCTGGCTGCATCGGCATACACCATCGGCTGTGCCACTTCGTAGGCACGGGTTGTGCCATCTGCCAGATAGTAACTGTGCATACGGTTTTTTGGTGTTTCTGTGACTTCGGCCAGTGGTTCATTCTGCACTTTGACGGTACCCAGATGTTCTGACAGCACGTAGTAATTATTATGCATACCGGTGAATCTGGTGGGGACGGTGCGGGTGCAACCGCGTGGTTGTCGACAGGTCGTATGTCCCCAGACACTCCAGGCACTGTGGTTGCCACCTTGTTGCTTGCCGATGGGTGTTACCTGATAAGTGCCTGCCGACAGGTAGAGTGCTACCGGGTTTTTCTGGGTATTGCGTTTGGCGTCCAGCTTGATGATCTGATCCTGCTCAGTAGCTAAAGTTGGTAGAGTCAACACCGTGATGAAAGCAAGTACGGAGATGGGTTTGAACATATCTACAATCCTTGTGTTTTATTTTGGGGACTGTTGCTGAGAGTCTGTAGAGGAGCAGATAGTTCCGGCAGGATGCTGCCAGTCAGTCAAACTAACCGGCAGCATATATAATCTCCTGCAGAATTATTCCTTCAGCCCCGACATGCCCAGCGTATTCCAGCCACCATCGACATAGGTAATCTCGCCGGTAATACCGGAAGCCAGATCCGAGCATAAGAATGCAGCCGCATTCCCCACCTCTTCAATGGTGACATTGCGCCGTAGTGGTGCATTTTCCTCAAAGTGATCCAGCATTTTACGGAAACCACTGATGCCGGCGGCGGCCAGAGTGCGGATCGGGCCTGCTGAAATGGCATTCACCCGTGTCCCTTCCGGGCCGAGGTCGGAGGCCATAAAGCGTATGGCGGCTTCCAGACTGGCTTTGGCCATGCCCATAACGTTGTAATTCGGAATGGCGGATACGGCACCGAGGTAGCTGAGTGCCAGAAGTGAACCGTGACGGCCCTGCATTAACGGGCGGGCATAGCGGGCCATTGCCACAAAGCTGTAGGCGCTGATGTCATGGGCGATTTGTGAGCCTTCTTTGGTGGTATTATCAACAATACTGCCTTCCAGCTGCTCCTTCGGTGCGAAGGCAATCGCATGTACCACACCATCCAGTCCGTCCCATTGTTCAGCGAGTTGTGTGAAGGTTGCTGCGATCTGTTCATCGGTGGACACATCACACTCCAATACCATCGCATCACCTAATTCAGCAGCAAATTTTTCCACCCGTGGCTTCAGTTTTGCATTCTGATACGTCAGTGCCAGTTCAGCACCTTCGCGGTACATGGCTTTGGCGATGCCGTAAGCGATGGAACGGTTGCTGGCGATACCTGTGACCAGGATGCGTTTACCGGCGAGAAAACCCATTGATAACTCCTTGTTGTGCAATAATGATAAAACCACCCGGCCATTCATTGGCTTATGCTTTCGGGCTGCAACCTCGCTCGGCTTGGTGGTATGCTTCAGGAACGGATTGTTGTTCCTTCTTTTAACTTGATTGCGCAATTATACACAAAGAACATGCAAAAAAGACTCAATGCCCGCGACGGGATTCTCTATTCGCTGATCATTCTGCTGATTCTGTTATTACTGCTGGTGATGTATCAGGTTGATCGGCAATGGGCCAAGCTGGATCAGATGCAAACCGCACTCTCTGAGCAGGCCAGGGATATGCGGGCCTTGCGCACCGGGCTGAGTTCGGGAGCATTAGTGGGCAAAGCGGTTCCGGAAGGTCAGGCACAAACGGCTGCAGATGGCGTGGGTGGAATCGCTCCGGCTTTTCAGCGGGCGTATGCCGCGGCACAGCAGGAAGGTTATGCACAGGGTGACTGGAGTGTGAATGTTTTTGGTAGCGGGATAGCGACCATCACTCCGCTGGTCTCGTCAGATGTCGGAGCCTCCGAGGTACAGAGTTATGTGCTGGAAACCCTGTTGACCCGTAACCCGGATTCATTGGAATGGGACGGGTTGATTGCTGACAGCTGGACGGTGAGTGATGATGGTTTGGTGATTACGTTTAAACTGCGTGAGGATGTGACTTTTTCCGATGGCAAACCGCTGACCGCTGAGGACGTGGTGTTCAGCTTTGACTTTGCAATGACGGAAGCGATTCAGGCTCCGGGAGAACGTTCGCTGTATGAAAGAATCAGCAATGTCAAGGCGAACGGGCCGTATGAGGTCGTGTTTACTTATAAAGAGCCCTATTTTGAGGCGCTGGAGCTGGCTGGCAGTATTGCGATTTTGCCGAAACATTTTTATGAACCGTATCTGGCAAAGCCGCAGGAATTTAACGAATCCAAAGGGTTGCTCCTGGGCAGCGGGCCATACCGGCTGGCTGATCCGAAAGGGTGGACCCCGGATATTGGCAATATTGAATTGGTGCGTAATGATCGTTACTGGGGAGATGTACAGCCGTCTTATGATCGTATTTTATGGAAAATTATCCAGAATGACAGTGCGCGTTTAACCACTTACCGTAATGGTGAGATTGATGCCTATGGTGCGCGTCCGGTGGAATATGCCCGGCTGAAAGCTGATGAACAGATGATGAGTAAAAGCCATCATTTTGAGTATATGTCGCCGGTGGCTGGCTATGCATGGATCGGCTGGAATCAGGGCACGGCAGAAAAGCCATCCCGGTTCGCAGACAAGCGCGTCCGCCAGGCCATGACCTATATGACCGATGTTGGCCGGATTATTAAGGATGTGTATCTGGATTATGGTGAGGCAGCCGTCAGCCCTTTCAGTAATACCAGTAAGCAACATGATCCGAACCTGAAGCCTTATGCCTTTGATCTGGCGAAAGCCCGGACCTTGCTAAAAGCGGCGGGCTATGAAGATCGTAATGGGGACGGTGTGATTGAGAATGAGCAGGGGGAACCGTTTGAATTCAAGCTGACTTATTTTCAGGGTAATGAGGATACCAATCGCATGGTACTGTTGCTCAAGGATATTTATGCACAGGCCGGAGTGAAGCTGGTACCGTTTCCGCAGGAATGGCCGGTGATGGTGGAAGCGTTGAATAAAAAGGACTTCGAAGCCATTACGCTGGCGTGGACCAGTGGTGTGGAGACCGATATTAATCAGATGTTCCATAGTTCGCAGACCATGGCTAACGGTAATAACTTTATTAACTACAAAAACCCGGAACTGGATAAACTGATTGATCAGGCACGGGCTACCGTGGATGAAACAAAGCGCATGGCGTTGTGGCGGCAGGCAGAAAAAATATTGTATGAAGATCAGCCTTATACTTTCCTGTTCCGCCGCAAGACATTGGCCTTTATTGATAAGCGTATTAAAAATCTGGGGCTGACCAAACTGGGTTTAAATCGTGCTTTCCTGCCCACGGAAACTTATGTTCCGGGTGGTGAGCAGCGTTATAGTAAGTAATCAGGTCTGAGCAATGTTGACGTATCTGATTCGCCGTTTATTGTTGATGATCCCCACGCTGTTAGGCATTACGGCAGTGGTGTTTGCCGTCATGGCATTATCGCCCGGCGGTATTACGGCGGAAAGTCTGGTTGGTGGGCTGGACATGAAACCGGAAGCACGACAGGCAAAACTGGCGTATTACAATCAACGCTATGGTCTGGATCAGCCTGCACCGGTGCAGTATCTGCGCTGGTTGAATAATATTATGCCGGTTGGTTTTGAGGTCAATGACGATGGTAGCTGGGGCACGTTCTCCTTCACGAAAGGCATTGATCTCGGTGATAGCACACAGTTTGGCCGTCCGGTGTCCGAGATTCTGGCAGAGCGTATCCCGATCACTTTGTTACTCAACGTTATTACCATCCCGCTGATTTATCTGCTGGCCATTGCCATTGGGGTTAAGGCCGCCACGGATCGGGGGGGCAGTTTTGATGTCAGTTCCAGTGTCATTATGCTCGGTCTGTGGTCGATTCCAACCATGCTGGCGGGTGTATTGTTGCTCGGCTTTTTCGCCAATGTACAGCATTGGCAATGGTTTCCCACCGCCGGAATCAGTAGTCGTGCTGCACAGGATATGGCCTTCATGCCTCATTGGGGTTCATTGTGGGATGTACTAAAGCTGTTTGTGGGGCTGATATTGGGTACAGGGCTGGCAGTCTGGCTGAGTCGTTGGAAAGAGCGTCAGTTACGCACGGTGATTGCGGCTGCATTCGGTGGGGTGGCCGGGGTCTGGATGGTATGGGCCCATGCTGGAAATATCTGGCTGAACTGGATGTTATTACCCCTGGCGGGGGCCGCGATGGTGGGTGGCTTTGCCTGGATGTTATACACGCCGTTTCGCACCACCGGGCTGGGTTTGTTCGGTGCTTTACTGGGCGCTCTGGTAGCGGTTGAACTGATGGGCGAGGGTTATGTGCGCGGCTTTCTGCTGGATCGGATCTGGCATCTGATTCTGCCTATTATCTGTTTATCCTACGGTGGCTTTGCAGCCCTTTCCAAACTGACCCGGACATCTGTGCTGGAGAATCTGAACTCGGACTATGCCCGTACTGCGCGTGCCAAGGGACTGAGTGAACATGAGGTACTGTGGAAACATGTATTCCGGAACAGTTTGTTGCCACTGATTACGGTCGCGGCGGGTTTGCTGCCTAGTTTGCTGGGTGGTTCACTGATTGTGGAAAATATTTTCAGTATTAATGGTATGGGCCAGTTGGCCGTGGAAGCAGTCAAAAGCCGAGATCGGGAAATGGTGCTGTCGATTACCTGGATCAGTGGGTTTTTGACACTGGCGGGTTATTTACTGGCTGATTTTTTGTATACGCTGGTTGATCCGCGTGTTTCGTATGATTGAGGAGTAATGTAATGGGTTATCAATGTGTTAGTTGTGGTAAGAAAAAGGCCGATTTTGAAAATGGTCATTATATTTGTCGAGATGATGAGTGTGGTGCTATTTGGTGGGGAGCATTTGATAAACCTTTTGCAGGTTCTCCGGGAAAAGGTTATCAATGTAAACATTGCCAAAGAAATACCCTTCATTGGACTGGGCAAGTCCAGTCTGTTTATATTTATCGGTGTTCTGTTTGTGGTTTTGCACTGTTAGAACCTTCCTCCACAGAAAATAATTAGTAACTGGGGAAACAGACAAACTTGGGTAGATCAATTAAAAAACAAGTTTTGCAACAATCCTTTGGCCACCGCATCCTGCGCAGCGCACTGCGTGGCTGGGGCGTAAAAATCGGTTTATGCTGGGTGGGATTGCTGGTCATTGCTGCAGTGTTTGCGCCATTGCTTGCGAACAGTATGCCGATCCTTATGAGCAAAGGGGGCGTACTTTCCATGCCGGTGCTGGATTATGTCACGACGGAGGATGTGGGTGTCCTGGCGGCATTTTTCTGTGCCATTGTGCTTTGGTTATTGCCAATCCATATTGACTTCCGGCTGGGCCTGATGGCAGTGATTATTTTCGCCGTTTCGGCGGGGGTGGTTGGCAATATGCTGCTGAAAACGCCTGAATTGGTGAATTACGCACAGTTTCGCACTGAGGCATTTAATCAGGATATTGACTGGAAGGTGATGCCGCCGATTCCGTATGCGGCGGAAGATTATCTGCGTGATTACGGTTACCGGGGGCTGGAAGCGCCTTTGGCGGATGCGGCCGCAGAAGACGGTCGGCTGCACCTGATGGGCACAGAAGAAAACAGCGGTGATGTGCTGAGCCGGATGATCCATGCTTCCCGTATTGCGCTGAGTATCGGTTTTGTGGCCACCAGTATTGCGATGGTGATCGGGGTGATTGTCGGTGGTTTTATGGGTTATTTCTCCGGCATTATTGATATGATCGGTATGCGCCTGGTGGAGATTTTTGAAGCCATACCGACATTATTTTTATTGCTGACCTTTGTTGCGTTTTTTGGGCGCAACCTGTACATGATGATGATCATTATCGGTGTCACCAGCTGGTCGGGATATGCGCGTTATATCCGTGCTGAATTTCTCAAGCTGCGCAAACAGGACTATGTGCAGGCAGCGATTGCCAGCGGCTTACCACTGCGCTCGGTATTATTCCGCCACATGCTGCCCAATGGGGTTGCGCCCTTACTGGTTGCTGCGAGCTTCGGGGTGGCCTCAGCCATTCTGGCCGAAGCCACACTGAGTTTTCTGGGATTGGGGGTGGTCGGTGCGCCATCCTGGGGGCAGATGCTGGATCAGGCGGTAAAGTCTTCCACCTTTAACTGGTGGATGGCGGCGTTTCCGGGCGGAGCGATTTTTATGACCGTATTTGCCTATAATCTAATTGGCGAGGCCCTGCGGGATGCCATTGACCCGCACCTGTCGCGTCATTCGGGGGTGAACTGATGCCGCCTCTGTTAGATGTCCGCAATCTGCATACCTATCTGCAAAGTGGCGGTGAAGAAATCCGCGCCGTGGATGATGTCAGCTTCAGCATAGACAAAGGCGAAACTTTCTGTCTGGTCGGCGAGTCCGGCAGTGGTAAATCGGTCACTGCCCTGTCAGTGATTCGCTTACTACCGTATGCTATCGCCTCGCACCCTGCCGGAGAAATCCTGTTTAATGGTCAGGACATGCTGACGCTGGAGGATGATGCCCTGCGCACTATTCGTGGTTCGCAGATCGCGATGATTTTCCAGGAACCGATGACTTCACTGAATCCGGTGTTTTCCATTGGCGAACAGATCGTGGAGGCACTGCTGTTACACAATCCACAAATGTCGGAGGCAGAAGCCGAAGCGCGTGCCATTCAGGCACTGGAACAGGTGCATATCTCCAATGCACAGGATCGCTTGCGCAATTACCCCCATCAGTTATCCGGTGGTCAGCGTCAGCGGGTAATGATTGCTATGGCACTGGCCTGTGAGCCGGAATTGCTGATTGCCGATGAGCCAACCACGGCACTGGATGTCACGGTGCAGGCGGAAATCCTCCGGCTGATGCACGAGTTACAGGACAATACCGGCATGAGCATGCTGTTTATCACCCATGATTTTGGCGTGGTGGCACAAATGGCGCAGCAGGTCGGGGTGATGCGGCAGGGGAAGCTGGTTGAGACGGGGGCGACGCAGGATGTATTGCGTCAGCCGCAGCACCGTTATACTAAACAGTTGTTAGCGGCGGTGCCGGAGAATCTGGCCCGGATTGGTTCTAAGGGTGGTTCTGAATATCCGGCAGCATTTGCCCGTGAAGGCTCACCTCCCTCACCCCTGATTACCACCCAAAATCTCAAGGTCTGGTTCCCGATCAAAAAAGGTATCTTCCGTCATACGGTCGATCACGTCAAAGCGGTTGACGACGTTAGCCTGGAGATTCCCAAAGGCCAGATTATGGCACTGGTTGGTGAATCCGGCTGTGGCAAGACCACACTAGGGCGGGCCATTATCCAGCTGGAAAAAGCCACTTCCGGCAGTATTAAATTCCGTGACAGGGAACTTACCGCCTTGTCCGCCAGTGAAATGCGGCCGGTTCGGGCGGAGATGCAGATTGCCTTTCAGGATCCGCAATCATCACTGAATCCGCGCCTGCTGGTGGAAACGGCACTGACCGAACCAATGCAGGTACATGGTATCGGAACCAGCCGTGAAGAACGTATTGAATTGGCCGGACAGATGATGGACAAGGTGCAGCTGGAGCGGGATTTTCTCTGGCGATATCCGCATGAATTTTCCGGTGGGCAGCGTCAGCGTATTGGTCTGGCACGGGCTTTGGTGCTGAATCCGGAGTTTATTGTCTGTGATGAGATTACCAGTGCGCTGGATGTCTCGGTGCAGGCGGAAATTTTGCAGTTATTAATGGAGATACGCGCACAAAATGACCTGACCTTATTGTTTATCACCCACAATATTGCCGTGGTTGAATACCTTTGTGATCAGACTGTGGTCATGTACAAGGGCAAGGTTGTGGAACAGGGAGATACTGCACAGGTATGTGGTGATCCACAACATACCTATACACAAAAATTACTGTCGGCAGTGCCCCGTCTGGTGTGAGTGGTCTGAGGGCGTTAGTTACAAATTAATGGTTATCGGACAAATGATTGCCGGTTTAATACTAGATGGGAGGGGGATCATTTTTTAATAATTTTATTTTTCCATGGACAGTATTCTTCTCTCATTTTGTAGTAAATAGATTGACCAGTATATTTTTCACCCAATATTTCAGCTTCTTCTAGGTCAGACACCCCCACCCACCCTGTAAAATCCTTACATTCCACCTTGTAAAAACGATGTTTCCGAGCGTCAGTCTTTGTATGGATGCAGGTTGCTTCCTTTGATAGTTGAAAAATTCTATTGTCATCACACATTTCTTCTGAAATAGGCATGGTCGGGTATATGGGTAAGTTCGCAGGTAAGGTGATGGGATTCCCTCTGGAATATATAAACCAAAAGATAAATAGGACTGCTGAAATAACGAATAGTGAAATATATTTTTTATTCATTAGTTGCCTTTGGGTATTCCGTTGAATCTTGACATTGAGATTATCTTTTGACTTTTCATGCATTTCGGTTACCATATGCAATCATGATTGCCTAAGAATGCGAGCCAACCACTTACCCTGCAAAAGTTCAGCAACATCATCTTCTATTCTTTTGGCAAGTTCAGCTGAACAAAGTACTTTTTGGTTATTCCTGACCATATAGTCACATTGTTTATCCGGGTCATGGTAGATAATCGAACTGATAAAAAGCAATTCGTTACCGATACTACCCTCAGCAATCGAGACTTCATCATAACCCACTGAATTAAAATTAAATTCATTTATACTGATACCATTCTGCATTAGCAATTTTTTGTATTTCTGAAAGTCGAGTTTCCCAAAGTTAGAAATTACTTCACTATGTAACTCTGGTATACATAAGCCCTTAGCTGAATCTTTCAAGAAAATAGTGCAACTCTTATTTCTATCATAGCCACTAAACTTACCAGCATACAGAGTTTGTGAAACATCCTCACCCTGAATAATAATACTTAAATCTTCCCCTTTACTAATAGCTGGATTTACAAGTGCTATATCTTCCCCTTTGGTATTCAAAATATCAAGGTACTTATTTAAGGGTAAATTATCCGCAGAAAAATGATAAGCACAACCAGAATGAATGATTGTGTCAGACCTCATGACTGGATCAATGCATATTCGCAGGGAAATAGGAAACCTGATAGAGGCCGCTATAGGACTGAAACACCAGTTCCAAAACAAGAAAACCTAATACAAGTCCTATTGTCAGAATACGGATTTTTACCATAAAGGTTCAGCACCTTTTGAGTAATAGCATCGGCTCTGACAACGAGAGATTTACCACATACGCGCCAACTTAAGCA
>PDWJ01006669.1_pt1 | contig 11264 bp, 8 predicted proteins | sample 1430881 | NCBI WGS metagenome assembly PDWJ01 (sample SAMN01162460, study PRJNA174530) | Oral metagenome, whole genome shotgun sequencing project. | biome: Marine environment; feature: Marine mammal; material: Swab sample of the gingival sulcus; isolation source: swab sample of gingival sulcus... | reverse complement strand
GATTTCTCAACCAGCACCTTTAAATTACTTTTGGTCTGATTGGTAAGATATGTGAGTTGTCTCACATTGCTCTTGGCAGCTTCTCTGTTGCCTGACCGACCTGTACGGTCAACAAGAGGAAGATTGACGGTTACACCAACCAGCCAATCCGGGGTGATTTTGGTGGTCAGGCTGTCATCTTCATAGAGGTTATAATTGCCAAATAAAGCGACAGTTGGCAAAAATTCCCCGTTTCGAACCGATACTAACCCTTGAGCCTGTTCCTTTTTTGAGGCAAGGATATCCAGACCTGGGTGGTTTTGCAGCGTTTTTTGAACGAAGGAGTCAAGATCCGGCAGGTTGTCTTTTATGAACAACTGGTCGGATGGTGCCACTGGCTGTTCACTTTTCAGGAGTTCCGTCAATGCTACTATAGCAATCTCATAATCCCTTAACGCCTTTTTACGCTCGACTACCGCCTTGTCATAAGCGGCTTCCGCCTGCATTCGTTCAACTTTGGCGATTTGCCCTTGTTTTTCAAGGAGGATTGCATAGTCTCGATGTTTTTGCAATCCTGCTTCTGCATCCATGCGTGTCTGGTAAATCGTTTTTGAGAGTACTGCGCCGAAATAGTATTTTACCAGATGCTCGAATTGTTGCAGAGATTCGAGTCGAAATTGGCTGTCGGCTTCTCCAAGTTGAGCTGACGCTATATCCTGGGCGGCAGTAATTCTTCCACCTGTGTAGATGGGCCAGGTGGCGGTAAGGTTGCTGGTGAAGTTTTCACGTTCGGCCATGGTGGAGTTTAAGCCGGTAGCGAGTAACCTGACAGGAAAGTCATAATCTTTTGCTATGTTGGCAATGAGGGAAGCGAGCTGTTTGCCTGCAGGAAGATTTGCAAACAGGTCATGGGATTTGAGCGTTACATCATCATTGAGATAGATGTAACTGGCAGTGAGCCTCACGTCGGGCAGATAGAGGTCGGCTGCACTTTCCTTCTTGTATTCAGCATGGACGACGTGTTCTTGTGCTGCTTTTAAGGCGTCGCTTTTGGACGTCATCAATTCCCATGCCTTGGAAAACGAAACCCCTGTATCTTCTTGGTTTGCCAGGCTTACCTGTAAATCACCAAAGAAAAGGATACAGAACAAAAAACATATATTGAAGACAGTGTTACGTCCCATTGGGTAATCCTTATTGTTTTTACGGGCAAAGTATACTGAAGTTGCTTCTTCTACCTGTTTATTGAAGGGTGGTGAAAATGAAGGCTCCAGAGACATATATCATATTCCAATTTTGCTATGCTGGTGATAACAAATTACGATAATCATGACAAGAGGCAATGCTTTTATTTTGCTCAACGTGGTTCTCAGAGACACTTTTCTTTCAGTTAAAATGATCAATTATCCAGGATTGCTACGAGTCTTGGAGAATAGATGCGCAATGACAGGGTATTTCTTATATTTAAACCATATCAGATGACAACATTGCCTGTGTTGTTATGCCCTTGCACAGAAAAGATGCATAGGTAATTGGTTCTTCATTACTGTAAATTCCCGCTGCCCTGAACTCAGTTTTCTGAATAGTGCCTTGATCATTCACATTGGGTTGACGCTGGACTAAATAAGTATTAAGTATGTTTTAGTGCTTAATTGAAAACAAGGGGAAAACAACATGGCGACTAATGTTTTTGTGTACAAGGATTATGGAAAACTTACCGCTCGGGTAAATCTTGATAATTGTGACGGTTGTGCTTTTTGTGTCAATGTCTGCCCGTATAAGGCTATTTCTCTAACCACTGTGCGTCCGATGGTACGACATATTGTTATAAACCGGAAATTGTGTCGAGGTTGTGGTATGTGTCAAGGAACCTGTCCGAAAGAAGGTGTTTATGTTCCTGGATTCAGTGTGGAAGAGCTGTCAAAAAAGATCGGAGAGTTGTTAAAGGACTGATTTCTGGTCTGTGTACAAATATTTTACCAAATTGCCTCTTCTCCTTGTAAGTATATCTGACATTCTAATGCTCCGAAACGGGGTTTTGCTGTATTATCTCCTTTACTTATGATACGTTATTCTTTCCAGATTACCTGGCAGAACAACCATGTCAGGAAACTGAAAACGTAACATTTTCCGTACTAAACAACGCATGCAATAATTTCAGATCTGCCGGGAAAGTATTATGCCTACATAAGCCTTGCATTTACGAAAACGTGGCAAAGTATGGAAGCCGCGTATCCCATGGCAATAATGGGCGTCCATTTAAGATGGGCAGCGAAGGTATAGATGCCTCTGTGAGAGCCCGCCGACACAGAGGATTACCCCGTAAAAGAACAGCAGAGTATCCCATTCTGCCCTGGAAACTTTTTTGAACAGATCGAAGGAATCCGGTCTGCCATGGTAGGCGAGAGGATTGTCGTCCACATCGTAATTTCTGTTTTCTACTCTTTTAATATAATAGGAGAAAAAGCCCAGATAGCCCAGACCAAACATCATTCCAGTCGCAGGGGGCAGGTCGAGGAAATTATGGAAAGAGACTGCTGTGGTAATGGTGAGAAGAAAAAGGATTACAATACGTTTTGCCCCGATTTTCATGGGGTAGCTTCTGCTGGCAGCCTTTGGAGTAACTTTGTCAACAGCAAAACTCATAATTATGGCGGGGAACAGCCAGTTGACCACTGAAGGGATAAAAATTGCAAAAAATTCGGTAAATTGAATGTGACCTTTTTGCCATACCATCAGAGTAGTGATGTCTCCAAACGGAGAAAATGCTCCTCCTGCATTTGCAGCGATAACAATATTGATCAGGGCAACGGTAATAAATTTGGTATTTGATCCGCCAACAGCCATCGCAACTGCGCCCATAAGCAGTGCGGTGGTCAGGTTATCGGCAACAGGTGAGATGAAAAATGCCAAAGTTCCTGTGACCCAGAACACAGCCCGTAATGAAAAGCCTCTGGTAACCAACCATGCCCTTAAAGCCTGGAAAACATTTCGTTCATCCATTGCGTTTATATAGGTCATGGCAACCAGCAGAAAGAGGAATAATTCGGCATATTCCAGCAAATTGTGTCTAATAGCTTCTTCTGCTGCATGCGGGTATCCCAGTCGTGCAAAGGTAATTGCTACACATATCCAGATGATGCCGGCTGCAAGCAAGACAGGTTTTGATTTCCTGAGATGAAGCTGCTCTTCAAATATTACCATGACGTATGCCAAAATGAAGAGCAGTAAAGAAAACAGACCCAATCCGGTTGTTACCAGACTGGAAACATCAATGTTAGTCGTTCCGTGCTCCCCTCCACTGCTGGCAAAGGCTGTTGCAGAAAAAAAACAAGAGAGAATTGTCAAAATAAAACTTTTTTTCATCGTATATCCTGAAGAAATTAATAGAGGTAATATCCTGAAGAGTTCATGAAAAATGCATATATTTTGCTGATGAGAGGGATATATTATTATGATTACACTACCATGAAATACCGAGTAGTGCAAAAAAAATTAAGTTATTTTTAACAAGAGTTGATCTGACCTATAACGAGAAACGCCTCTGATGCGCTGAGGCTTCAGAGGCGTTGAAACTGCTGTGAACAAAATGGTTAAATTATTGTTCAAGCGGGATGTATTGTGTTAATGGACAGTCGTCACAACCTGTCTGGGGTAAATCTGTGTTGGTATGTACCTTGTCGATTATATCCGATAAGGCTCCCTTTGAATCGGCATAGATGTTTTCCTTACCGATTCTGTCATACAGACCGGTTCTTTCCATTACGCTCAATACTTGTCCTTTTATGCCACATATGGCAAAACCAAGATTGGCACTTCTTACTCGTTTTACCAGCATATCAAGAGCCTCTTCACCGGAGGCATCCATGTCGTTGATCGCGCTGGCATCAAGGAGAAGGTAGCGAAGGTCTGGTTGCTCGTCCCGAAATTTGGCGACCTGTTCATCAAGGTAGCTGGCGTTAGCAAAAAAGAGGGCACCATCAAAACGAATAACAGAGATATGGCGACAACCTTTCAGCCGGTAATATTCAGCCGACTTGAGAACCTTATCATCGTGGAGAGAAAGACTTGCTACAACCGGTCTCATCGATTTGTAAAGAAAAACTACCATGGAAAGGGCTACACCAACCATGATCCCCTTGTCCAGATGTGGTGCAAAGTACAGGGTAACAGCAAAACTCAACACAGAGATTACTCCGTCATACCATTGTGCATGCCAGGCATGAACAAAGCCTTTCACGTTTAAAAGACCAATTACTGCCATCATGATGACCGCTGCAAGAACTGCCTGGGGCAGATGGTACAGAAGCGGAGTGAAAAAGAGCAGGGTGATAACAACCATGATGGAGGTTACAACAGAGGATATCCCTGAGACGGCTCCGGCTTGAAGATTTACCGCTGAACGTGAAAAAGAGCCGGAAACTGAATAACTGGAACCCATGGAGCCGATAATATTGGCAAGTCCCTGACCGATAAGCTCCTGATTTGGATCAAGCTTCTGACCTGTTTGGGCTGCCATGGCCTTGGCAATGGCAATTGCTTCCATGAAACCAAGAAGCGAAATAATAATTGCCGAAGGAAGCAGTTTTAAAAATGTCTTCATATTCAGATCGGGGATGACGAATTTTGGCAAATTCTCCGGAATTTTGCCAATAACGGCACCACCACCCATCATGGTTAATTCCTCGGGATTAAGAGCCGTATTCTTTACCTTTAAACGCCATGTCTTTCCATCGGCTGTAGCTCCTGTCGGAATAAGAGCCTTGGGAAAAAAGGTGTAGGTGTTATCAACGACCACTGCCTCAAATTTCATTTTACGAAGCTCTTTTCTGATCAGGTGGGATTCATGTTTTGCATGTTCAATGGCATTGGTCAGTATTTCAACATTGCTTTGCAGTTTTATAAGCTCAATTGATTTGCCGTGACCTTGCTGATTTTTCAGCTCTTCATCAACCTTTATACCGATTTGAGCTCTTTCCAGGCCAAGTGTCTCTATTTCGTGAATCCAATGATTGAATTCTGCAATCTTGTCGTTTATACCAGGTGATTGCAGAGCTGAAATGCTTACTTTCTGGTCGTTATGAAAACCGGTAAAGTAGGAAATGGCTGTGGTTATGGCCACAGCAAATAGCACATTGGGAATGCGAGGGTTAATTTTTCTAAGAGTTACCATAATTGCAATGGCACCAATGCCGTATAGCAAGGTGGGAACGTGGGTATAATCCATCGCTGCCTGTGCCATTCTGACCATGGTCTCGTAATGGTGGGGCGCCTTGTCTATGTAAACTCCGAAAAATTTTGGAAACTGGGACGTGGCAATGATTATAGCCGCAGCATTGGTGAATCCGTTCACCACTGGATGGGATAAAAAATTTACAACCAGTCCAAGACGCAAGACTCCAAGAGAAAACTGGAAAATACCAACGGTCAATGCCAGGACTATAGAATAGGCAATAAATTCGGCTGAACCTGCTGTCGCAAGAGGTTCAAGAGAAGCTGCCGACATCAGCGATACGACCGCCACCGGCCCTGTTGCCAGTTGACGGGAAGAACCGAAAAGCGCCGCAACCAGAGGCGGCAGAAAAGAAGCGTATAAACCGAAATATGCCGGCAGACCAGCCAGCTGTGCATAGGCCATTGATTGGGGAATCAGGACAAGCGCAACTGCAAATCCGGCAAGAAAGTCAATCTTGAATTTTCCAACATCATAGTCCTTAAACCAGGTAAGAAAGGGCAACACTTTGTAAACCATATCACACACCTCCAAGATAGAATTTAATAAAACTGCAAGAAAAGAACAAACGACCTATAACAAGGCCACTTCCCCTGATTTCAGATCATAATACGCAGCTACAACCTTTACTTTGCCTTCTTTTACATAGTCAGCAATGATTGGTTCTGAGGTTGCTATTTTATCTGCAATCATTTTTGCCAGTTCTTTTGCAGTATTGTTGTTTCTATCACCTTCCTGACCTTCAGAATTTTTCATGGCAGCCTGAATTGCAGGACCAAGGCTTGCCATATGACCGCCGAGAGCGGCACCGGAAGAAATTGCTTCTACCGCTCCACAGGAAGAATGTCCCATGACGACAATAAGTGGAGTGTGCAGATGACACACGGCATATTCAAGACTGCCGAGAGTATGGTCTCCAATGACATTTCCTGCTACCCTTACAACAAACAGGTCGCCAATTCCCTGGTCGAAGAGATCAACCGGAGGGACGCGCGCGTCAGCACAGGATATTATGGCTGCAATTGGTTCCTGTGTCTGCACCTTTGCCTGTCGGCTTTCCTTGCAATGGTTTGGGTGAAGTAAATCTCCGGATACGAATCGCTTGTTTCCGTCGAGAAGCGCCTGTAAGGCTTCATCTGCCTTTATTGAATTTGGATGTTGCTTGCTCATACTAAACCTCTTTGAAAAAAAATATAAAAAAAGGGCATGAAGCCCTTTTGGTTACTCTGGCGTTTTGACACGGCTACGAGCGTTGTTATATGTAGCCAACATGCCGCGGTTATTCAACGTGGTTTTCAGGAAAAAGTCAAGACCAAACAGATTGCCATAGAGTAATAATCGGATAACACATTACAAAAAAACGGTTGGTGTCGCCTTGGAGTCTATGGTAAATAACAATGGGCTGGTTTGTGTGTTGCTGTCAACAGTATGGAGTCAGCGATGAAATCTGTTGAAAATCCTTTTACTTACAGGTACGGAGAGGGTGCTCAAAATATCGGGGAAAATACTGCCGGGGAGGCTTGAATTGTTTGTTTCTGTACAAGGTTGTGACAAGGTGATGGGGCAGTATGCGGTATAGGGTTGCCATTAACGGCTATGGTCGAATTGGTCAGAGTGTGCTGCGTGCTTTGTACCAGGAAGAGGTTGGAAGTCGGTTTGAGCTGGTGGTAATTAACGAATTGGCAGGTATTGAGACCCTTGCCTATCTGACCCGTTATGATACGACCCATGGTCGTTTCCCGTTTAAAGTAGAACAAAATCAGCATAAGCTGTTTATTGAAAATGATGCGATTCATATCCTGTGTGAACGAAATCCTGAAAAGTTACCGTGGGATGCTTTTGGAATAGACTTGCTGTTTGAATGTTCGGGTTCCTTTGATGAACGTCAGATTGCTGAAAAACATGTTGCCAGTGGGGCACGGAAGGTATTGATTTCCCATCCTGCGGGAGCGGATGTGGATGCTACCGTGGTATACGGCTTCAATCACCGGCAACTGACCGCAGACCATACGATTGTCTCCAATGCGTCCTGCACCACCAATTGTATAATTCCAGTATTACATGAGCTCGAGAAACATTTCGGAATAGATCATGGAGTGATTACTACGGTGCACTCGGCCATGAACGATCAGCCGGTGATAGATTGTTATCACAATACTGACCTGCGGCTTACCAGAAGTGCCTTACAATCGATTATTCCGGTCGAGACAAATCTTGATAAGGGTATTGGTAGAATTATGCCCCACCTTCAAGGCCGTTTTGAGTGTCTTCATTTGCGCGTGCCGACAATCAATGTGTCTTTGATGGACTTGTCGGTAAGGGTGGGCAGAGATACAACTGCAAAGGAAGTGAATGATCTGTTTGAAAAAATGGCTCAACAATATCGCGGTCTGTTTGACTATACTACTGAGCCCCATGCCTCTGTTGATTTTAACAGGGATTCGCACTCCTGTATTGTTGATGGCACCCAGACCAGAGTCAGTGGTGACCGACTGGTGAAGATGATCTGCTGGTTTGACAATGAATGGGGTTTTGCCAACCGGATGCTGGATGTGGGGCTTTACTGGCTGGAATTGTAAATGGTGTTGTACGCAGACGCTTTTCCTTCACCTTTTAGCAGTGCTTGTCAACCGGCTCTTCCAGATGATTATACCAAGTAAAATCATGGCTGCACTGAGTAGTTGCCCCATTGTAACGGTATCAAAGATGTAGCCGATCTGCTGGTCGGGTTCTCTGAAAAATTCTACAAAAATTCTCACCGTTCCATAACCTATCAAAAACAGGGAGGTAATACTGCCGTGGGGCCAGTTTTTTTGTTTCTTCCACGGTCGAGCATGATTTGCCCAGAGCAAAATAAAAAGAACGACTCCTTCGAGCAGAAATTCATAAAGCTGTGAAGGGTGTCTCGGGAGCGGACCGCCGTAGGGAAAAATCATTGCCCACGGAACGTCAGAAATTCTCCCATAAAGTTCACCGTTGATAAAATTGCCGATTCTGCCAAGCCCAAGACCAATGGGAACCGTTGCCACATAAATGTCAGTTGTTTTAAAAAAATCGAGTTTTTTCATGCGGCAGAAAATGTAACCACCGACAAGAAGGGTCAGGCAGGCTCCGTGAAATGACATCCCTCCTGTCCAGGTGGCAGGGATTTCAAGTGGGTGTTCAATATAGTATGGTAGATTATAAAAAACGACATAGCCAAGACGACCGCCAACTATCACACAGAGGATAAGGATGGTGTTCAGGGTATCAACATGCTTGTCCAGTTCACGGTAGGCAAACTGCTTGATTTGGGCTTTTACCAGATAAAAGGTTGCAATAAATCCAATGACATACATTAGCCCATACCATCTGAGATGCAAGGGGCCTATGCTACAGATTATCGGGTCGATATTGGGAAAATTCATTGCGTACCTTTTTCTGCTTTCAGTTTTTTGATATGCACCTGGAGAACTGAAATGGCCGCTGGCGTAATGCCGGAAATGCGTGATGCCTGACCAAGCGATCTAGGTTGTACTGCAGTGAGTTTTTCGACCACCTCGTTGGAAAGACCTGAAAGCTCATGGTAATCAATAGTCTCTGGTATTGTTACCGCTTCCATTTTTTTGAACCGTTCTACCTGTTCCCGTTGGCGCTGGATGTAGCCTTGAAATTTGATCTGCAATTGCACTTCATCTTTTACCGCTGATGTGGCAAGTTCTGTAATCTGTCGGCGTTGTTCTGGGGGCAGTGGCAGCTCCGCTAAATGGTGGATCTCAAGTTCCGGTCTTTTGAGGAGGCTGGCAAGTGTGCCTTTCTGTTTTGCTGCGGAACTCTCCAGGCTGGCAAGAACCTGGTTGATTTCCTTGGTGGGGAAGATTTCAATTGTTTCCAGTAATTCAACCCCTTGTTGTATGGCGGTTTTCTTCTTCTGAAAGGCCGCGTAGTCCTCATGTGACAGGAGCCCTGTTTCCCAACCAATTTCACAAAGACGAAGGTCTGCATTATCTTCCCGAAGTAAAAGTCGATATTCGGCTCTCGAGGTAAATAATCTGTAAGGTTCCCTGGTACCGCAGGTTACCAGATCATCAATGAGTACACCGATGTAAGCTTGAGAGCGATCGAGAACCAGCGGCTTCTGATTTCGGGTATATTTGACCGCATTGATGGCAGCCATCAGACCTTGGGCTGCGGCCTCTTCGTATCCGGAGGTACCGTTTATCTGACCGGCAAGGAAAAGTCCCTGTATCCTCTTGGTTTCAAGGCTTGGTTGGAGTTCGAGAGGGTCAATGTAGTCGTATTCAATGGCATAGCCCGGGCGTACGATCTGGGCATTTTCCAGCCCAACGATCGAGTTGATCATTTTTTTCTGTGTTGCCAGTGGCAGGCTGGTAGGCAGGCCGTTGGGGTAGACTTCATTGGTGTCAAGTCCCTCCGGTTCCAGAAAAACCTGGTGTCTTTCCTTTTCAGGAAATCTCATTACCTTGTCTTCAATGGAAGGACAATACCTGGCTCCAACCCCTTCAATGATGCCGGTAAACATTGGCGATTTATCGATCCCCTCCCGGATTGCCTGATGGGTTTTTTCGTTGGTGTAGGTTATGTAGCAGGGTTTTTGTTCTATCTGATATTCTCCCCTGCTTGAATAGGAGAAGTGGGCGGCTGGATAGTCGCTGTATTGAGGCTCGAGCCTGGAATAATCAATGGTTCTGGCATCAAGGCGCGGAACTGTGCCGGTTTTCATCCGACCGACATTAAACCCTGCATCCTTGAACCACTGTGCAAGTTTAAAGGATGCCGCGTCGCCGACTCTTCCACCTGAAAAATTTTTCAGACCGATATGGAGCAGACCGTTGAGAAAGGTACCGGTTGCGACAACAACTGCCTTGACCTGTATCGATTCATCCAGGGAGGTGGTGAGCCCGACCACCTTGCCGTCCTCGACTAGAATTGAATCGGCAACAGCCTGGATGATGGTGAGGTTTTCCTGATTTTCCATCACCGTTTTCATCCGTAATCTGTATTGTAAGCGGTCAGCCTGTGCCCTGGAAGATCTTACCGCAGGCCCTTTGCTGGTATTTAACCGCCTGAACTGGATGGAGGAGGCATCAATATTTTTCGCCATCTCTCCCCCCAGAGCATCAATTTCCCGTACCAGGTGACCTTTTGCCAGTCCGCCGATAGCTGGATTGCAGGACATTGCGCCGATGGTATCAATGTTCATCACTAGGCACAGTGTTTTGCATCCCATTCTGGCAGCGGCCAGTGCAGCCTCACAGCCGGCATGACCAGCACCAATAATTGCGATATCGTATTGTTTCATTGTGGCTTCTATTTTTTTTCGTGGCGCTATTTACCGTCGCCTGTCTTCCACCAGATTATTGCCCATTGCAGGGGATGTGATCTTTTGAATGTAACGGTTCCATCTGTATGTTGGTGGCTGTTTTCGTACAGGTAGTTGCGTAACAGTTTTTCTTCTTCTTCCGTCACCTGCTTTACCATCCATTTCAGGCTTTCATAGGCCCGGTCGAAGTTGTCGAAGGTGACGGTTCTTTCAAGCTCAAGTATTTCCACCTGGGGATGGATATTGAGTTCGTAAAGGATATTGATAGTGTAAATATAGTCAGGGCCCGATTCAAAGGTTCTGCCGATTGCTTCGAATACTTTCGGGTCAAGCGGTGTGGGATTGATCCTGTCTGCCAGAAAGACATATTTTTTGGAATAGTCGTTGAGCTTTTGAAGCGCTCCTTTTAAATCCACGACGTTAAGAGAGCGGGAGGCAATGCCGATATCGTGGGGCACGATCCCTTTTTGCTCCCAGTCATCTGTCCACGATGCCTGAATTGTGGAAATGTTGGTCAGGTTTTTCTGCTGTGCATGTTGCTCTAGCAGAGCGAGCATTTTTTCGGAGTAATCTACCGCGGTGACATGGCGGGTTTTTTCTGCAACGGGCAAAGACAGGGTGCCGGGGCCTGAACCGACATCCAGTACCGTGTCCGAGGCCTGTAGTTGCAGTTTTTCTACCAGCAGTCTGGAAAAATGTCCGTTGATATTTCGCTGGGCAAAGGATTCG
>PDWJ01008754.1_pt1 | contig 11265 bp, 10 predicted proteins | sample 1430881 | NCBI WGS metagenome assembly PDWJ01 (sample SAMN01162460, study PRJNA174530) | Oral metagenome, whole genome shotgun sequencing project. | biome: Marine environment; feature: Marine mammal; material: Swab sample of the gingival sulcus; isolation source: swab sample of gingival sulcus... | reverse complement strand
TCAAATTTGGCAGGCCATTGCCATGTTGTCCAATCACCGTCTGGATTGAGTTTATGACACTCTTGCCAAAACCCATCTTCGATTGGTTCAATTTCATTCTCAATAAAGGCTTGAGTGCGTGCATAGAAGTCTTTGCCACGTTCTGATTGGTTAAATAGATTGCTCATAGTTCATTTTCCTTGTAGGTTGAGGAGCGTTTAATATCACCACTCATATACTAATCCAATTTCCCCTATGAATAAAGGGAAATTTTTCTTATTTCAATGAGCAAAAAAAGATATTAAAGCGTCGGTGAATCGACTATAATGTGGGGTTCGTATGCGTGTTTGTTTTATATTAATTAGGTGATTTATGAGCGATAATACTCAGCCTGCTGTTCTTCCTGCCTTAGTGATTCATAATCTGTCTAAAACCTATGATAATGGCTTTACAGCGTTAAAAGGGGTAGATTTAACCGTGCCTCAAGGTGAGTTTTTTGCCTTGCTCGGAGCAAATGGTGCAGGTAAATCGACCATGATTGGCATTATCAGCTCGTTATTTCGTCCGACTACAGGTTCGGTAGAGATTTTTGGTATTGACCTGCTCAAAGAACCTGCCAAAGCGAAACAATGTCTCGGGGTTGTGCCACAGGAATTTAATTTTCATCAATTTGAAAAAGTGATTGATATTCTCATTGTGCAGGCAGGCTATTTTGGCATTCCTGTACATCAAGCGAAAATAAGAGCTGAAAAACTACTAAAAGCACTTGGTCTGTGGGAAAAACGTGATGAAAAGGCGCGTTCGTTGTCGGGTGGTATGAAGCGTCGATTGATGATTGCCCGTGCGTTAATGCATTCCCCTAAGTTACTGATTCTTGATGAACCGACGGCAGGCGTGGATATTGAATTGCGTCGCTCTATGTGGGAATTTATGGAGCAGATTAATCGTGATGAAGGTACAACGATTATCCTCACCACCCATTATTTAGAAGAAGCGGAGCAACTGTGCAAGCACATTGCCATTCTTGATAAAGGGGAAATTCGTATTAATACCGATATGAAGACCTTATTGGCAAGTTTAGACATTGAAACTTTTGTATTTGATTTAAAACATCCGCTTGATACAGAGTTGTATTTGACCGAGGTATTAGAATATAAACAAGCTGATCAGTTAACCCTAGAAGTCACGGTACAAAAAGGCGAAAGCCTGAATAATATTTTTACCCAACTCACCGCACAAGGCATTGAAGTGGCGAGTATGCGTAATAAAGCCAATCGTTTGGAAGAGATGTTTATGAGGTTGGTAAATGACAATGAATAACCTTTCAACTTTACCCCTTCCCATCCTTATCACCACAGGTGAGCCTGCGGGTATAGGCATGGATATTGTGCTAGATTTAGCAAACAAGGGCTATTTTCGTTCGCTCAATCAACCTGTTTTGGTGACAGCTTGTGCTGTTGCTATGGAACAAAGGCAACAAAGATTAGCGTTATTAAAAAAATCTTGCTCAGAAGAAGAGAGCGTAAGTCCCTCTTTTTCAAAGGGAGATTTAGGGGGATTATTAGAAAGTAATTCAAAACCTTCCTTTATAAAAGGAGGGCTTCAATGGCAAACGATTACTAGCATTAACGATATTTATCAACACGACAATTCTAACTCTAACGCTAATCCCGATTTTTATTTATTAGATGTTCCCACTGCTGAACCTGTGATAGCAGGAGAAATTAATACCGCCAATGCCTCCATGGTGCTAAAGCAACTTGCAATTGCTCATCATTTAGCGAGTGCAAATAAAATCGCAGGTATTGTTACCGTTCCATTGCAAAAGTCAGCGTTGATCGATGCTAGTTTAACTTTGCCTGATGGTTCGTTATTTAGTGGACATACCGAATATTTTATGCAAATGAGCGGTTGTGATAAGGTGGTAATGATGCTTGCTAATAGTAAACTAAAAGTTGCCCTTGTTACTACCCATTTACCTTTATCAGAGGTAGCGAAAGCCATTACTAAAGTGGAAGTTGAGCAAACTGTGAAAATCGTCCTTGATAGTATGTACAAGCATTTTGGTATCGCACAGCCAAAAGTGTTGGTCTGTGGGCTCAATCCGCATGCAGGCGAGGGCGGTCATCTCGGCATGGAAGAGATAGAAATTATCAATCCTGTGTTGCAAACATTTATTGATAAAGGACATGATGTAAGCCTTGCGATGCCTGCGGATACCTTGTTTACCGAGCGTTATTTAGCCGATTGTGATGCGACTATTGCCATGTATCATGATCAAGGATTGCCTGTGCTAAAGTCGCATGGTTTTGGCGATTCGGTGAATGTGACTTTAGGCTTACCTTATGTAAGGACTTCGGTTGATCATGGCACGGCACTTGATTTAGCAGGTACAGGGCGATCAGACAGCGGTAGTTTAAGGCAGGCGGTGGATTTGCTTAGAAATATGAGTAAGATATACGATTTGTAATCAGAACTTGTTATATTTTTAAAGTAAGTATATACTGCCATATATATTAAATTAATTCACTATAAAAACTATAATGAGGTGCTTTATGGCTAATTTAGCATTAAACCCAAATAGATTAAACACAGATCTACCAAAATCTATGCCCTCACCTGTTATGACAAAAGCAGTTAAGGTCTTTAAAAACGGTGCAAGTCAGGCTGTACGCTTGCCAGTGGAGTTTCGGTTTGACCAAGCGGAAATTTTTGCAACATTAGATAGTGCAACAGGCAATGTGATTTTATCCAAAAAACCGAGTGAAAATTTATGGGCGGAGTTTTTTGCTGATAAGGTTGAACTTGATGACGAGGGTCAAGCCTATATGAATGAAAGACCGATGAATGCCATTCCAACAGACAAGGCTATTTTTTAAATGAATTTGTCTATGAACGTAGCAACTAATAACTTGCTAACACAGTCAAAGTCTGTACAGTATTTGATAGATACAGATATATCAAGCTATATTATCAAGCACAAGCCAACACAGGTAAAAGCAAAGTTTGATAGTCTTACGCTTAATTCACTGGCGATTTCTGCGATTACACAAGCAGAATTGTTGTATGGATTAAAGAAACTACCTGAGAATCATCAATTGCATGAGCAGGTTCAGCGTTATTTATTACTTATTCCGGTATTGGATTGGACGGCAAATGCGGGTGCGTATTACGCTGACATTCATCACCATCTACGAAGCACAGGGCAGACAATTGGCGAAATGGATATGATGATTGCCTCGCATGCACTAGCGATTAATGCAGTTTTAGTGACTAATAACAACAAACATTATCAGCGTATTGTTGATATGGACATTGGTCTGCAAATTGAAAATTGGATTTAAATATTATTATGACCCACAAAAAAACCACCCACCAACCCCGCAAACGCTTCGGGCAAAATTTCCTCCATGACCAAAGTATTATCGCTCAAATTGTCGATAATATTGGCTTACAAGCTGATGATTGGCTAGTAGAGATTGGACCGGGTATGGGGGCATTAACAGAGCCGATGCTTGCTGGGGTTGATGCTATGACCGTAGTTGAGCTAGATACTGATTTGGCTCGTAGTTTACGCATACGCATTGGAGCAAACGCTCATAACGACTTTACCATTATTGAAAATAACGCCATGCAGGTTGATTATCGACAAATTTGGCAGGAAAAATCAAACAAAGATAATCATGCAGACAGGAATAACGCTAATAACAATAACGGTAAAAAGTTACGAATTGTCGGTAATCTGCCTTATAACATTTCAACGCCTTTATTATTTCATCTGCTTGACTATGCCGATGTTATTCAAGACATGCACTTTATGCTACAAAAAGAAGTGGTGGATAGAATTACCGCTGAAGTTGGTACAAAACAATATGGGCGTTTGTCGGTGATTATGCAATATTATTGCCGTGCTGATTATTTACTTACTGTACCTAATGGAGCGTTTAATCCACCGCCAAAAGTAACCAGTGCGGTGTTTCGTCTAACACCTTATCAGGATAAAGCAACTGAAACAGGATTAATTGCCGATGACGAAGAAAAGTTTGCCATTATCGTACGAGAATGCTTTAATCACAGACGTAAAACTTTGCGAGCGATTTTTAAAAAGAATGCTTTGTTACCTGTACTGACTGATGATGACTTTGCTCAACTTGCTATTAATCCGCAAGCACGCCCTGAGACTTTGAGCGTGGCGGATTTTGTAAAATTAAGTAATTTTTGTAGTTTGGTTCTTTAAATAAAAAACGGAATACCCGCTTCTATGAATAATCAAGACAGCAATCTGAATGCCTTATTTAATCGCTATTGGCAAGATTATCAACAAAATCGTCCAATAGGCGGTGGCGTAGCGTATGAAAGTAAGTTGCGTCAATGCACGCTTGATGGCAGTCTTGATAGTCTTAAAGAATTGGATATTTTATTAACAGCCATTCGCAAAGATGTTCATGTGAAATTTGTGCAGTCAGGGAAAAATTATTCGAATAAAGAAAAACAAAGCATCTTATTAAAGCAAGATGAATTTTATCGTTTAGTGTTATTTATTGGACTCTATACCGGGGTAGTGTTAGCAAAAGTCTATAAGTTTACCCCACAATTTATCAATCAGTCGCAATTGCAACAGTTAGTCCCTCAGTTAGAGCCTCAACTTGCTAGTGATGATGTAACGCATTCGATGGCAGTGAACTACATCGATAGTGACAAACACCATTATTTAAATAATACACAAGTGGCTTCTCTTGATAGACCATGGTTGTTTTTTGTTTTTGAACCAATTATGATGCGATTATTTGGTGCATTTGATTATCAAATTCAGTCAATTCAGGGGCAAACACAAGTTGCTGATGGATTATATCGAGCAGTAACAGAACGCTTGCCAGAGGCGATTGTAGAGCAGATAAATGCAACACAGCATCATAAGCCAGTGGTGACATCACAACAAAGGCAACCAGAAGCACCAATACACACACCGCTCCAAACCTCAGCACAAATACAGCCAAAAACACCAGTAGAAATAACACAAAAGACGCAACCTCTAAAACAGGAACAAGCAAATAAACTACAACCGCAGACCGTAATCAAGTCCCCACCAATAGAGCCAGTCACAGAACAAGTCACACCGAATGTAACCGTGCCTAGTCCAGTCATTTCTAGTGAACAGAGTAAAACTAAGCAGACTAAGGGTGGCGACAGTAAAGATGAGTATTTACAACTACTTGTAGAGCTTGAGAGTATTCCTGTTGAGCAGTCACAGGCGGTAGAGCAATATCAAAAAGCCAAAAGTGTTATGCAAAAGCTTGATAACTTCGCTCAACAGCAAGGCAAAGCACCTTCTGAAATTCAGCTAAATGAATCGCAAACTAAAGTATGCCAACAAGCATTACAGATGATAAAAAAAAGTGCTAGCGTAGGTAATACCACAGCGATGCTTCATCTTGCGGTGTACCTAATGCGGGGCGATTGGCTTGCTCAAAATAAAACAGAGGCTGTTACGCTTATTCAAAATGCCTCCAATGCTCAAGACCCTAGAGCGATGCGCCTGTTAAGTAAACTCTATTACAAAGGAGAAGAAGGGCTGGCACAAAATGCTGAATTAGGCAAATATTGGCTAGAGCAGGCGAGTGATGCAGGACACCCAGAAGCAAAACAGGTTAATCAACAAATGCAACTGGCACAAATGCTGATAAGCGAACGCAAACAAGAAGAAAAATCTGATAAACTGTACCTTTATTTATTTATAGGGTTGGCAGTTTTAGTTTTGTTGATTATGATATTTTTGTAATGGATTATTTAAGTTGCATATTTACTTAAATTTTATGTTTATTTAGTCGTCTAAAACACAAGATAACTAAGATACAGTATAACTAAGATACAGTATAACTAAGATACAGTATAACTAAGACACAAGATAACTAAGACACAAGATAACTAAGACACAAGATAACCAAGAGATAGTATAAACTACTCAAACACTATAAATTGCCTAAAGTCTAAATAAGTTGCCCTATTTTCTATTTTATCGTTTTTAAATTTTTAAGTCTTATTTGGTAACACTTCATGAAACAATCTTCACCCACTCACACAACGAATATAACAGAACACACAACAGAGCAAAAAGTCGTCATTGGACGTAACTATAATATGCAAGCAATCATTGCTCAGCATAGCTCGCCACCACCTTGGTATTATTCATTGCTGATTCAATGTATTGCTCCTTTATATCGTTTTAAGGTATGGCAACGCTCTCGTCATAATGAAAACTATCAACAAGAGGTGGCAGATAGGTTTGGTGGTCGTTATCAGCAAAAGAGTAATAAAGACGCTGATACAAATGACGCTCGTACAAATACTGATAAAAATAATCATAAAAGCACTGATAAAGCCAGCTCTGATAACACAACAGGGGCAATGATATGGTGTCATGCGGTTTCACTTGGGGAAACCAATACAATTGCTCCTATTTTACAACGTCTGATGCAGGAGGGCTATCGAATATGGCTAACCAATACGACTCAAACTGGCTTTTCTCGTGGCGAGCGTTTGTTTGCTGATGAAATTGAACAAGGACAGTTACAACACAGTTATATGCCAATTGATAGCAATGAAGTTATTCAAAGCTTCCTTGCTTATGTTCGGCCAACGATTGCTTTGTTTGTGGAAACGGAGCTTTGGGCAAATACCTTGTATCAACTTTCTAAAAACGATATTCCAGCAGTTTTGGTGAATGCTCGTTTATCCGAACAATCTTTTATTCAGTACCAAAAATTTGCCAAGGTTAGTCAATCAATGATGGATAATTTGGCATTAATTATTGCTCAAGATGGTGAATCTGCCAAACGCTTTCGTATGTTAGGAGCAGAAAGCTCAAAAATATCGGTTGCAGGCTCATTAAAGTGGACAGTTAATACGAGTAATATTAGCAATCCATTACAAGATGATAGCAAGTCACAAGTAACTAAAAATCAAACAACTGACAATCAAGCAACTGAGAATCAAGCAACTGAGAATCAAGCAACTGACAATCAAATAAATCAAAAGCAAAAAAAACAGCAACAAGATGAACAACAAGATGAACAACAAGATGAACAACAAGATGAACAACAAGATGAACAACAAGATGAACAACAAGATGAACAACATCTTGCTGTACAACAACGGCTGGTTTATGAATCAGATGTGCAGTCTGCATTGCTCATTATTGTCCCACGTCACCCAGAACGCTTTGATGAAGTTGAGCAACAGATTATAAACAGTGGCTTGCGTTATTGTCGGCGTAGCCTAAATGAAGTGCCAAGCATAGATACTCAGGTATATTTAGCGGATAGCATGGGAGAGTTATCTGTATGGTACCAGTTGGCTGATGTTGCTTTTGTTGGTGGCTCTATGGTGAATGTTGGTGGGCATAATCCAATTGAGGCCTTGAGCGTAGGAACGCCTGTGATTATGGGACAATTTACCCATTCTTTAACAGCCATTGCTGATGAGTTAAAAGCCCAAGCTGTATTACAACAACTGAGCGTGGATTATCAACATAAAAAGGGCGATGACTTAGATGATACAACTCAGGCAAAATTGACAGAGCAGTTGTATCAAATATTGTTACCTTGGTTACAGTTCCCCGAGCGAGCCAAACAAGTCGGAGAAGTTGGACAAAGGTTAGTTAAAGAAAATCAAGAAGTTATAGAACGCCAGTTACAAATGATTATACAGGTTCAACAGAGTTTACACTCGGCGTGAGTGACCATAAATCGTGAGCGACAAATACCATGAACGATAAAGTATAGTGAATTAAATTCATTGTAATACTGTGTTAAGCTCATTCAAGGTACTAGCATGTACATTTTCGTTCGCTTGCCTTGTCTTACTTTGAATTTAATCCACTATAGATTGGAATAATGATATGCATAATAAGGTGAGTGATTTTTTATTTAAAAAGAACGTTTCTCAAATAGTGTTCGAATGGCAAGAAGCCAATCGACTGTCTTTGCTTGCCATGTTTATGTTTTTAGAATTATTGATTCATTGGGTGGGCTATTGTTTTATTTGGTTTAATGATGGCATTATGAGCGACTGGGTTAATAATGACATCTTTGGTCTGTTATGGCTGGTCACTGGACAGTTGTTGTTGGTATTTGCTTGGATTATGTTTTATGCTTATCGGCAAATCAACCTAAAAAAGCATAATTTTAAACGCTTACAGTATTTGATGCTATTTTTGTATCTAGGCTATTTGGGGCTGATGTATGCAATCTTAGGTGTGGTGAATATTTTTGTAGGTGTGACAATTGTTGCCAGTACTATTATTTGTATTTTGTTAATGAATCGGCGTATTGTTTGGCGTACATTTATTGCGCATTTATTTATTATTTGTGTGTTCGTCTTTTTGCCTATTTTTAACCTGAGTGTTCCTCATGTTTATAAAGGTAATGGATCAGAATCTTCTGCTTCAACTTTATTTTGGCACAGCTTTTATTTGTATTTATCCTTACCTAAGGCATTGATGAGTGTTGCCTTGATTATTCAGTTGGTGAAAGGGATTGAAATACGTCTCAAAGAAGCTCAATATCAAGCAAACTATGATAAATTAACGAAGGTAACTAACCGTCGTTATATCATGCAATATCTGTTTGATATATTGTTTTTGGCGCGTGAAGATGGAGGAAAAAAAGAAAATCAATCCTATGCGTTGAGTGTGATTCTATTAGATATTGATTTTTTTAAATCCATTAATGATACTTATGGACATTTATCGGGTGATATGGTACTTATCGAACTTGCTAAACGTCTTGCTGAACAGGTCAAAGAAGCAGACGATGGTTGGGAAGTCGCACGCCATGGTGGCGAGGAGTTTTTGGTGGTGCTTCCTCATACCCCACATTACAAGGCGATGGAGTTTGCAGGGCAGTTACATAAGGTGCTTTGTACTGAAAAATATCGTATTGTTGATGGTATGTCGATTGATGTTACCTCAAGCTTTGGTGTGGCAACCTTTGAACATGAGGAGGTTGTTTCCATACGTCAAGATTATTATTTAGCAGAATATCATCAAGAATCCCATCAGTCTTTGGATAGTGAGTCAGTAACGGATTCAATTTCTGCTAGCCCAGAGGATTTAATTATTGAAAACATTATTAATATGGCGGATACTGCCTTGTACGATGCAAAACGACTGGGTCGTAACCGTATTGTTAGTGCCAATCAGTATATTGATGATACCAGTAGCTACTCTAGTATTGAGTTGAATGTGATGAGAACCGAGGAGATTTTACAGGGGCTTGATGTTGAAAAGGAAGAAGACTAACTACTGGTTTACTAGCTACAATAAAAGCTACTAAACCAAGGATAGTTGATGAAAAATAATCAAATAATCATATAATCAAATAAAGAAACGGTTAATCAAAAAATAGTAAATAAAAAAACAGTGAATAAAGGACAGTGAATATGCATACAAATAAATGCACCAATCAACCACAAGCCAATGTTTTTAATAACCTTGCAACTAATAACCTCACAACCAATCACCTTACAACAATCCCCCAACTTATTACCAATGGACAACCGACTTTTGGCGTATTTGATAGGGTAGAGCGGGTTAATTATTTAGATTATCATAGTTATCTGTTATCGAACAATCCTATCAGTCAATGGCGAAAAAAGTTGCGAGCCAATCAGTTTTGTTTTCTGCAAATTGTTCAACCACCTTATCGTCTCTGTGTGGCAGTGGCAACGCTCAATTGGGTGACCAGTAGTTTTTGTTATCTGTATGATGAAGAAAATGATACATTGGAAGTGATTGAGGCGTTGCAACCCTTTACCCATAAAACAGAGTTTAATCAGAGCACTTATGACGGTCGCATTCGTTTTAATAGTAAAAAGTTAAAAATTCAAATGGATTTTTCCCAAAATGCTCTACAGATTATGGTTGATAGCAAAATAGCTAATATAAAGGCGAAGTTACAACGTCCTTATGATCCTTTAGCAGTGTGTACGCCAACAGGGAAGACAGGTTGGACTTATACGCAAAAAGAGCCAATGACTGAGATAACAGGGCAATTGCAGGTGAATAATCAGCGCATTAACTTACAAGGAGCAACAGCGACACTCGATTGGTCGGTGGGTTATATGCGACGGATTACCAATTGGTATTGGGCGTGTATCAGTGGTTACTTAGCAGATGGGCGACATTTTGCCCTAAATCTGGCGACTGGTGTCAATGAATCTGGAGCCAGTGAAAATGCCTGTTGGCTTGATGGTAAACGCTACCATTTGCCAGCGGTGATGTTCCGCCGAAGCAGTGAAAGAGATAAAGAAAAAGAAGCGTGGCAAGTGAGCAATCAGCCATTAAATTGGTCAAAAGTACAGATTGACCTCATCTTTACCCCCATTAACTGTTACCAAAAAAATGATAGATTGATTGTAGTCGATAGTATCTTTCAGCAATGGGTGGGTTATTATAGTGGGCAGATAGTGTTAGATGATGATGTGATAATAATTGATAAATTAATGGGGCTTGCAGAAGACCATTATGCGAAATGGTAGGGGCAAGCAAGCATTATGAACACCGAAATTATTAAAATTATACTCGCATTTATCGTCCTGATAAATCCTTTTAGTGCTTTGACTATCTTTGTCGATTTAACCCGTGGTAGTGGACGTGCTAATCGACGAAAAGTTGCCCGTATTGCATGCACCACTATTTTTGTGACCATTGCCTTTTTTACTTTAGCAGGGGAGCTCATTCTAAAGGCCTTAGGGATTTCTTTGGGGTCGTTTCAGTTAGCAGGGGGCATATTGGTATTTTTAATTGCTATTAATATGATGAATGGTGAGGGAAACCCAGTCAAGCCAGATGAAGAAAACCTTGATATTGAACATGTGCAAGAGATTGTTCCTTCCTCAGCATCGGCAGTCGTACCGCTTGCCATTCCGATGATGATAGGACCTGGTGGGATTTCCACGGTAATTATCTATTCGGCTCAAGTTTCTACTTTGTGGGAAAATATTGCTGTTATCATTGCAGGTTTTTTTATCAGTGTGTTTTGTTATATGTCGCTGATGACAGCGAGCAAACTTAGTGACTTTTTGGGTGATACGGGGTTAAATATTATCAGTCGGATTATGGGCATGCTATTAGCAGCGGTGGCAATAGAGATTATGGTGAGTGGTATTAAGACATTATTTCCACAACTTGCATAAGTATAGTGAATTAAATTTATGGTAAACTTGTGTTAATCTTACAAGGTACGAGCATGTACATTTTCGCCCGCTTGCTTTGTTTTATGCCACTAA
>PDWJ01004971.1_pt1 | contig 11266 bp, 7 predicted proteins | sample 1430881 | NCBI WGS metagenome assembly PDWJ01 (sample SAMN01162460, study PRJNA174530) | Oral metagenome, whole genome shotgun sequencing project. | biome: Marine environment; feature: Marine mammal; material: Swab sample of the gingival sulcus; isolation source: swab sample of gingival sulcus... | reverse complement strand
TGCCCATGGTCATTGTCCTCCGACGACGCCGCGGTTGATCTGGTCGCGCTCGATGGACAGAAAGAGCGCCTTGAAGTTGCCCTCGCCGAAGCCCTGGTCGCCCTTGCGCTGGATGAACTCGAAGAAGACCGGGCCGAGCACCGTCTCGGAGAAGATCTGCAGCAGCAGGCGCGGCGGGCCCTCGCCGTCGGAGGTGCCGTCGAGCAGGATCCCCCGGGCCTTGAGCGCCTCGGCAGGCTCGCCGTGGCCGGGCAGGCGCTCCTCGAGCATCTCGTAGTACGTGTCCGGCGGGGGCGTCATGAACTCGACCCCCTTGGCCTTGAGCCGATCCCAGCAGGCGACCAGGTCGTCACAGGCGAAGGCGATGTGCTGGATACCCTCGCCGTTGTACTGCATCAGGAACTCTTCGATCTGGCCGCCGCCGCCGCCGCCCTCCTCGTTGAGGGGGATGCGGATCTTGCCGTCCGGCGCCGTCATCGCCCTTGAGAGCAGGCCCGTATACTCGCCCTTGATGTCGAAGTACCGGATCTCCCGGAAGTTGAAGAGCCGCTCGTAGTACCCGGCCCAGTACCCCATGCGCCCCCGGTAGACGTTGTGCGTCAGGTGGTCGAGGGTGTGGAAGCCGCAGCCCTCGGGGTGCCGGTCGACGCCGTCAAGCCAGACGAAGTCGATGTCGTAGATGCTGTCGCCGTCGCCATAGCGGTCGATGAGGTACAGGTGCGCTCCACCGATGCCCTTGATGGCCGGCAGCTTCAGCTCCATGAACCCGGTGTCGACGGCCACGGGCTGCGCGCCGCGCTCGAGCGCCAGCGCGTAGGCCCGCTGCGAGTCGCGCACCCTGAACGCCATCCCGCAGGCGGACGGGCCGTGCTCCTCGGCGTAGTAGGAGGCGTGGCTCTTCGGCTGGTAGTTGGCGATGAAGTTGATGTCACCCTGACGCCACAGCTGCGCGTCCTTGGAGCGGTGGTCCGCGACGTGCTCGAACCCCATGGCGGCGAACACCGGCTCGAGGATCCCTTTGTGGGGTGCGGTGAACTCGACGAACTCGAAGCCGTCGAGGCCCAAGGGGTTTTCGAACAGATCTGCCACCGGTGCACCTCGCGTTCTGCGTTCGGATGGGTTCGACGCGCGACCACGTCGCGCGGCAACTTGAACCACAACGCTCGATATCTCAACTCTCGAACCCGAAGCGGCCAACGCGACCGAGGCGGCCGAGGCGCGCCCCACCCGCCGACGACGAGGCGCGCGATCGCCCGCGGTGCGCGCTGCGCCGATCAGAAGATGACGGACAGGCAGGTCAGCGATCCGTCGGCCAAGGCGAGCTGGGAGACGTCGAGGGGCACCACCTCGAGCCCTTCGGCGCGGAGACGCTCGGCGACCGTGGGGTAGCCCGCGGCGACCAGGGCGCGGCCCCCGTGGCCGACGACGTTGGCGGCGTAAGCCTCCTCGGCGGGGATCCTCACCACGGTCACGCTGGCGCCGAGGTCGACAGCGGCAGGCCAGCTGCCCTCGGCGACCACCACGAGGTCGTCGCCGATGGCCGAGGCGTGGCACTTGAGGTGCAGCTGCCCCGGCGCGATGTCCACGGCGATGACCTCGAGGCCGCGGGGGCCGAAGGCGTCGACCAGGGCCGCACGCCCGGCGGCGTCGGTCCGCGCCGAGCGGCCCACGTACAGCCGCCGCCCGACGCGCATCACGTCGCCGCCATCGAGGCGCGCCGGGGCCGCCATACGCCGCAGCTCGAGGTGAGGGGACAGCGCCGCCGCCACGGCGTCGGTCTCGCCGCGCCGCGCCGGCGCCCCCGGGCGGCTGATCAGCGCGAGCCCCTCGGCCACCACGGCCGTGTCCTCGACGAAGCAGCAGTCGGGCAGGGCCTCGTCGGCGGGCAGGGCCGTGACCTCCAGCCCCAGGCCCCGCAGGGCGTCGACGTAGGCCGCGTGCTGACGCCGGGCGAGGGCGAGGTCGATGGCGGGCGCCCCGGGGACCTGCCCCAAGGCGTCTACGAAGCTCGCGGGCAGGCCGCGGACGAGGGCGCGGGTCGGCGGCATCAGAAGAGCAGCGAGGCGCCGAATTCGGGGTACCACTCGCTGCACCCATCGCCTGCGCAGTCCGATAGGGCCGCCTCGAAGGCCACACCCGCGGCGAGGTAGACGTGCCCGGTGCGCAAGAGCACACCCGCGCGGCCGCCCGCCGAGTCGGCGTAAGCCAGCGCGGCCGGCCCGAACCAGTGCCGATAGAAGGCGCCCAAGTAGGGGTGGATCCTCTTGTCGATGGGCAGGATGTAGCGCAGCTGCGGCCCGAGTTGAGCGACGGGGTCGTCATCGCCGAAGTGGATCGCCGCGTCCACGCCGAGCTCGAGGTTGTCGACGACGAAGACGCCAAAGGAGGCCGCGACGAACACATCGATGAAGCCACCGTTGCTGTAGCCGCCGCCGCCGAGGCCCAAGCGCGTCTTGCCCTGGTAATAGGGGGTGTCGTGACCCGAGGCCCCCAGCGCTGGGGTCGCCGCGATCAGGATCGCCGGGAGCGTCGCGAAGACCGCGAGTCGAAGCATGCGTCACCTCGTGGGGGATGGAGCCGCCGACAGGATAGGCGCTGTCTGGGTCCTCGCGCCACCCACGGCGGGCGATACGAGGCGTCGACAGCGTGGACGAGCGATTGTCGCGCGCCGCGAGGCGCGGCCCCCCGCGCGGCGATCAGGCCGTCTTCGCCGGGTCCGTGAGGCGGTCGGCGCGCCCCTTGGCGATCGCCTGATCCAGCAGGCGATCGTTGAGCTCTCTGAGGCGCCGAACGACCTCGCGACCGAGGTTCATCATGATCATCGCGAACTGCGCCGTGTCGCGACGGTAGAGCCGGCGCAACGCCCGGTTCGAAAGCTCCAGGGCGACGCAGTCCGTCGCCGCGACCACCGTCGCCGAGCGGTCCGTGGCCGACAGCAGCGCCATCTCGCCGAAGCACTCGCCCTCGCCTAGACTCCCTATGTCCCGCCGCACGCCTTCACGGGTCTTGTAGATATCCACCCGGCCCCGCTCGAGCAGGTAGAAGGCGTCGCCGAAGTCGCGCTCGGCGAAGAAGAGCTCGCCGGCGCGCCGCTCGACGACGGCCGCACGCTCGAGCAGGAACGCCAGCGCCGCCTCGGACACGCCGGCGAAGGCCGCCGTCCCCTGCAGGGCCTGGATCGTGTGCTCCACGCGCGCCCCCCCTGTCGTCGTCAGTCTTTGGAGTAGAATTCCCAGAAGAGACCTAGGCCCAGGCGCAGATCGGTGCCCAGGCGGGCGCCGAAGCCGGCGACCGAGCGCTCCTCGGCCGTAAGCAGCCAGTCGTACTGGAGCTCGTGCTGGTTCTGACCGATCCGGCTCGGCGGTTGGGCGAACAGGCGCACCCGCGTGGCGTCGTCGTTCAGGTAGCGCTCGCCGACGAAGTTCCAGATGCGCCCATACTGGCGGGGGTCATCGACGGAGTCCGACCAGCCGTGAGCGCGGTCCATGAAGATCAAGTTGCGCACGTTGGTCTGGACGAAGGTCGCCACCAGGCTCTGGAGCCCCTCGCCGAAGCGGACGCCGCCCGAGGCGGGCAGATCGGCGCGGGTGTAGACCCGGGCTACCCCCTGGTTGAGCTCCGAGGCGGCGTCCAGCAGGTAGGGCCCGCTGGCGCCGCCGAAGGTGACGGCCTGACCGTTGACCATGTCGATGGTCACCGTGAGCGTCGACAGGCCGCCGCCGCTGTCTCGGGCGATGTCCCGCATCGCGGTGGCGTGCAGCGGGCGAGCGAACACCAGCTCGACGGCGAAGGTGTCGAGGCCGCCGCTGGCGCCGATGGTCCCGCGCACGGCGTGCCAGCTCCAGCCCATGGCGCCGACCTCGCCGTCGACCATCTCGATGGCGCCCTGGATGTCGAGGTCGTCGCCGCGCAGGGCCGCCTCGAGCGCGCCCTTGACCTGGAGATCCAGCGGGTCCTTGGTCACGCGGATGGGCTCGGGGATCCTTAGGTGCACGTCGACCCCGGTGGGCTCGGCCGGCGCCCCCCCGGCGGCCCCGGCGACCAGCCCGGCCCCTGCCGGCGCAGCCTTGGGGCCACCCGGCAGCTTGCCCGAGGGCAGACCCGACTCGTCGAGGAAGACCACGTCGCCCCAGTCGAGGATCTTCTGACGGTGCGCGCGGACGAAGCGTGAGGGCGCGTCGAGGTGGAGCGACTCGATGAGGACGTCGACGTCCTTGACCGGCGACGACAGCGCCGTGGCCGTCACGGTCATCGCCATGTCCAGCTCGCCCTCGGGATCGTCGAGGCCGAGCCCGAGGACCAGCCAGTCGTCGGCGTTCACCTTCAGCACGGCGCGTTGGGGCATGAAGGCGTCGAGGGCGACGTCCCCCGTGACCCGCACCCGCCGGTCGGCGCGCTGCCGGTCGGCCTCGCGCGCGGCCAGCGTCAGGCCCAGGTTGTCGGGCGTCACGTCCAGGGTCAGGGCGACGTCCCGCACCACCCGCTCGGTGCCCGGCAAGACCAGCCGCCCGTCGTGGACGGACAGCTCGCCGTCGAGGCCGCTGGTGGCCGCGTCGAGGGCCCGGGCGCCCTCGCCCGTCGGCAGCAGGCGGAGCGCCCCATCCAGCCGCCAGTCCAGGATCCCGGCGACGTCGAGGACCTGGCCGTCACCGAGGGCATAGCGGGGCACCAGGCTCAGGAGATCGACGGCGGCGGCCCGCGCGACGAGGCCGACATCCAGGGGCCCCGCCGCGTCGAGCAGCTGCGCCGGGTCGACGGCGACGGCCAGTTCCACGGGCGCCTTGGCGCCGGTCAGCGCCCCGAGCTGCAGCGTCGCCTCGACGGCGCTGGCGCCCCCATCGAGGGCGATCCCGACGCGCCCGGGGTCGCCGGACAGCGTGGTGAAGCCGTCGTAGGCCAGACCGCCCCGGATCTGGGGCGCCCCGACCGTCCCCGTCACGCGGAGCTCGCCGCCGAAGTCGCCTGGGACGGTGATCGGCTTGGGCGCCAGCGCTCCCCACTCGGCCAGCGGGCGCTTGGGCACCCGCAGGGCCAGGTCGAGGGGCGCCCGCTGGAGCTTGCCCTTGCGCCTGATGAGCCTCCGCAAGCCCTTGCCCGGCACGCCCACCGTGCCGGCGACCGTCACGACGGGCAGCCCGCCGGCCAGGGCCTCGACGTTCAGGGTCAGGGCCTCATCTCCGAGAGCCAGGGAGAGCCCGAGGTCGGCGGCCGGGTCGCCGCCGGCCCGGACACCGGCGGCGTCGAGCTGCAGATCCCCCGTCAGATCCCTGGCGTCACCGTGGAGCGCGAGCTTGCCCGACACGCGCCCGCCGTCGATCCTGCCGCCCGTGGGCAGCGCCGCGAGGTCGACCTCGCCCAGGACGAGGTCAAGGTGCCACGGACGGCGCAGGCCCGTCCGCAAGAGCGGCGAGCGGTCGAAGCGCCCCTGGACGTCGAGGTCGAGGGTCTTGGCGCCCGCGGCGTCGAGCCACGCGCCGAGCTGCCCGTCGAGGCGGGTCTTGCCGGCGACCTGGGCCAGGGAGCCCGACAGGGACAGCCGCTGACGCGGCGGCAGCGCGACGACGTCGGACTTGGCGAGGCCGCCCTCGAGCTGCAGGGACCACTCGCCCGTGGGCCGCGCCGGCGTGCCGACGAGCTTGGCCGAGGCGGCGACCGTCGCGTCGGGATCGGCGCCCGGGGGCAGCCGCCCGCCGGGCAGCAGGCGGCCGATCTCAGCCAGGCTGCGCCGCGGCACGTCGAGGTCGAAGGACAGGCGCCCGCCCGGGGCGAGGCTGGGCGGCTCGCCGGAGCCAACGGAGAGCGGCGCCTTGACCTTGGCCTGGGCGAGCAGGCCCTTGGTGGCGACGTCGATGACGCGCACGTCGCCGGACAAGCGCCTGTCGTGGACGCCGCCCCGGACGCGCAGGAGCGCGGGGGCGGCTCCCCGCCCCGCGCGGGCACGCACGTCCAGGCCGAAGTCCAGGTCCGGGTCCGCCGGGGTGCCGTCGAAGGCGAGGCTGCCGGATAGGGTCCCGCGGACGCCCCTGGTGCTGCGGCGACCGAGGGCGGCCAGGCGGCGCAGGGACAGGCCCGCGGCCTCGACGGTGGCGCGCAGATGAGCGAGTTGGTGAGCCTCGGGGTGGTCGGGGTCGCGACGGAAGCGGGCGCTGCCGCCCACGGTGACCTGGCCGCCGGCCAGGGACAGGGTCATGGCCGGCAGGGTGAAGCGCTGGTCCTGGCCGCCGGGGCTGGGCTGGGCCAGGTCGAGGGTGACGGGCTCTTGGAGCCGCGTCGACAAGGCGCCGCGCTGGACGTCGAGCGTCTTGATCGTGGCGGTCACCCGGCGCGCCGCGGGGTCGACGGAGGCGTCGACGCCGAGGTCGACGGCGAGCCGCTGAGCGGCGTCCCGCACCGCCAGGGCGATGGTCTGCCGGAGCCCGTCGACGCCCAGGGTCAGATCGGCCTGGTCGACGGTGGCGGCGCCAAGATCGGCGTCGCGCACGCCCACGGTCAGCGTCCCCTGGGGCACGTCCTCGCCCAGGCGCAGGTCGACGGCGACATCGAGGGCGCCGATCTCGCGCTCGGCGGCCTTGACGTCGCGGCCGCGCACGTGGCCCTTCAGGGTCGCCTCCTCGACGGGCAGGAGCTTCAGCATCGCCAGCGGCTGGGCCGGCTCGGCCTGGGCGCCCACCTCGAAGCCCACGGGCTTCAAGGTCGCGGTGAGCGTCAGGTCCACGTCGAGCTCACCGGATAGGGGCGGCAGCGGGAGCGTCAGGACGCCCGCGTCCCGGGCCTTGGCGACGGCGTCGGCGACGGCGGTGGTGGTCTTCAGGGTGGCCCGGAGCTTGCGCGTGGTGCGGTCGAGCTCGCCGTCGAGGGTCAGGAGCTGCCCGAAGGCGCTGACGGAGAGCTGCTTGAGCGAGTAGACCCCGCCGCGGGCGCCGGCCTCGAGGGTGACGCCGTCCAGCGACCGGCCCGCGACGATGGTGGGGTCGAGGACGAAGGTGACGTCGGCGTCGGCGCTGCCCGGAGCGAGGCCCTTGCCCTTGGCGGTGAGGGTCATGCCCGTGCGGACGGCGGGGACGTCGGCTGCAGCGATCAGGCGCTTGCTGTCGATGTCCTTGCCCGACAACCTCAGGTCGTAGACGGGCGCGAGGGGGTCGGTGATGTCGGCGTCGCCGCGCAGGGTGAAGACGCCGCCTTCGGTCCTGACGTCGCCGGTCAGCCTCAGCGCCGCGGGCGGCCCGGCCACGGCGACGTCGGCGGCGATGTCCGAGCGCAGCAGCTCCCGGCCGAGCAAGGTGTTCAGGGTGTCCTTGGTGACCTTCAGCCCCGCGAGGGCGAAGCGCTGGGCGCCGACGGGCCTACCTTTGGCGTCCAGGCGGGCGTCGACCTCGAGGGCGGCCAGGGCCAGCGGCCCGGCCTCGACCCCGGACAGGGCGAGGCCGATGACGTCGGCGAGCCTGTTGGCCTCGATCGCGCCGATCTTCACCGGCACATCGAGGGGCTCGGCTCCGGCGCGCTCGACGCGGGCGGTGGTGTCGATGGCCTTGGTCCTCAGGGTCAGGTCCTGGCCGCTCCGGGCGAGGGTGAGGCCCGTGGACAGGGGCAAGACCGCCTTCAGCACGCCGGGGCGCTCGAGGGTGATCTCGGCCGCCAAGGTGTCCAGGTCGATGTCCGCGGTCTGGGCGGCGCCGTCGAGCTCCGCCGCGCCATGGACGGCGACGCCGCTTAGGCGGGTGATGCTCCCGTCGGGGCGGGTGAGGCGGACGTTGACGTCCTTGACGTCGATCTCGCGCACGAGGAGCTGGCCGCCCTGGGGCAGCTTCAGCGGTCGCTTTTGCATGCGGCGGAGGTTGTTGCTGCCGTCCTCGTAGGCGACGAGATCCACGTCGACGCCGTCGACGCCCAGGCGATCGATGGCGAGGCCGCCGCCGCCGAGCAGCCCCGTCCAGTCGAGGGACAGGGTGAGGTCGCGCAGGGCGATGACGTCCACGCCGGCGTCGTCGGCGATGTGGAGCTCGCGCACCGAGACATCGCCGAAGAGGGCGTAGTCGATCTCGCCGAGGCTGACGACGCCGTCGTAGCGCGCGGCGAGGGCCGCCTCGATCTTTGAGCGGACGAGCTCCTTGCCGGCCCCGGTGTGCAGCAAGCCGACGCCGATCATCGCTAGGCTCAGCAGGGCCGCGGCGACGATCGAGAACCACTTCAGGATGCGGCGGCCCATCAGAACGCCTCCCCGAAGCGCAGGAACCCAAGGAACCGGTCGAGGTCGTCGTAGGCGTCGACGTCGGTCACCCGGTAGGCGAGATCGAGGCCCACGGCGAAGTGCCAAAGGCGCACGCGCAGGCCCGCGCCGGCCGCTACGGAGACGCCCTCGGCCAGGGGGTCGGCGCCGAGGCCCGCGCCGCCCGCGTCGACGAAGGCGACCACGCCTTGCTGCTTGCGCCAGGGGAGCCAGCGGAGCTCGATGGAGCCCTCGACGAGGCTGGCCGCGCCGACGGGGACGGCCTGGCAGGCGTCGCCGTCGCAGCTGTCCGCGTGGGGGGATAGGCGCCGGGTGGCGAAGCCGCGTACCCCGTAGGCGCCGCCGCCGAAGAGCCGCGCGCCGATGGGGACGCCAGCGCCCTCGTCGAGCGCGAAGACCCAGCCGCCGGCGGCGCGCAGGCCGACGGCGAGGTCCCGCGAGAGGTTGATGAAGCCGCGCAGATCGAGCTCGGCGCGCAGCCACCCGCTGTCGCCCAGGGCACCGCCCGGGGCCCAGGCGCCGCGCAGGGCGACGAGGTGGCCGGCCAGGGGCTCGACGCCGCTGTCGCGCGCGTCCCAGACCAGACAGAGGCCGACCTCGCCGTTGGCCGACGCGGCGCCGCTGGGGTCGAGGATGTCGTGCTCGGCCAGCCAACCGGGGTCGATCGTGTGGAGGCCGACGCCGTCGTCGAGGCGCAAGCGCGGCTCGAGGTCGACGAAGACCTGGCGGGACAGGGCCGCCCGCAGGCCGAGCCCCGCGAGGGCGGTGCGCCAGTGGAAGCCCGGGTACAGGGACTCGTCGAACCGCAGGGTCGCGCGCAGATCGAGCAGGCGCCCGATGAAGGCGGGCTTGACGTAGCGGAGCAGCGCCGAGCCGTACAGCCCGAGGGGCTCCTCGACGTCGCCCCGCCAGCGGAGCCCGTAGCCGACGCTGCCCTCGACGACGAGGTGATGGAGCGGCCCGAGGGCGTTTCGCAGCTCGAGGCGCGCCGACGCGAAGGGGTCGATCCGCTCGAGGTCGATGTTGACGCCGACGCCGACCCGCCCCTGGACGTCTGGGGACTCGACGACCTGGATGGTGAAGTCGACCTCGCGCGCCAGGTCCTTGCGCGGCACGTAGCTGCCGTCGGGCGCGATCTGCGCCGGCTTGATGATCCCGCCGGTGTCCGGGGGGATCCAGGTGTCGGCGGGCTCCGTGTGGGTGATGAACTCCGTGCCGTAGGCGCCCCGGATCCGGGCGGTGGCGAAGGCGCCCAGGTCCAGCAGGTTCATCTCGCGCTCCTCGACGGTGTCGAAGTCGATGGGCGCGCCCGGGACGAGCCCCGCGCGGGCGCGAATGGCCTCGGCGGGGACGTCGACGTTGCCCTTCACGGTGACCTCGCCGACCACCGAGCGCGGCCCGGCGTCGACGATGTAGAGCCAGTCGACGCGCTTGGCCTCGCGGTCGACGAAGGCGCGGCTATAGACCTCGGCGCGCAGATAGCCCGCCTGACGAAGGTCGTCGGCCATGGCGTGGCGCACCCAGCGGTAGTCGAGGAGCACGACGCCGTCGCCGGGGCCGAAAAAGATGTGGTCTCGCAGGCGCTCATCCCAACCGCTCGGCGCACCCTGCAGGGTCACCTGGCGGATCTTGTAGGCCGGCCCCTCGCGCATGGTCCACTGGATGTCGACCAGCTTGTCGGCCTCGTCGAAGTCGACCTTGACGTCGACGACCTCGGCGTCGAAATAGCCGTAGCTCTGCCAGAAGACGACCAGGCGGCGGGCGTCCTCGGCCTTGCGATAGGGGTTGTACTTCTGACCGCGGATCAAAAGGGTGTCTGGGCGCACGGCCAGCGTCGTCTGCAAGACGCCGTGGTCGAGGGCCAACTCACCGTCGTCGGCGACGATCTCTAGGGAGCGCACGTCGAAGTCCGTGTCGCCCGGCAGGGTGGGCCTGACGAGCTCGGAGCAGCCCGCGGAGGCGAGCCAACCCACGGCGTGGGCGAGGGCGAGAGCGGCGGCGACGGCGGGACGGACGGGGTGCGGGGGGCGCGCCAAAGCGTTTTCCAAGGGCGGGGGGCCGCGCTAAGCTGGCCCGCGTACCGGGGCATTGTGCGCGATCGCGGCGCAGAACCCAACCCCAGCCCCCGGGCCGTCCGTCCCCCCCGCTCTGCGCGAGGTCGCCCATGGCCGAAGAGCCCTCCCCCTACACCGCCGAAGACCGGGACCGCTGGCGCAAGGCCTTGCTCAGCAAGGGCAAGGAGGTGTCCGACAAGCTCGCCGAGGTCCTCGCCGGCAAGGACGTCGAGCTGTCGGACTTCGAGCTGGTCCAGCGCGGCGAGCCCGCCGAGACCAAGGACAAGCGCCTGCGGCGCTTGCTGGACCACCTGATGAGCCGCCTGCGCGCGGTGGACGACCCACGCTTCGGCTATGACGAGGCGCGGCGGGGCTTTGTGGCCGTCGTCGAGCTCGACGAGGCGCCGTGGCTCGACGTCGCGCCTTGACGGCGGCTCGCCTCGTCGCCGCGGCCCTGGCCCTAACGCACGCCTCGATCGCGGGCTGCGCCAGCGCCGAGCCCGCCCCGCGCGTGGCCCCCACCGCCGCCCCGGGGCGCCCCGCGCCCAAGGCCGGCCGCGCCCGGGGCCCGACCTCCGCCTGGTTCGCCGCTCGCGCCACGCCGTGCCGCGAGGTCGCTCGGTCGCTGGCGGCCTTCGCGACCCAGCCGGGCGTCGCCGCGCCGAAGACCGTGCGGGCGACCGAGGCGGCGCCTTGGTGCACCCTCGAGGGCGACGCTGGCGCGACGCGCGCCGACAGCCTGGCCCAGGCCGTCTCCGCGCACATGAAGACCCCGGCCGTCTCCTTCTACGTGGCCGACGGGCGGTGGCGCTGCTCGGTCTTCGAGGCCGGCGACCCGGTGTGCGCGATGGAGTCCCACCGCGGCGCCTCGGTGCTGGCGGGCGACGCGGGCCGCTGCGCCGCGGCGCTCCAGCTCGCCGGCGGCGCGGCCGCCCTCGAGGCGCTGCGCGCGCAGGCCGCCGCCCCCGACGCCCACGAGCGCTTC